>Ga0247818_10000034_pt1 | contig 74676 bp, 56 predicted proteins | sample 13C_Glucose_Day1_FD_192424 | JGI IMG/M metagenome (GOLD analysis project Ga0247818, IMG submission 192424) | Soil microbial communities from agricultural site in Penn Yan, New York, United States - 13C_Glucose_Day1 | ecosystem: Environmental > Terrestrial > Soil > Agricultural land | place...
GCTCGTTAGCGAAATGCCTCACGGCGGTCAGAAATTGTCGGGTTACGGGAAGGACATGTCCATGTATGGGCTGGAGGATTACACCGTTGTGCGGCATGTGATGTTCAAGCACTAAAAGCATCGCCAGCAGGCTGGCTCCCACAGTTTGAAATGCATTTCCCTGTGGGAGCCAGCCTGCTGGCGATTGCGTCACCTCGGTTTCAAGGCAGAAACCGGCAATACGCATCACCAGGCCCCACACCAAAGAATTCAAAACAATAACCACCGATCCTGGCGGCGCCTTCAAAGCCCCGCCACGGTTTCGGACATCCGAAATCTGCCGATTTTCCGGAGCAAACACACATGAGTGCATCACCCGATCTCTCTGCAGCCGTTGCCGACAGCGACGCCGAGCAACTACGCAAACTGGGTTACACCTCCAACTTCAATCGCAGCATGAGCCTGTGGGAAAACTTCGCGCTGGGCTTCACTTATCTGTCTCCGGTCGTAGGGGTTTATACCCTCTTCGGCCTGTGCCTCGCCGCTGGCGGCCCACCGATGTTCTGGGCTTATTTGCTGGTCGGTTGCGGTCAGTTGCTGGTGTGCCTGATCTTCGGTGAAGTGGTCTCGCAGTTCCCGATTTCTGGCGGCGTGTACCCATGGGCTCGCCGTTTGGTGGGAAAACGCTGGGCGTGGATGGTCGGCTGGATCTACTCCATCGCCCTGTGTGTCACCATCGCCGCCGTTGCGGTTGGCGCCGGTCCGTACCTGGCCGCCATGCTCGGTTTTGAACCGAGCAACAACACCAACATCGTCATCGCCCTGGTGCTGACGCTGTTCGCCACCCTGGTTAACCTCAGCGGCACCAAAGTGCTGGCGCGCATCGCCATGTTCGGCTTCCTTTGCGAACTGGTCGGTGCCGTAATCGTTGGCGTTTACCTGCTGGTTTTCGAGCGTCATCAACCGATCAGCGTGTTGTTCAACACCTTCGACATCAGCGTCAACGGCTCGTACCTGCCGGCCTTCCTCACCGCATCGCTGGCAGGGATGTTCCTGTACTACGGCTTCGAGGCCTGCGGTGACGTAGCCGAAGAAACCCCGAACCCGAGCAAGCAAATTCCGATTGCCATGCGCATGACCATCTACATCGGCGGCATCGCGGCGATGTTCGCTTGTCTCGCGCTGATCCTCGCCGTGCCGGACATGCAAGCGGTGATCAATGGCACCGACAAGGACCCGGTCGGCACCATTCTCAACCATGCCTTCGGCCCGGTCGGCTCGAAAATGGTGATGGGCGTGGTGATGATTTCCTTCATCTCCTGCGTCATCAGCCTGCAAGCGGCGGCGAGTCGGCTTCTGTATTCCTACGCTCGCGACGAAATGGTCATCGGCAGCCGACTGCTGAAAAAGATTTCTCCTACAACTCAAGTCCCGGTTGCGGCCCTATTCGTCTCCGGCGTCTTGCCGGCGCTGATCATCATCCTCGGCTTCTTCCTGCAAGACGCCGTGGCCACCATCGTCAGCTTCGCCGCCATCGGCATCTACCTGGCCTTCCAGATGATCGTCCTCGCCGCACTCTACGCACGTCTCAAAGGCTGGAAACCGAGCGGCAAATTCACCCTTGGCGCCTGGGGCTGGCCCGTCAACCTCGGCGCGCTGGTCTACGGTGTCGGCGCCATCATCAACATGGCCTGGCCGCGTACACCGGATGCCGCGTGGTACATCAACTATGCCATGGTGCTGAGCACGGCCATCGTGATTGGCCTGGGGCTGCTTTACATGTGGATCGCCAAACCGTATGACCACGGTACGGCGCCTGCGGGGGATGCCTGGAAGGTTGGTCGGTAGGGTCTTGGAGCCCCCAACCGTAATCAGCGAAAAGTAGCAGCTGGCGCAGCCTGCGTTCGGCTGCGCAGCAGTCGTGAAGCCAGACCACGCGGTGTTTCAGGTAAATCTTGCACCCAGGTTTTACGACTGCTGCGCAGCCGAACGCAGTACTGACTGAAAAAGCGGAAAGCGACCTCGACAATATTTATGAGCACTACCGAGAGACCGCGGGCGCAGACGCCGCCGTGAAGATCGTCTCGACGATTTTGCAATCCTTCAAACAACTGGAAGTGTTTCCTGGCTCAGGCAGACCTTCCGTCATGCCGGATGTACGAGAGCGGGTTCTTGATCGTTATCCCTTCATTGTTCCTTACCGATTTTCACAAGGAAACATTCAAGTTTTACGAGTGCTCCATCAGCGAATGGAGCGCTCGCAAGATTGGTAGAAAGCACTCAGCCGAGACTACGCTGCCGCGACTGAATACCCGCCTGCTTCAAAACCGCGAAACACTCCTCATCGCATCCACCAGATACCTCATCGCGATCCGGTCGCTCTCGGATAACTCGCGATAGCGTTCCACCAACTTCATTTCCTCACTGTTAAGACGACGTCTTCGCCGGCCGCTGGCCAGGCATGGAAAAAGTCCCAACATTTCGGTGATGCCTTGTACTTTCGACATGGACGATGTCCTTCTCTACGTCAAAGAAAACTTCAGATACCGCATCGCCCTGATCCTTTTTCAGCAGCGCCTCGTGCCAACTGAATCGCACCGGCCCGAAGGGCATAAACCGGTCATGTACACAGAATAGAAATATTCCGGGCGCTGAAAAGCGGTTTTTAGAGTAATTAGTCGAAAAAAGCAGAAATGCCCTCTAAATCAGAAGGTGCTGTCGGAATTGTTTCCCGACATGTCTTGTTTCATTGCCGAACTAGCGTGGTGCCATCAATCAATTTTGCTCCGCAATCGAACGGTTTAAGCTATCGGGCATCTGTTTAAAAGTCCGTTGCGTTTGGCCGAAGGCATGTCCGAACCGATATTTCTGATCCAGCACGTGCCAGGAACGGCGCGGGATTGTTCACGACAGGTTGTATTTATGCATCGCAGGAACTTGCTCAAAGCCTCCATGGCCATCGCGGCCTACACCGGTTTGTCCGCCACCGGCCTGCTTGCCGCCCGTGCCTGGGCTGCACCTGGCACCGCCGACGGTGAGGCCAAGGCCTTCGATTTCGAGGCGCTGAAAGTGCAGGCCAAGCAGTTGGCCAACAAGCCCTATCAGGACACGAAACAGGTGCTGCCACCGACGTTGGCCACCATGACTCCGCAAAACTTCAATGCGATCCGCTACGACGGTGAGCATTCGTTGTGGAAAGACAACAAGGGTCAGCTCGACGTGCAGTTCTTCCATGTCGGCATGGGCTTCAAGCAGCCGGTGCGCATGTACAGCGTCGATCCTAAAACCCGCATGGCGCGTGAAGTGCATTTCCGCCCGTCGCTGTTCAACTACGAAAACACCACGGTCGATACCAAGCAACTGACGGGCGACCTGGGTTTCTCCGGATTCAAACTGTTCAAGGCGCCGGAACTGGACAAGCACGACGTGGTGTCCTTCCTCGGCGCCAGCTACTTCCGTGCGGTGGACGCAACCGGTCAGTACGGCCTGTCGGCCCGGGGGCTGGCGATCGACACCTACGCCAAGAAGCGTGAAGAATTCCCTGACTTCACCAAGTTCTGGTTCGAGACGCCAAACAAGGACAGCACCCGCTTCGTGGTCTACGCCCTGCTCGACTCGCCAAGCGCCACCGGCGCCTACCGTTTCGACATCGACTGCCAGGCCGAACGCGTGGTGATGGAGGTCGATGCCCACGTGAATGCACGCACCGCCATCGATCAACTGGGCATCGCGCCGATGACCAGCATGTTCAGCTGCGGCACCCATGAGCGCCGGATGTGCGACACCATTCACCCGCAAATCCATGACTCCGATCGCCTGGCGATGTGGCGCGGCAACGGCGAGTGGATCTGCCGCCCGCTGAACAACCCGGCCACCCTGCAATTCAATGCGTTCGCCGACACCGACCCGAAAGGTTTCGGCCTGGTGCAGACCGATCACGAATTCGCCAGCTATCAGGACACCGTCGACTGGTACAGCCGCCGCCCGAGCCTGTGGGTCGAACCGACCACGTCGTGGGGCGAAGGCTCGATCGATCTGCTGGAAATCCCTACCACCGGCGAAACCATGGACAACATCGTCGCCTTCTGGACGCCGAAGAAACCGGTGGCTGCCGGCGACTCGCTGAACTACGGCTACAAGCTTTATTGGAGCGCATTGCCGCCCGTGGGCACGCCGTTGGCGCGAGTCCACGCGACACGTTCTGGCATGGGCGGTTTCACTGAAGGCTGGGCCCCGGGCGAACACTATCCACCGGTCTGGGCACGGCGCTTTGCCGTGGACTTCACCGGCGGTGGCCTGGACCGCTTGCCGGAGGGCACGGGCATCGAGCCGGTGGTCACGTGCTCGAACGGCGAGGTGAAGGATTTCAGCGTCCTCAAGCTCGATGACATCAAGGGCTACCGCATCCTGTTCGACTGGTACCCGACCAATGACAGCGTCGCCCCCGTCGAGCTGCGCCTGTTCATCCGCACCAACGACCGTACGCTGAGTGAAACCTGGTTGTACCAGTACTTCCCGCCAGCGCCGGACAAGCGTAAATATCCGTGATCAACGGGTAGCACCCTGCCAGCATTCGGTTTTCCGAACGCGACCTGTGGGTCGGTTCGGATAACCGGATTTTCCAACCTCAATATTCACGCCATAAAAATTTAATTTCCTTATAAATCAACATTTTGACCAATCAGCACTGGTCTGGCACGAGTCATGCTCTACACTTCTTCGACGGATGTCCTTTGCGCGCACTCTCAGTAGCGCTCTGGCATTTGCAGCACAAAAAGGGCCGAACAACTGGCTCCATAAAAAAAACAATGTCGAGGAAAATTTGATGCGCATCGTTCCCCATATCCTGGGCGCAGCCATTGCTGCCGCTCTGATCAGCACGCCAGTTTTCGCCGCCGAACTCACCGGCACCCTGAAGAAGATCAAAGAGTCCGGTGTCATCACCCTGGGCCATCGCGACGCTTCCATTCCGTTTTCCTACATTGCAGATGCTTCCGGCAAACCGATCGGCTACTCCCACGACATCCAGCTGAAAGTCGTTGAAGCCATCAAAAAAGACCTCGACATGCCGAACCTCCAGGTCAAGTACAACCTGGTGACTTCGCAGACCCGTATCCCGCTGGTACAGAACGGCACCGTCGACCTGGAATGCGGTTCCACCACCAACAACGTCGAGCGTCAGCAACAGGTTGACTTCTCCGTTGGTATCTTCGAGGTCGGCACCCGCCTGCTGGCCAAGAAAGATTCGACTTACAAAGATTTCGGCGACCTCAAAGGCAAGAACGTTGTGACCACCGCCGGCACTACCTCCGAGCGCATCCTCAAGGCAATGAACGCCGACAAGCAGATGGGCATGAACGTGATTTCCGCCAAGGACCACGGCGAGTCCTTCCAGATGCTGGAAAGCGGCCGCGCTGTAGCTTTCATGATGGACGACGTATTGCTGGCCGGTGAAATGGCCAAGGCGAAGAAGCCCGCTGACTGGGCCGTCACGGGTACTCCACAGTCGTTCGAAATCTATGGCTGCATGGTTCGCAAAGGTGACGAGCCATTCAAAAAGGCTGTGGATGACGCCATCAAGGCAACCTACGCTTCGGGCGAAATCAACAAGATTTACGACAAATGGTTCCTCCAGCCTGTCCCACCTAAAGGCGTGAACCTGATGTTCCCGATGAGCGACAAGGTCAAGGAATTGATCGCCACCCCGACTGATAAAGCGGCTGACGACAAGAAATCCTGATTTCTGACTAACCTTATCTCCTGAAGGGACCTTGCCCCTTCAGGAGGTTGTCACTCCCTGCTGGCATTTATTGGAAACACTCGCACCGGTCGCTGTCGAGCCGATGCTGTGTGCCTGATCGTCAAGATCGGGTGGGAACGGAGCTTCCCCCAAGCGGGCACTTGTACATCGATTGATCTGAGGGGAGACCCTAATGAATTACAACTGGGACTGGGGCGTGTTCTTCAAGTCCACCGGCGTGGGCAGCGAGACCTATCTCGACTGGTACATCGCAGGTCTGGGCTGGACCATCGGTATCGCCATTGCGGCCTGGATCATCGCCCTGACACTGGGCTCGATCCTGGGCGTCATGCGTACGGTGCCGAACCGCATCGTATCGGGCATCGCCACCTGCTACGTCGAACTCTTCCGTAACGTGCCGCTGCTGGTGCAACTGTTCATCTGGTACTTCCTGGTACCCGACCTGCTGCCGGCCGACCTGCAAGAGTGGTACAAGCAGGACCTTAACCCGACCACCTCGGCCTTCCTCAGCGTGGTTGTGTGCCTCGGCCTGTTCACCACCGCCCGCGTTTGCGAGCAGGTGCGCACCGGTATCCAGGCCCTGCCAAAAGGCCAGGAATCCGCGGCCCGCGCCATGGGCTTCAAGTTGCCGCAAATCTACTGGAACGTGCTGCTGCCCCAGGCCTACCGGATCATTATTCCGCCGCTTACCTCGGAATTCCTGAACGTCTTCAAGAACACCTCCGTGGCCTCGCTGATCGGTTTGATGGAGTTGCTCGCGCAAACCAAACAGACCGCCGAGTTCTCCGCCAACCTGTTCGAAGCCTTCACCCTGGCCACATTGATTTACTTCACCCTGAACATGAGCCTGATGTTGCTGATGCGTATGGTCGAGAAGAAAGTCTCCGTACCGGGCCTGATTTCCGTAGGGGGTAAATGATGGAATTCGACTTCTCGGGCATCATCCCGTCCCTGCCGGGTTTGTGGAACGGCATGGTCATGACCCTCAAGCTGATGGCCATGGGCGTGATCGGCGGGATCATCCTCGGTACCATCCTGGCGCTGTGCCGTCTGTCCCACAACAAACTGCTGTCGAACCTGGCCGGCGCCTACGTTAACTACTTCCGTTCGATCCCGTTGCTGCTGGTGATCACCTGGTTCTACCTGGCGGTGCCGTTCGTGCTGCGCTGGATCACAGGTGAAGACACGCCAATCGGCGCGTTCGCCTCCTGCATCGTGGCCTTCATGATGTTCGAAGCGGCGTACTTCTGCGAAATCGTCCGTGCCGGTGTGCAGTCGATTCCAAAGGGTCAGATGGGCGCTGCCCAGGCGCTGGGCATGACTTACGGCCAGATGATGCGCCTGATCATCCTGCCGCAAGCGTTCCGCAAGATGACGCCGCTGTTGCTGCAACAGAGCATCATCCTGTTTCAGGACACCTCGCTGGTCTACGCCGTCGGCCTGGTGGACTTCCTCAATGCTTCGCGCGCCAGTGGCGACATCATTGGCCGCTCCAATGAGTTCCTGATTTTCGCGGGTCTCGTGTACTTCATCATCAGCTTCGCCGCCTCGCTGCTGGTCAAGCGTCTGCAAAAAAGGTTCGCCGTATGATCTCTATCAAAAGCATCAACAAGTGGTATGGGGACTTCCAGGTACTGACTGATTGCAGCACCGAGGTCAAAAAAGGTGAAGTGATCGTGGTGTGCGGGCCATCCGGTTCCGGCAAGTCGACCCTGATCAAGTGCGTCAACGCCCTGGAGCCGTTCCAGAAAGGCGACATCGTGGTCGACGGCACCTCCATCGCCGACCCGAAGACCAACCTGCCGAAACTGCGTTCGCGCGTGGGCATGGTGTTCCAGCATTTCGAGCTGTTCCCGCACCTGACCATCACCGAAAACCTGACCATCGCGCAGATCAAGGTGTTGGGCCGCAGCAAGGAAGAAGCGACCAAGAAAGGCCTGCAACTGCTCGAACGTGTTGGTCTTTCGGCTCATGCCCACAAGCATCCGGGCCAATTGTCCGGTGGTCAGCAGCAGCGTGTGGCGATCGCCCGTGCGCTGGCGATGGACCCGATCGTCATGCTGTTCGACGAACCGACCTCCGCGCTCGACCCGGAAATGGTCAACGAAGTACTGGACGTGATGGTGCAACTGGCCCACGAAGGCATGACCATGATGTGCGTGACCCACGAAATGGGCTTCGCCCGCAAAGTGGCTGACCGCGTGATCTTCATGGACGCTGGCAAGATCATCGAAGACTGCAAGAAGGAAGAGTTCTTCGGCGACATCAGCCACCGCGCCGAACGTACTCAGCACTTCCTCAACAAGATCCTCCAACACTAAAGCTGCACGGTCTCCCCTGTAGGAGCCGCCGCAGGCTGCGATCTTTTGACTTGGCTTGTAAAAAACAAGATCAGAAGATCGCAGCCTGCGGCAGCTCCTACAGGGAGTCCTCTGGGCTTGTTGTTGTGGTTGACCCAAGGCATCTGTGATGAAATGCGACCCCGAACTCTACCGCGCCACGTCGCCATCACTCGCCGTGAAACCCCGTCTGATTCGCCACCTGTTCCTGCCGCCGCTGATCATCGCCCTGATGATCGGCCTGGGTTACATCGGCTTTTGGATCAGTGAACACTATGGCATCCGCAGCCTCAGCGAAAACGGCCAGCGTCAGCTGGAACTGCACGCCCGCGCCGTCGAAAGCGAAATCAGCAAATACACCTACCTGCCCAGCCTGCTGGAACTCGAAACCAGTGTTTCGAAGCTGCTGGCCGACCCGAGCCCGGAACACCGGCAAACGGTCAACGATTACCTTGAAGGCCTGAACCGGCGTAGCCGCAGTCGGGCCATTTACGTGATGGACACCACCGGCCGCGTCATGGCCACCAGCAACTGGCGCGATGTCGACAGTTATCTCGGTGAAGACCTGTCCTTCCGTGCCTATTTCCAGAACGCCATACGCGGTCAGCCGGGACGCTTCTACGGTATTGGCAGCACCAACGGCGAACCCGGCTATTACCTGGCCCATGGCCTGGAAGAACACGGCAAGATCATCGGCGTCGCGGTGGTCAAGGTGCGCCTCGAAGCCATGGAAGAACGCTGGCAGCGAGCGCGTCTCGAAGCCTTCGTCAGTGACGAGAACGGCATCATCATTCTCTCCAGCGATCCGGCGCGGCGCTTGAAATCCGTGGTGCCGCTGAGCGATGAAACCAAAGAGAAACTCGCTCGCAGCCTGCAGTACTACTGGTTCCCGCTCAACGAACTGCAACCGCTGGCCCGGGAAACCCTGTCCGAAGGTGTGGAAAAACTCACCTTCCCGGCCAACAGCGAACTGGTGTCCGACGATGAAAACATCAGCTACCTGTCGCAGACCCGCCCTCTGAGCGATACACCGTGGAATTTCACCCTGCTGACGCCGCTGCAGGATTTGCGCCGCGAAGCGATCAATCAGGGGATTCTGGTGGCGGTGGCGTTTGCCCTTGTCGCCTTCCTGCTGATTGCCTGGAACGAGCGGCGCAAGGTGATCGCCACGCGCCTGGCAGCCCGGGAAGCCTTGCAGGAAGCCAACAATCAACTGGAGCGTCGGATTACCGAACGCACCGTCGACCTGCGCGCCAGCAACGAACGGCTCAAGGGCCAGATCCGCGAACGGCGCCATGCCGAAGAGACGTTGCGCCGCGCCCAGGATGAACTGGTGCAGGCCGGAAAACTCGCGGCCATCGGCCAGATGTCCACCAGCATTGCCCACGAACTGAACCAGCCACTGGCGGCGCTGCGCACCTTGTCCGGCAATACCGTGCGTTTTCTGGAGCGCGGTCAATTGGACGTCGCCAGCACCAACCTCAAGACCATCAACGAATTGATCGACCGCATGGGTCGCATCACCGCCAGCCTGCGCTCCTTCGCCCGGCGCGGTGACGACAAGGGTCAGGCGTGCCTCGGCAAAGGCGTGAATGCAGCGTTGCAGTTGCTCGACGGGCGCATGAAAAACACACAGCTGCACCGCCATTTTGAAGAGGTGCAGGTGCGGATCGACCAGACCCGCCTGGAGCAGATTCTGGTCAACCTGATCGGCAATGCCCTCGACGCCATGCAGGCTCAGCCGCTACCTGAACTTTGGCTCGAAGGTGAAGCATTCGATGGCAAATACCGCCTGCGAGTTCGCGACAACGGCCATGGCATCGACGCCGAAGCGCGCAAGCATTTGTTCGAACCGTTCTTCACCACCAAACCCGGCGAACAGGGCCTGGGCCTTGGCCTGACCTTGTCCGCGAGCCTGGCTGCCGCCACCGGCGGGCATCTGGGTGTCGAACACCCGGCCAGCGGTGGTACCGCATTCGTCCTCAGTTTACCGTTGGTAAGCCCCACTCCCGCCGAGCCAATATGAACAACGACCTTAGTGTTTTGATCGTCGAAGACGACCCCCACGTACTGCTCGGTTGCCAACAGGCGCTGACCCTCGAAGACATTCCCTGCATTGGCGTGGGCAGCGCCGAAGAAGCTCTGGCGCAGGTCGGCGACAACTTTGCCGGCATCGTCATCAGCGACATTCGCCTGCCGGGCATCGATGGCCTGGAACTGCTGGGCAGGCTCAAAGAGCGTGATCGCAGTTTGCCGGTCGTGCTGATTACCGGGCACGGCGACATTTCCATGGCCGTCGGCGCGATGCAGAAAGGCGCCTACGACTTCATGGAGAAACCGTTTTCTCCGGAGCGGCTGGTGGACGTGGCCCGCCGTGCGCTGGAACAGCGCAGCCTGGCGCGGGAAGTCTCGTCGTTGCGTCGGCAACTGGCCGAACGCGACTCCCTTGAAGGGCGGATCATCGGCCGCTCCCCCGCCATGCAGAATCTGCGTGAGTTGATCGCCAACGTCGCCGACACCTCGGCCAATGTGCTGATCGAAGGCGAAACCGGCACCGGCAAGGAACTGGTTGCGCGTTGCCTGCATGACTTCAGTCGACGCCACACCAAACAGTTTGTCGCACTGAACTGCGGCGGCCTGCCAGAGAACCTGTTCGAGAGCGAAATTTTCGGCCACGAAGCCAACGCCTTCACCGGCGCCGGCAAACGCCGAATCGGCAAGATCGAACACGCCGACGGCGGCACGCTGTTCCTCGACGAAGTGGAAAGCATGCCCCTGCCCTTGCAGATCAAATTGCTGCGGGTGCTGCAGGAGCGCACCCTCGAACGCCTCGGCTCGAACCAGAGCGTGGCGGTGGATTGCAGGGTGATTGCGGCGACCAAATCCGACCTCGTCGAGTCGAGCAAGGCCGGCGAGTTCCGCAGCGACCTGTATTACCGGCTCAACGTGGTGACCCTGGAACTGCCGCCGCTGCGCGAGCGTCGCGAAGACATTCTGCAACTGTTCGAATATTTCTTGCAGCAGTCGTCCCTGCGCTTCGACCGGATCGCGCCAGAGTTGGATAACCAGACGGTTTCCAGTTTGATGAGCCACGATTGGCCGGGCAACGTGCGCGAACTGCGCAACGTTGCCGAACGCTTTGCCCTCGGCTTACCGGCCTTCAAGAAGCCCGGCGCCGGCGGCAGCACCCAAGGCCTGGCGTTCGCGGAAGCGGTGGAAGCGTTCGAACGCAACCTGCTGAGCGATGCCTTGCAACGCAGCGGCGGCAACCTCACACAGGCCAGCCAGGAACTGGGCATGGCCAAGACCACCCTGTTCGACAAAGTGAAGAAGTACGGGTTGAGCCACTGAGAAGTGCAAATCCTGTAGGTGCCGGCTTGGTGTTTAGCGTCCGTAGACTTTCTCAAGCTGCGCCTGGGTCAGCGCATCCTCAAACGGCACCGGAACTGATTTCACCGCGCCGTAGAGGTTACGGTAACGCCAGTAATTTCCGTTGTTCGCCAGTTGATAGCCACGCTCGACCACGCGTTGACCGTCGAGCACGTAACGCAAGGTTTCCTGGGCTGCCGGTGGCGGAGCCGGTTGCATCAAGTCCGTGGCCAGTACGCGCATGGCTTCATCGATGCATTCGTCGAGCACCGCGGTGACTTTCGCCAGCTCAAGGCTGCCGTCATCGATGCATTGGTTGCCGCAACGACGGATCGGCTGGCTGGTGACTTCGATTCGCATGCGGTACATCGGCGAACCGGCGATGTCCTGGACCTGAACCTGATTGACCAGGACAAAACTGCCACGGTCCGGGGTCAGCATGAGTTTCGGCTCGATCAACAAACGCGCCGTGACCTGCCCTTCGCCCTGCTTGAGCCCGGCCACTTGCGAGGCCTGCTGATAGCGCTGCTGCAATCGTTCCTGCAAAGGCACGCCGGCGAGCAATTCCGCCAGGGGCCGTGAATCCTTGAGGGCGGACTTTTCCGCATCGCGCTGCAAAGTACCGCTGCCCATCTGGGTGTTGACCAGGCTGGCCACCAACACCCCCGCCAACCCGGCACCGGTGCCCGAGTTCAGCAACAGCGCCTGGCTCGACGATGCGGCCTTCAGCGCATCCTTGCTATCGATCACGGTGCTGGCGCCGACAAAGGCTGGCGGCACCTGCACATCGACCTTTAGCCCGTGCGCCTGGACGTAAGGCAACGCGCCCTGGTCCTTGAAACCGGCCTCGGGCGCCGGTTTCTGCGCACAGCCGCCCAGCATCAGCAGGGCCAGCACGCTGGCCGCTACGATCGAGCGCTTCATTTGGCGAACGGGGTGATCATTTGCTGACGGCTGTTATCCATCGCCTGGTAGAACGCGTTGGACAGGTTGGTGTAGGTCGGCTCATCCCACTCGCCCTGTGCGGCTTGTACCGCGACAAATGGCTGGAACCACAGCAGTTTGTTGTCCGACAGATCAACCACCATGCCCTGCCCGCCTACCTGCGCCATCGGCACGCTGGTCGGTACGATGCTGTAGTAGCTGCGGGTAGCCCCGGTGGCGGTGACATACACCAGTAGCAGACGGTCGACGCCATATTTGGCCTTGATCGGGGTCAGGTCCTTGACGGTATAGCCTTCGCGGAATTTGGTTTCCTTGTAGGCCGCCAGGTCGACTTTCTCGTCGATGCGCTTGGCTTTGTAACCCTTGGCCTGCAGCTTGGCGACGATCGCATCGGGCAAGGTATCCAGATCACGAACTTGCCAGGTTTTGACGTTGTCACTGAGTTTGCTGTTAACGCCGGAGTTGATGGCGTAATCGAGAAGGCCCTGATTTCCGGTCAACGCCAGTACCGGAGGCGGCAAGACGCTGATCGCCACGCCGATGGTCGGCTCCTTGGCATCCCAGAATTGTTGGTCGAGCGGTACCGGCGGCTGGACGTTGGCACAACCAGTGAGGGTCAGGCAGGCAAGCAGAGTCAGTGCAGCGAACGTGCGTAGAGCGTGGAATGTCATGGATCAAATCCCTATGATTGAAAACGTTGCTGCGTGTATCGGCAGCAACGGCCAAAACCATAGTGGCACATTGACACTTATTTGACGACTGTAATCTGTCAGCTGACGGTGCCGCCCTTCGCCTCACTGATGATTTGCCGGATTGCGCCGACAAAAGTCTCCACCGGTTGCCCGCCCGTGACAGCGTATTGGCCGTTGAACACCACGGTTGGCACCGAACTGACGCCGCGCGACAGCCATGCCTGTTCTTCTTCACGGACCTCTTTGGCAAACTCGTCCGACCCCAGAATGGCTTCGGCTCGCGAGCGGTCGAGGCCTGTGCTTTCAGCGATGTTCGCCAGCTGCACAGGGTCTGACGGATTGCCACCATCGGTGAAATACGCCTTGAACAACGCTTCCTTGAGTGGCTGTTGCCGCCCTTCAAGACCGGCCCAGTGCAACAGGCGATGGGCATCGAAGGTGTTGTAGATGCGGCTGTTGCCATCGGTGCGAAAGGCAAAACCGACGTCGGCACCGCGTGCGCGGATCATCTCGCGATTTTTTTGCGATTGCTCGGGTGTCGAGCCGTACTTCTCGGTGATGTGTTCGGTGATGTTCTGCCCTTCGGGCGCCATCTTCGGGTTCAGCTCGAATGGCTGGAAACGGATCTCGGCGCTGACTTCATCGCGCAAAATGTGCAAGGCCTGGGTCAGGCCATACAAACCGACGACGCACCAGGGGCAGGAAACGTCGCTGACGAAATCGATTTTCAAAGGGGCACTCATTACACACCTCGCTGGCTGAAACGCGTCGCAAAGTTTGCACAATACACCTGCATAACCCCTTTTTGTGCAGGAGCTGCCGAAGGCTGCGATCTTTTGATTTTGCATTTAAAAAAGATCAAAAGATCGCAGCCTTCGGCAGCTCCCACAGTTGATCGCGGTGTTAGAGAAGGTTGTGTTCAGCCACCGGTTCGATCTGCGCCCAATGCGAAGTGTCCTCGCGGTGTTCGCGCAAGTACGGCAACACCGCCGCCAGCAACGGCGCCTTGAAGGCCTCCTGGAATCGGTGGGCCAACCCCGGAATCAGCTTCAATTGGCTGCCGCGCAAATGCGCCGCCAGATGCACGCCATGCATTACCGGCAACAACGGGTCGGCCGTGCCATGCACCACCAGCGCCGGGACGCGCAATTGATTGAGCAACGCCACCCGGCTCGGCTCCGCCAGGATCGCCATGATCTGCCGCTTCACGCCTTCGGGATTGAACGCCCGGTCATACGACAGCGCGGCCTGATGCAACAACGCCTGACGATCATCCATCACCGCGGGACTGCCCAGCGCTGCCAGCAAATCGGCCTGCTGCTCCAGGGCCACTTCACGGTTCGGGGCACCGCGACGCGACAGCAACTGCACCAACGCCGCACTCGGCGCGGGCAGGCCTTCGGCCCCGGAGGTGGTCATGATCAGGGTCAGGCTCTCGACCCGTTGCGGCGCCATGGCCGCCATATGCTGGGCGATCATCCCGCCCATGCTCGCGCCGAGCACGTGGAATTGTTCGATGTGCAACGCGTCCATCAGGCCCAGGCCATCGTCGGCCATGTCGGTCAGCGAGTATGGCGCCGACACCGGCAAGCCGAGTTTGTAGCGCAGCACTTCAAAGGTCAGGTTGGCTTCAAGTGGCGCTTGGCGCCAGGTCGACAAGCCGACATCGCGGTTGTCATAGCGAATCACCCGAAACCCTTGCTGACACAGCGCGACCACCACTTCATCGGGCCAGTGAATCAACTGCCCGCCCAGGCCCATTACCAGCAGCAACGCCGGGTCCGACGCACGGCCGATGCTCTGGTACGCCAGGCTCACCTGAACCAGATCGACCCGTTCGGTCGGCACATTGACGTCACAGCGAGACACCGCAAAAGACGGAAGGCTAAACAACAACGCGGCCAGAAAGGCCGCCGTCGATAAAAATCTTGCACGCATGAAAAACACCGAAACGCAGAACCCCAGTAGAGCGCGAGTCTGATGAAGTTTGTTCAAGCGCGCTGCCACAGTTCCGTGACAGTTTGATGAAGAGTGCCGAGCGGTCGTTTCCTCGGAACCGCGTTATCGTTGTTCGGCTCGCTCCCACAGGGTCAGGCGGACACCGTCCCACTGTAGGAGCGAGCCTGCTCGCGATAACGTCCTTAAGCCAACTGACTACGCAACTGCCGCGCCGCCGCCACCATGTTCACCAGCGCTGCCTCGGTCTCCGGCCACGCCCGAGTCTTCAACCCGCAATCAGGGTTGACCCACAAGCGCTCAGCCGGGATGCGCTGCACAGCCTTGGCCATCAACTTGACCATCTCGGCGGTGTCCGGCACCCGTGGCGAATGGATGTCATAGACACCCGGACCGATGTCGTTCGGGTAGTCGAACGCTTTAAAGGCTTCCAGCAACTCCATGTCCGAACGCGAGGTTTCGATGGTGATCACGTCGGCATCCATCGCCGCGATGGCTTCGATTACGTCGTTGAATTCGCTGTAGCACATGTGGGTGTGGATCTGGGTTTCGTCGCGCACACCGCTGGCACTCAAGCGGAACGCTTCCACCGCCCAGTCCAGATATTCCTGCCATTGTGCCCGACGCAGCGGCAGACCTTCACGGAACGCAGCTTCGTCGATCTGCACGATCTTGATGCCGGCCGCTTCCAGGTCCAGCACTTCGTCACGCAGGGCCAGAGCCAGCTGTTGCGCCTGGATTTTGCGCGACACGTCTTCACGCGGGAAAGACCACATCAGCATCGTCACGGGACCGGTGAGCATGCCTTTCATGACTTTGTCAGTCTGGCTTTGCGCATAGCTGATCCAGTCGACGGTCATGGCTTTCGGACGGCTGAGGTCGCCATAGATGATCGCCGGTTTCACACAGCGCGAACCGTAGCTTTGAACCCAGCCAAAACGGGTGAACAGATAGCCGTCCAGTTGTTCGGCGAAGTATTCGACCATGTCGTTGCGTTCAGCTTCACCGTGCACCAGTACATCGAGGCCCAGGCGTTCCTGTACCTGCACGGCGTGGCGAATTTCGTGGTGCATGGCATCGGTGTAATCGTTGGCCGACAGCTTGCCTTGCTTGTATGCCTGACGCGCCAGACGAATCGAGCCGGTCTGCGGGAACGAACCGATGGTGGTGGTCGGGAAGGCCGGCAGCTTCAGACGTGCGCGCTGCTGCTCGATGCGCTTGGCAAACGGCGAATGCCGTTGGCTGTCAGCAGCACCGATGGAATCGGTGCGGGCCTGCACCTGGGCTTTATGAATGCGCGGCGACTCGGCGCGGCTCGTAGCAATCGCACGGCTTTGTGCCAGGGCAGTTTGCACTTTCGGCGCTTGCGGGTCGTTCAGCGCATCGCGCAGTACGGCGATTTCGCCACACTTTTGCACCGCGAACGCCAGCCAGCTTTTCAGTTCCGGGTCGAGTGTGTCTTCGCGCTCCAGGTCCACCGGGCTGTGCAGCAACGAGCAGGAACTGCTGACCCACAGGTTGTCGCCAAAGCGCTCCTGGGCAAATTGCAGTTGCGCCAGCACCGGCTCCAGTTCGCAGCGCCAGACGTTGCGACCGTTGACCAGGCCCACCGAAAGAATCTTGTAGATCGGCAGGCGATCGAGTACGTGCAGCAGTTGATCCGGCGCACGCACCGCGTCGATGTGCAGGCCTTGCACCGGCAGGCCAACGGCCAGACCGAGGTTGTCTTGCAGACCGCTGAAGTAGGTCGCGAGCAGTTTTTTCAACGGCGAATACTGAAGGATGTGGTAAGCGCGCTCGAACGCGTTCTTCCACTCTTGCGGCAGGTCGAGGGTCAGGATCGGTTCGTCGATCTGCACCCACTCCACGCCTTGTGCAGCGAGGCGACCGAGGATTTCACCGTAGATGGGCAGCAGGCGTTCCAGCAGATCAAGCTTGTCGAAGTCGTTGCCATTGCCCTTTGATTTGCCCTTGCCCAGCCACAGGTAAGTTAAAGGGCCGATGATCACCGGCTTGACGGTATGACCCAAGGCCTTGGCTTCGTCGACTTCGTCGAACAACTGTTCCCAGCTCAGTTTGAACTGCTGGTCGGCCGTGAACTCCGGGACCAGGTAGTGGTAGTTGGTGTCGAACCACTTGGTCAGCTCTTGCGCATATTGCGCCTGGCCGTGTTCATCGCCGCAGCAGCTCGCGGTGGCGCCACGGGCCATGGCGAACAGCGTGTCGAGGGTCGGCAGGCCGCGGGCATCCTTGGTGTTGTCGAAACGCTCGGGGATCACCCCGAAGGTCAGCGAGTGGGTCAGCACCTGGTCGTACCAGGCGAAGTCGCCGACCGGCAGCAGATCGATGCCGGCATCCTGTTGCAGTTTCCAGTGAGTGGCGCGCAATTGGCGGCCAACGCTGTTCAACGCGCTCTGATCGATGTCGCCCTTCCAATAGGACTCAAGGGCTTTTTTCAGTTCGCGGTCGGCGCCGATGCGCGGGAAACCAAGGGTGTGGGCCACGGCCATGTCGAATGTGCTCCTGTGTAAAAGATGGCGCTATTGTCGACAGCCAGGCCAACATGAGACAAACTCAACCTTTTCGTGTTGATCACAAGTTTTCCTCATGGAGCCCTCCGGTGCTTGAAATCCGTCACCTCAAGACCCTCCACGCCTTGCGCGAAGCCGATAGCCTGGTGGACGCGGCCGACCGCCTGCACCTGACCCAATCGGCGTTGTCCCACCAGTTCAAGGAACTGGAAGAGCGCATGGGCATGCCGCTGTTCGTGCGCAAGACCAAACCGGTGCGTTTCACCAGCTCCGGTTTGCGCCTTTTGCAACTGGCCGATGCCACCCTTCCGTTGCTGCGCGCTGCCGAACGCGACATCAGCCGATTGGCCGGTGGCACGGCCGGGCGTTTGCACATGGCCATCGAGTGCCACAGTTGCTTCCAGTGGTTGATGCCGACCATCGACCAGTTCCGCGATGCCTGGCCGGAAGTCGAACTGGACCTGGCGTCGGGTTTCTCATTCGCCCCGCTGCCGGCCCTGGCCCGAGGTGATCTGGACCTGGTAGTGACCTCCGACCCGGTGGACCTGGTCGGCATCACGTATGTGCCGTTGTTCACCTACGAAGCGATGCTCGCCGTGGCCAACCAGCACAAACTGGCGAGCAAGGCCTACATCGTTCCTGAAGACCTGCTCACGGAAACCTTGATCACCTACCCGGTGGAACGGGATCGCCTGGACATCTTCACTCGCTTCCTTGAACCGGCCGATGTCGAACCGGCCCAGGTCCGCACCTCGGAGCTGACGGTGATGATGATGCAACTGGTGGCCAGCGGACGCGGTGTGTGCGGCATGCCGCATTGGGCGCTGCATGAATACAGTTCACGGGGTTATGTGAAGGCCAAGCGCCTGGGTGAGAAAGGCTTGTTTGCGACGCTGTACGCAGGGATTCGCGCCGACATGCTGGATGCGCCGTACATGCGCGATTTTCTGCTGACCGCGAAGGACACGTCATTTTCGACGCTGGATGGGGTGAGCGCGGTTCGCTAGCAACATGTGGGGACTGGTTCACAATCTTTAAAAGATCGCAGCCTTCGGCAGCTCCTACATGGGCACGCATTTTTCCTGTAGGAGCTGCCGAAGGCTGCGATCTTTTGATCGTGCTTCAGATCTCACGGCACATATGGATCTTGTCGAAGTATTCCTCGCCCACTCGTACTGCCATCGGTTCCAGTCCGAACTGGATAAACCCGCAACGCCGGTACAGATTGAACGCAGCATCATTGCCGGCGGTGACGGTCAACTTGATCAACCGCAACCCTTGATGCGCCTGCGCCTCGGCCAAAACCGCCTGCACCAGTTGATAACCGAGGCCGCACTGACGGGCCTGCGGTGAAACGTACATGCCAAACAGTGTTGCCTTGTGCCGGGCCTTTTCCCGAGGTTCGAACGCCAGCCCGACAATGCCCCCCAACTTGCCCTCGTCGAACGCGCCGAACACGGCATCGAGCTTGCTGGTCAGGCGCGACTCCCACCACGCCAGCGGCATGGCCGATCGTTCGCGGACGCTCGACGTGAAAGCCTGCGGATGCAGGTCGTAGGCTTCAAGCATCAACGCGCGATAGTCCAGCGCGTGGCTGGCATCCAGTCGCTCGATCCACATGTTCAGGCCATCCGTTTTTGCTCAAGCATCAGCCGCACGGCCAGCGCCGACAGCACGAACCCCATGAAGTAACGCTGCATCGCCAGCCAGGTCGGGTTATTGACGAACCATGAGGCAATGCCCGCCGCGAACATCGCAATCATCAGGTTGACGCAGAAGCTGACACTGATCTGGGTCAGGCCTAGCACGATGCTTTGGGTGAACACCGAACCGTGCTCCGGGGTGATGAACTGCGGAAACACCGAGAGGTAGAACACCGCGATTTTCGGGTTCAGAGCACTGGTCAGAAAACCCATGGTGATCAGTTTGCGTGCCGAGTCGGGCGGTAACTGCTGCGCTTCGAACGGCGAACGCGCACCGGGTTTGACCGCCTGCCAGGCCAGCCACAACAGGTACAGCGCACCGGCCCACTTCAACACTTCATAAGCCAGCGGCACCGCGAGGAAGACGGCGGTCAAACCGGCCGCTGCGGCAAACAAATGCACGAAGAAACCCGCCACCACGCCGAGCAACGACGTCACCCCCGCCTTGCGCCCCTGGCAGATCGAACGGGAGATCAGATAGATCATGTTCGGTCCCGGCGTCAGTACCATCAGCAACGCGGCAGCGGCGAAAATCAGCAGGTCCTGAAGCGGGATCATGGCGGTTCCTTGACGTGATTGATCAGGCGATCGCGGTCAGCGATGCTCGATAAAACGGCAGGATCAGGTCCCGTGTCAATGGCGCCAGCGTGACACCACCGTCGGTCGCCGGGTCGATCCAGAGCACCTCTTCGATCTCTGCCGCAGGCGTCACGTCGACATCGATGTGCAGCTGGAAAATCTCAGCGTGTACGACAAAGCCCGGCTCGTTGGCGGCCGGTGCCGAGAAGTGCCCCAGGTAAACGGCCTGCACCGGATCGATGTCCAGACCCAGCTCTTCTTCCAGCTCCCGGGCCAAAGCATGGACAGGCAATTCATGAGGCTCGATCTTGCCGCCCGGTTGCATGAACGCTTCGGTGCCGCGCTTGCGCACCAGCAGGGTTCGACCGTCGGGACCGATCAGCAGGGCGGCGGCGATGTGGATTTGTGTCGACATGACAAAAAGACCTTTGACTCAAAAACGGCAAGGATCACATGTCTTCCACGAATTGTGTAGGAGCTGCCGAAGGCTGCGATCTTTGATCTTGAAAAAACAAAGTCAAAAGATCGCAGCCTTCGGCAGCTCCTACGCAGGCGTCATGTAGCTTCCTGGAAATCCATTTCCGGTGGCTGACGACGGAAACCACCCGTCAACACCGCCAGGTACACCACGCCAATCGCCAGCCAGCTCAGGCCCAGGTAAATGGCCAGGTGATCGAGGCTGACCATCAGCCACAGGTCCGCCGCCAGCCCGATGAACGGGAACAGCAGGAACAGCACGAATTCGCGCAGGCCTTTCTTCTCGCCGCCAATCCAGTAATGAAAGATCACTGACAGGTTCACCAGGCTAAACGCCAGGAACGCGCCGAAGTTGATGAACGAGGTTGAGGTGGTGACGTCGAGTTTCAGCGCCAGCAACGCCACCACTGCGCACAGCAGGATGCTGTTGATCGGTGTGCCGAAGCGTTCGTGCAAGGTGCCGAAGAACGACTTCGGCAGCACGCCGTCGCGGCCCATTGCGTAGAGCAAGCGCGAGCCACTGGCCTGGGCCGACAGACCCGACGCGAACTGACCGACGATCAGGCCGATGAGGAAGATCGAGACAAACAGGTCGCCACCGATGTTGCGGGCAATTTCATAGGCTGCCGAGTCGACGCTGTCGAACTGGAACGACGGGTGGGCGATCTGCACGAAGTACGAAACGCCGACGAAAATCAGACCGCCGATCAGGGTGATCAACATGATCGCCCGTGGAATGGTGCGGCGTGGATCGCGGGTTTCTTCGGTCAGGGTGCTGACCGCGTCAAAGCCGAGGAATGAATAACAGGCGATGGCCGCGCCGCTCATGATCAACGGCATCTGCATGTCGCCATTGAAGAACGGTTTGATCGACCACAGCGGCGTGCTCGCATCGCCGCCGACGTAGTGCACGCACAGCGCGACGAAGGCGATCAGCACCAGGAACTGCACCAGCATCAGCAAGGCGTTGATGCCGTTGGCCAGTTTCAGACCGACGATGTTGATGGCGCTGGTGATGCCGATGAACGCCAGCACCCAGATCCACTGCGGCACGGCCGGGAAAGCGGAGTTGAGGTACGCGGCGCCGATCAGCCAGATCGCCATCGGCAAAAACAGGTAATCGAGCAACACCGCCCAACCGGCGATGAACCCGAGTTTGGGGCTGATGGCCTTGCGCACATAACTGTAGGCGGAGCCCGCGACCGGGAACGCCGAGGCCATGCGCCCGTAGCTCATGGCGGTGAAAAACATCGCCACCAGCGCCGCCAGATACGCGGCCGGGACCATACCAGCGGTGGATTGAGCGAGGATGCCAAAGGTGCCGAGCACAATGATCGGCGTCATGTAGGCGATGCCAAACAGCACCACCGACCCTAATGACAGGGTGCGTTGCAAACGAGCCATGAGCGACTACTCCGGAATTATTAGATTTATGGCAGAGCCGAGTTCGGCGCAAATTTCGGGTGTTGCGTTGTTGTTCTTGGATGTCGCCAAAAGATCGCAGCCTGCGGCAGCTCCTACAGGGGACCGCGATCCATGTAGGAACTGCCGCAGGCTGCGATCTTTTGATGCTCAGCGCGCAGGAATCATCAGTTCACGCAATCCATCTGCATGCTCAACCCTCTCCCCCGGCAACTTCAGTCGCTGGTCATCGAGGTATCGATAGTCCTGACGCGCCGCCGTCAATTGATTCAGGTCCAGCTCAACCGCGAACTGCCCTTGCTCGCGACCGGCCTCGAACAACAACGAGCCCAGCGGATCGACCAGCGCACTGCCACCGGCAAACAACAACCCGCCATCGCCCTCTTCCACGCGGTTAACCATCAGCGCAAACGCCTGGTTCTCCTGGGCTCGTGCCATGATCGCGGTGCGGTGGGTCGGGCCGTACGGGTCCATGTTGCCGTTGGTTACCAGCAGCAACTCGGCACCCAGTTGCGCCAGGGCGCGGGCGGTTTCGGGGAATTCGATGTCGTAGCAGATCAGCAGGCCGATGCGCACACCATTCCACAGGCACGTGGCGTAGCGGTCGCCGGCCTCGAACACACCGCGATCCGACGCCCACAGGTGCGTCTTGCGGTACTTCAGCGCGATGCCTTCGGGGGTGATCAGCAGCGTGGTGTTGTAGAAACGGCCGTTGTCGCTCTCGGCAGTGCCGACGACCACGGCGATGTTGCGCTCACGGGCGGCAGCAATGATTGCGCTGACGGTCGGGCCATCCAGCGGCTCGGCGACCTCGGCCACGGACTCGGCCGACGGGAAGCCCATCAAGTGGCTTTCCGGAAACATGATCAGTTGCGTGTCGGCGGCGCAGGCGTTGATCGCCTCCAGCGCACGTTCGAGGTTGTAAGCCGTGTCGTTGTCACGGCCCGCCAATTGCGCGAGTTCGACCTTCATGGGTATTCCTTGTTCTAAGGCCGGGCGGGGAGAAAGATTGCCCGGTCGCTGTCTGTGCGCCAGTATGCGCAGCAAGCAAGCGGCCGGGAAATCACGCCGCTGGGGTAACACGATAGGGGTAGATGCATGACACTCTCGTTAGACGACATCGCCTGGCACCGTTCGGTGGGGCAATTGATCGACGCCCTGGACAAGCCCAATTTCTGGACGCAACTGGTGCGTTTGCTGGACCAGTACGTGCCCTGCGACAGCTGGGTGGCGCTGCTGTTCAGCGCCGACCAGCACCCGCAAGTATTCGCCGAATGCCCAGGCGAAGACGGCGGCCCCGACCCGTTGTTCCAGGATTACCTGCGCGGCCTGTACCTGCTCGATCCGTTCTACATCGCCTGCCGCGAGCAATCACGTACCGGTTTGTATCGCCTGTCGGAAGTGGCGCCGGAGCATTTCCAACTCACTGAGTACTATCAACGATACTTTCGTGTGAATGTCGTGGCCGACGAAATACAGTTTAATTGCCAGCTCGAAGGCGACCGCACGCTGTGCCTGTCACTGGGCAGCAAGCAGCGGTTCAGCGCGCAGCAGATAGCCTTGTTGTCGTTGATCCAGCCGTGGGTGCTCGGGTTGTTGCGCCAGCGTCTACCCTATGAGATCAACGAAGTGGTGGCCCTCGCCCCGGCACCGGTGCAAGGCGACTGGCGGGTGCAACTGGAAGCGTCGGTGCAGCAACTCAAGGGTGCGCAATTGACCGCCCGGGAACTGGACGTGGGACGCTTGATGCTCAGCGGCTGCTCCAGCAAGGAAATCGCCCGCAAACTGGAAATCTCCATCGAAACCGTGAAAGTCCATAAGAAACACATGTACAGCAAACTGGGGATCAAGTCCCAGTCCGAGCTGTTTTCGATTTTTCTCCAGGCACAAAATGCCTGAAAAGATCGCAGCCTTCGGCAGCGCCTACATTGATCGCATTACCCTGTAGGCGCTGCCGAAGGCTGCGATCTTTAACACTCGAGTCCGAACCCAAGGAAACCGTATGAGCCTGTCCCTCCTGAGCCGCTACGCCTTCTTTGGCGTCTGTGTGATCTTCACCCTCGCCAGCCTGCCCTTCCTCGAACACGACTGGCTCTGGCCGTTCACCGCCCTTACCGGCGTGCTCAGCCTGATCGGCATTGGCGACTTGCTGCAAAGCCCCCACGCGGTGCGCCGCAATTATCCGATCCTCGGCAACATTCGTTATCTGGTGGAAGGCATTCGCCCGGAGATCCGTCAGTACCTGCTTGAATCCGACAGCGACGCCCTGCCCTTCTCCCGCGCCCAACGCTCGCTGGTGTATTCCCGGGCCAAGAATGAAAGCGCCGACAAACCGTTCGGCACGCTGATCGACGTCTATCAATCGGGCTTCGAGTTCATCGGCCACTCCATGCGCCCGGCACCGTTGAGCGACCCCAGCGGTTTTCGCGTGACCGTCGGCGGCCCGCAGTGCACCCAGCCATATTCGGCCTCGGTGTTCAATATCTCGGCCATGAGTTTTGGCTCGCTCAGCGCCAACGCCATTCGCGCGTTGAACCAGGGCGCCAAACTCGGCAACTTTGCCCACGACACCGGCGAAGGCAGCATCAGCCCCTATCACCGCGAACACGGCGGCGACCTGACCTGGGAACTGGGCAGCGGCTACTTCGGTTGCCGCACCAGCGATGGCCGATTCGACCCGGAACGCTTCGCCGCACAGGCGCAAACACCGCAAGTGCGGATGATCGAAATCAAGATGAGCCAGGGCGCCAAACCCGGCCACGGCGGCATCCTGCCCAAACATAAAGTCACCCAGGAAATCGCCGAAACCCGCGGCATCCTGATGGGCGAAGACTGCATCTCACCGTCACGCCACAGCGCGTTTTCCACGCCAATCGAGATGATGCATTTCATCCAGCAATTGCGCGAGCTGTCCGGCGGCAAACCGGTGGGCTTCAAGTTCTGCCTGGGGCATCCGTGGGAATTCATGGGCATCGCCAAGGCCATGCTGGAAACCGGCATTCTCCCTGACTTTATCGTCGTCGACGGCAAGGAAGGCGGGACCGGCGCCGCGCCCGTGGAGTTCACCGACCACATCGGCGTGCCGATGCGCGAAGGCCTGTTGTTTGTGCACAACACCCTGGTCGGTTTGAATCTGCGAGACAAGATCAAACTCGGCGCCAGCGGCAAAATCGTCAGCGCGTTCGACATTGCCAGCGTGCTGGCCATCGGCGCCGATTGGGCCAACTCGGCGCGGGGCTTCATGTTCGCCATCGGCTGCATCCAGTCGCAAAGCTGCCACACCAACAAATGCCCAACCGGCGTCGCCACCCAGGACACCTTGCGCCAACGCGCATTGGTGGTGCCGGACAAGGCCCATCGCGTCTTCAACTTCCACCGCAATACCCTCAAGGGCCTGGCCGAAATGCTCGCCGCCGCTGGCCTCGAACATCCTTCACAGTTATCCGCCAAGCACTTGGTGCGGCGCATGTCGGCGACCGAGATCAAGTTGTTTTCGCAGCTACACGTATTCCTCAAACCGGGGGAATTGCTGACCGGCGAAGTGAATGGCGAGTTCTATTCGCGGATGTGGCAGATGGCACGGGCGGACAGCTTCGAACCCAATGAGGTAGCGGCGGCCTGACACCGATGTTGCAGCGCTGAAAGTCCTTGGGCTTCAGCGCCCACCCTCGAGAATAAACAGCCGTGCCTGGACTTCATTCCCCTCGATCGTGAGCGTCTGCTTCCAGCCCTTAGGGAACGTCACGATATCCTCGGGTCTGGGCTTGCCCGTTACCCACCAGATTCTTCTGCCGACCGGTTTCAGCGCCGATACATCATTGAAAAAAATCCAGTCCAGACGCTGGGGTATGAGGCGCCAGCCACCATAGTCGTAAGGGCCCCTCGTCCGCCCGTCTGGCGAGCGGGAGATGTAAAGTCGTGGCTGGATGCCTGTGGTGTTGTAGTAACTGAAAGGCAAATACCAGTACAGACCGTCGACCACAATCTCGTCGCCCGCCCGGGCTTGACGATTGATGCCCTCTGCCACCGAATCCAGCCTGGCCAGCTTACGAATGTCAGTACCATTCAAACCGTCATCCTGCGCATACACCTTCAGCAGGCCATGCACCTGGGCAGCGATAAACAGACTCAAACAGAGGTAGGCGATCAATGCTCGCTGCTGTGCCAGGCCATCCAGCGCCAGCGCCACAATCAGAGGCAAGCCAATGGCGGCAAATACCAGGTAGCGGGTCACAAACACCGGGACGATCAGGGACACCAGAAACACAGTGATGACCGGCACAAAGAAATAAGCCAGCAACAGCAGGACCGTGCGACGATCAGCGCGCCCTTTCAACCACGCCAGTACGCAACAGGCGAGCACCAACGCCGAAACCAGCAACGCCCACCCAAGGCCGCGGTCAGTCGCCGAGACCATCATGACGCTGCGCGAAACAAGCCCCGGCAGCATCTCCCAGGTGGTCGGGGCCACCCACTCAAGTCCATTCATGCGCCTGAGCTGATCAATGAGATGGGGCAACCAGGGCAGGTACAGAGCCACAATCGCGACATTGGCCAGGAACCATTTTCGAAAAGACAGCGTCGTGGACTCGCCGCTTCCCAGCCCGGACCAGTACAGCCAATGCACCAACACACTGAGCGCCGCGAAGTAATGGGTGTAAAACGCGGCCGCCATCAGCAGCACATACAGGACCGCGTAGCGCCTCACTTGTGGCTGACGACTCCAACAGACCAGGGCGACCGTAGCCCCCATCAACCAGAACCCGAGCAATGCGTACATACGCACTTCCTGGCTATAGCGAACCGACAGCGGCAAGAACGCCAGCATCAGCCCGGCAAAACAGGTCGCCCTGCGCGTTGCCACCAGGCTCAGCAGCTTGAGACAAAGCACCAGCGTTCCGACATCCGCGACGGCACTCAAGCCGCGTACCGACCATGCGGTGTTGCCGGACAGCAGCATCCAGTAGTGAAGTATCAAGTAGTACAGCGGTGGGTGAACGTCACGGGCCGTGGTCGCCCAAATGAGCCGTGGCGACCGTTCACCAAGCAGAATGCTGAAGGCTTCGTCATACCAGATGACCGGTGTTGAAATAGCGTGAAACCTGATGATTAGCGCCAGGATGACCAGCAGGATCAACCCTGCCCGGTAGAGTTGTTGCTGGCTCACTCGCATCTCGGCCACTCGAGTCATCGCGTTCAAAGGTTTTTCGTCGCGAAGGTTTTTTCTGGCGTCGCTCGAGTGCTTTTGACGATGTCCTTGATGACATATCGAGGCCGATGCTTGGCCTCGATATAAATCCGCCCGACGTATTCACCGAGGATGCCGATGCCGATCAACTGCACGCCACCCAGAAACAGAATGGCGGTCATCAGCGATGGATAGCCGGGCACGCTGTTGCCGAAGAAAATCTTGTCCATCACCATGTACACCGCGTACAGCACGGCGAAGATCGACACGGCGCCACCGACGTAAGTCCACAGCCGCAACGGCACGGTGCTGAACGACGTCACCCCTTCCAGCGCCAGGTTCCACAGTTTCCAACCGTTGAACTTGCTATTGCCCGCGACACGCCGTGCCCGTTCGTATTCCACGACCACGGTGTTGAAGCCGGCCCACGACAACACGCCTTTCATGAACAGCTGGTGCTCGGGCAAGGTGCGGATCACATCGACCACTTTGCGGTCCATCAGCCGGAAATCGCCGACGTTTTCTTCGATCCGGGTGTACGAGATACGATTCAAGAGGTGGTAGAACAGCGACGCACTGTGGCGCTTCAGATAGCCGTCGGCGCCCCGATCGCGGCGTTTTGCCAACACGACATCCGCGCCTTTTTGCCATCGTTCCACGAGCAGCGGGATGACGCTGACGGGATCCTGCAGGTCGACATCCATCGGGATCACCGCATCGCCGGTTGCATGCTCAAGGCCGGCAAATAATGCCGGCTCCTTGCCGAAGTTGCGGGAAAAGTTGATCAGCATGACCAACTCGTCCGCCTCCGCCAGCGCGGCTGCCTGTTCGGCCGTGCGGTCGGAACTGCCGTCGTTGATAAATACAATCTCCACGTCGGCATCGAGCTTCAACTCACGTCGAACAGCCTGGTAGAAAATGTCGATTGCCTGTTCTTCATTGAACACCGGAACAATAAGCGAGATCTTCATGCCTCACGCTCGCGAAACACCACGTACTTGGAAAACAAAAAACCCAGTACCAGGCTCAACGCCGAAAACAACGCCACGGTCAGCAGACCGTGCAGCCGCCACAAATCACCGGCATGGCCGACCCCGTAACTCAACGCGCCCATCGCCACCATGAACAGCAGGTAACCACCGACCGACAGTTTGCTGTCAAAGGTATAGAGCGCATTCATGTAGAAGGAAAACGAGGCCGCTACGCAGAACGCCGCCAGGTTACTGACAGCCTGACTGAAACCGGCCGCCACGCTGAGCAGGAAGAAGATTTGCCAGTGAATAAGGGTGTTGGCGACCCCGATCACCGTGTAGCTGGACAAGCCTTTCCATAACTGTCTCATGCTAACGATCCTTTACTGGACGACCTGATGTTCCCCGTTAATATTTGAGCCTGTCTACTGTCAGAAATCGCAGGTTGGCACGCCTTTCAGACCAGCGGTTATCATCTCGAAGCCACTCAGGAGACATTCCGAAATACCCCGACTTTGCAATTTAAGGTGAATCAGTCCACCCTGCGCGCCGCCGATGAGCGGCCTGTAAGCTTTGTCGCTTTTGGATACTCCTTTGTTCAACATTCCGAATACGAGCCTGCCGTCATGACGTTAGCGCGCGATCACCGGATCGACTTTTTTCGCGGTCTGGCATTGATCTTCATTTTCTGGGATCACGTGCCCCACAACCCTTTGGGTCAAATCACAATGCGTAATTTCGGCTTCAGCGATGCTGCCGAAGTCTTTGTGTTCCTGGCCGGTTATGCGGCCGTGCTGGCCTACGGCAAAATACTCGCGCGCGAGGGTTTTCTGATCGCCTGCGTCAAAATCCTGCGCCGCGCGTGGGTGCTGTACGTGGTGCATATCTTCTTGTTGGCGATGCTGATGGGCATCGTGTTTTTCGCCAACAGCCACGTGGAAACCCGCGACCTGGTCGAAGAGATGGGCATGCACCACTTCATCAGCGACCCGCAGCAAGCCTTGATCGATGAACTGCTGTTGCGCTTCAAACCCAACCTGATGGACCCGTTGCCGCTGTACATCGTGTTGCTGGCGGGTTTGCCGCTGGTGCTGCCGATACTGGTGCGCAAGACGTGGGTGGTGGTCGCGATGTCTGTGGCGCTGTACCTGATGGTGCCGTTGGCCGGCTGGAACCTGGCAGCCATCAAGGACGGCGTGTGGTACTTCAATCCGGTTGCCTGGCAGTTGCTGTTTATCCTCGGCGGGGCCGCGGCGATTCACTCTCAGCGCCCGCGCCTGCCCGACACTCGGCCGCTGCTGCGCCAGCCGTTGTTCATGACCGCTGCGGTGTACGTGGTGGCCGCCGGGGTGCTCACCCTCCTGTGGCGATGGCCGCACATCCACGACGCCCTGATGCCTTCCAGCGTGAGCAACCTGCTGTACCCGATCAGCAAGACCAACCTGTCACCCCAACGCTTGTTGCACTTTTTGGCGCTGGCCTACGTCACCGCCAAACTGCTGCCCGATACCGGCTGGACGCAGAATTGGCTGGCGCAGCAAAGCTGTCGCATGGGGCGTTTTTCCCTGGAGATTTTCTGTCTGGGCGTATTACTGGCGCCGCTGGCGGACATGATCAACGCCCTGACTGACGACGCGTTCGCCATGCAAATCTTCACGGCACTGGTGGGCGCAGGGTTGATGGCGCTGCTCGGTGCGTGGCTGGAGTTCAACAAGCGTTTGAACCAGACAAGTAAAAGATCGCTGCCTTCGGCAACTCCTTCAGAATCTGATCGTATTCCCCTGTAGGAGCTGCCGCAGGCTGCGATCCGTTGATCTTTAAAATGCAAAAGCCCCGGCCAATCGACCGGGGCTTTTTCGTTTCAGGCGTTACAGCTTATTGAACCGAACGCACCGCACCTTGCGACGCATTGGTCGGTTGCAGCTTGAACACGTAGAACAACACCGTCAGCAGCACCAGGAACGCAGGCCCCACATACAGCGCCACGCGGGTGTCCGGGAAGTACGCCATCAGGCCGACCACCAGCACCAGGAACGCCAGCGCCAGGTACGAACTGACCGGGTACAGCCACATGCGGTATTTCAGGCCGGCACGTTCGCTGGCGCTCAGGCCTTGGCGGAATTTCAGCTGGGCCAGCAGGATCATCACCCAGGTCCAGATCGCGCCGAAGGTGGCAATCGCCGTCACCCAGACGAAGACTTTCTCCGGCACCAGGTAGTTGAGCAACACACCCAGCAACAACGCACCGATCGACAGCAGCAACGCACGACGCGGCACGCCATTGTTTGAGGTCTTGGCAAAACCAGCCGGGGCCTGGCCGTTCTGCGCCAGGCTGTAGAGCATGCGCCCGGTGCTGAAAATGCCACCGTTGCACGACGACAAGGCTGCGGTGATTACGACGAAGTTGATGATGCCGGCGGCGGTCTTGATGCCCAGTCGCTCGAAGGTCATCACGAATGGACTGCCCTGGGTGCCGATTTCGTTCCACGGGTAGATCGACAGGATCACGAACAGCGCGCCGACGTAGAACAGCAGAATCCGCCAGAACACCGAGCCGATCGCATCAGGAATGGTTTTCTGCGGGTTCTTCGCTTCACCGGCAGTCAGGCCGATCATCTCCACACCGAGGTAGGCGAACATGACCATTTGCAGGGACATCAACACACCTTGCACGCCGTTGGGCATGAAGCCGCCGTGGGCCCACAGATTGGAAATGCCCAATGCCACACCATCGTTGCCGAAACCGAAAGCAATGATGCCGACGCCGCCGAGCACCATCGCAATGATGGTGACGATTTTGATCAGGGCGAACCAGAACTCGAATTCACCGAAGGCCTTGACCGCAATCAGGTTGATCGAGCCCATGCTGATCAACGCCGCCAACGCCCAGATCCAGCGCGGCACATCGGGAAACCAGACGCCCATGTACACGGCCACGGCGGTGATTTCGGCAACGCAGGTCACCAGCCACAGGAACCAGTAGTTCCAGCCGGTGAGGAAGCCTGCCAACGGGCCGAGATAGTCTTGGGCGTAACGGCTGAACGAACCGGCAACCGGGTTGTGCACGGCCATCTCACCGAGCGCGCGCATGATCACCAGAATCGCCAGGCCACCGATGATGTAAGACAGCATGATCGCCGGGCCGGCCATTTCAATGGCCTTGGCCGAACCGAGAAACAGACCGACACCGATACAGGCACCGAGCGCCATCAGGCGAATATGTCTTTCGCCGAGTTCGCGTTTGAGCGGACCGCCCTGAGCGGTGTCGCCGTGGGGCAGAGGATTGCCTACGGACATGGGGGTACAACCTCGTCTTGTTATTGGATATGACCACCGAGTGGCGAAGCATTGACCGATAAGCCATGGCTTGCCGTCACCGGGACTGCCTCGTGGGCAGGACCGTCTTGCAGGATGGAAACCTGTGAGATCAGCGGGTGTGCAGTATAAAAAGCTGCCGCAAGCGTTTTTCACTCTATAAACCACAAAAAACAGGCGTAACTCTCGATAAAAAAGGGATCTACGGAGAAGGATTGCCTGTGATTTGTAGGATTTTTCGCTTTTGCGGTGGCGGCGAGTATTGCACGGTATTGGTGCAGCGTCATGCGTTCAGGCGGGTGGGGGTATGTCTTAGATGGCTCTGGGACAGGGTTATCGGGCCGCTTTACGGGAAAACCCCTGAACCTCTGTAGCAGCTGTCGAGCGAAGCGAGGCTGCGGGCTTTATTGGGCACATCCTCGGGATCAGGTTGGTTGTTGGGGCGCCATCGCCAGCAGGCTGGCTCCCACAGAAAAGCAAAGCGGCGTACACCCCTGCTCTTCACCACTCCCCCCTCACAATTTTTTCACCAACGCCAACCACCGTCTAAGCTTCAGACAAGTCCGATCAATCTGCGTGAATGGATCAGTCGACTATGGGCGCTTTATGGCAAACCGATTCGAGTAAAACCGTGGTCCAGACTGAACCTGTGGATGAAGCGCCATTACCTGAAAAACCCCCTCGCAGCCGCACCAAACACGGCTGGAAGGCGTTTTGGCTGTTGCTGCTGATCATTGCCATCGTGGTAGGGCTCGCGGCTGCCAAGGAAATGCGCACCTCAAGATTCCAGTCCCGCGAGGTCAGCAAATTCGCCAAAACCCTCAGCTATGAGCTCAAACCCGGACCCAGCGATTCAATTCACTACCCGGGGGCCGGCCCGTTCGACCTGCGCCTGGGCTACAGCTCGCTGGGCGAATTCCTGCCACGGTTGCTCAAGCGCGACTACGTGATCACCGCCCAGACACGCTTTTCCCCGGCGTTGATGAACTACACGGACAAAGGCCTTTTCGTACCCTATTCGGAAAAGATTCAAGCCGGTTTGTCGATCACTGACTGCAAGGCGGCACCGCTGTATCAATACAATTATCCGCAACAGCTCTACTCCAGCTTCGACTCGATTCCGCCAGTGGTGGTTAACAGCCTGCTGTTTATCGAAAACCGTTTCCTGCTCGACCCGCGCCAGCCCTTGGCCAACCCGGCGGTGGATTGGCCGCGGTTCGGCATGGCGGCCTACACCCAGGTCGCCAAAATGCTGCACCTGCCCGGCCAATCGGCGGGCGGCAGTACCCTGGCGACGCAACTGGAAAAATACCGGCACTCACCCGATGGCCTGACCGCGTCGGGCGGGGAAAAAATCCGCCAGATGATTTCCGCCAGCGTGCGCGCCTATCAAGATGGCCCGCAAACCCTCAAGTCGCGGCAGAACGTGGTGCGTGATTACCTCAACAGCGTGCCGCTGTCGGCCGTACCGGGCCACGGTGAAGTACATGGCATGGCTGAAGGGTTGCGCGTTTGGTACGGCGCCGACTTCAACCAGGCCAACGAACGCCTGGCCAGCGACGCGACGGATCCAAAAAGCCTGGCGGACAAAGGCCTGGCCCTGCGCGAAATGCTGTCGTTGATGATCGCCCAGCGCCGCCCGTCTCATTACCTGACCAAAGGTCGGGATGAACTGGCCGAACTCACCGACAGCCATATTCGCCTGCTGGCACAGAACAACGTGATCGACGCGCCATTCGCCGCGGCGGCACTGGCCAGCAAGGTCACGTACCGCGACTGGGCGACCCAGCCGACCATGCAGCCGATCGAAACCAACAAGGGCATCAGCGTCGCGCGCAGTCGTTTGGCGGGCTTGCTCAATCGTCCACTGTACGACCTCGACCGCCTCGACCTCTCGGCCACCAGCACCCTGCAAGGTGAACTGCAAACCCAGGCCACCGCCTACCTGAAAAAACTCGCCGACCCGGCCTATGCCGCCGAAATCGGCCTGATGGGCGAACGCTTGCTGACCCCCACCAGCACCACCCAGGTGCGATACAGCTTTACCTTGTTCGAGCTGACCCCGGACGGTTCGCGGGTGCGGGTACAAACCGACAGTACCGACCAGCCGTTCGACATCAACGAAGGCAGCAAACTGGAACTGGGCTCCACTGCAAAAATGCGGGTGATGACCACTTACCTGCAAATCATCGCCGAGCTGCACGATAAGTATGCCGACATGGGCGTACCGGAACTGAAGAAAGTCGAAGTGCCGGAGCAGGACCGTCTCAGTCGCTGGGTCGTCGATTACCTGATCCAGAACAAGGATCACAGCCTGCAACCGCTCCTCAGCGCCGCGCTGGACCGCAAATATTCCGCCAGCCCCGGCGAGGCGTTTTTTACCGGTGGCGGTTTGCACACGTTCCATAACTTCCGCAAGGAAGACAACGGTCGCCTGCCGACCCTGCGCGACGCCCTGCGTGAATCGATCAACCTGCCGTTCATTCGCCTGATGCGCGATCTGGTGCGCTACACCACCTATTCCGGCCCCAACAACAGTGCCGAACTGCTCAAAGACGACCGTGACCCACGTCGCCAGGAATACCTGGCCTCGTTCGCCGACCGCGAAGGCACGTCGTTCCTGCTCAAGTTCTGGAAAAAATACCGCAACAAAGACACCCAGGCGCGGCTCGAAACGTTCCTCGACAGCATGCGCCCGACACCGATTCGCATGGCTGCCGTGCACCGTTATCTGTTACCGCAGGCCAGCCAGCAAAGCTTCAACACCTTCGTGCGCTCGCACCTTACCGGCGCCAAGCTCACTGAAAAACTCACCGACGAGCGTCTTGAGCGGCTCTATCAAGCCTACGGTCCCGGCAGCTATGACCTGCCCGATCAGGGCTTTATCGCCAAGGTGCACCCGCTGGACCTGTGGATGATGGGCTACTTGCTCAATCATCCCGACGCGACCTTCAAAGACATCGTCAAGGCCAGCCAGTTTGAACGTCAGGAAGTCTACAGCTGGCTGTTCAAGAGTCGGCACAAGGGCGCCCGCGACAACCGCATCCGAACCATGCTGGAGATCGAGGCATTCCTCGACATTCACCAGCGCTGGCAGAAAGTCGGCTACCCGTTCGACCACCTGGTGCCGTCACTGGCCACCGCCATCGGCAGCTCCGGCGACCGGCCTGCGGCGTTGGCCGAGCTGATAGGGACAATCCTCAACGACGGTGTGCGCATGCCCACGCTGCGCATCGACAGCCTGCATTTCGCAGCCAATACCCCTTATGAAACCCGGCTGGTCAACGACCCGGATGTCGGCAAACGGGTAATGCCATCGGAAGTCGCAACCGCCATGCGCGAGGCACTTTCGCAAGTGGTTGATGCCGGTACCGCCAAACGCGTGGCCGGCAGCTTCAAGCTGCCCGACGGCACACCGCTGGCCATGGGCGGCAAGACCGGCACCGGTGATAACCGGATCGAAGCGATCGGTTCCGGCGGGCGGATTTTGAGTTCGAAATCGCTCAACCGTACGGCCACGTTCGTGTTCTACATCGGCGACTCCCACTTCGGCACCCTGACCGCGTTTGTGCCGGGGCGCTCGGCGGAGAACTTCACGTTCACCTCAGCGCTGCCCGTACAGGTGCTCAAAGGCATGGCGCCGATCCTGACTCAATATCTGCAGCCCGGCACTCACACGATGTGTCAACCAACGGTGGCAACGGCGGTGCGCTAGCCACTGCCCGCAATCCATGTAGGCGTGGCGGTAACTATGTATTTTTCACTCTTTGATTTCGGGAGATTCGGCCCGTTTCCGCTGCATGTTCAACCCGGTTTTTGAGCTTTTTCCGGAGCATTTACCTACCTAGTCTGATCGCTCCACTGTTGATCAACGGACGATCAGACAATGCTTAACCCGTATAAAATTCCCGACCAGCTCGCTAATGACCTGGCCGATAAAAGCGTTCATTTTGACTTGATCAAAAAGGCTATTCCCACCTGGCTGGAAGACACCTCCATCGCTCGCGTCAATGAGCTGAAGGCCGACAGAATCATCGCCCCGGATCCGCTGCGCAAAGCCACACAGGCGCTGCAACAACGCCTGAAGAATGACATCCAGCTCAGCTGGACGACGCAGAACACTGTAGATCGCGCCCTGACCGAGCTACAGGATGTTTACGCGTTTGCCCGGCCCATCCTGCAACAGGCGCTGAAGCAGCGCTTCGGCGTCGACGACGATGTCGAACAAACCTGGCTGCGGTTGTATGCGCCAGTGAAAACCGCTTGGTGGGTGCATGACTTTTCAGGCGGCACCACCAGCCGCACGGTGTCGCTGCTGGACGCTGCCCTGCATAATTTTTCGAACAACGAGACATTTCACCCGGACTCCGAATTCATCAGCCGCCCCGACGAGCGCGGGCATTTCGTCGTCAAACGCCTCAAGCACAAACTGAGCATCGACCAGTTCAAATCGCTGTGCCGCGAGCTGAACATCGGTGCCCGATACCAAGAGCATCTGAAGGAATTCCTGCTGTCGACCAACCCGGTGGCGAGCAACTACCTGCGCTACATCGTCATTCGCAATCAGCAGAGTGCGCTCAAAGTGGCGGCACACATGGCGCTGATGAAAAGCGATATCGATCAGCAGGCCTATGACGTCGTGCAAGGCATGCTCGACGATCCTTCAAAAGTGCAATGGAACGGTAAGGCCGTCGGTTATTACACACTGTCGATGATGGACACCCGTCTGGTCGGCATTGTGCTGATCATTCCCGAGTCCGCGTCCGGTCCTGTCCCGATCATGGCGTACGTGCCCCACGACCCGGAGCACCCGCTCAAACAGTACCCGTCGTCGCTCGAATTCATGGCCGAACTGACACGCCAGTTACGCGACGTCCCTGCCAGCAAAAGTTATCAACAGTACTTCAGCCAGTTCGTGCCCCATGAGCAACGCGGGCATTTCTTCGCCGGGCTCAACAACCGCCTCAGCCAAATCAAATGGCAGCCGGTGCCACCCGGCTCCAGCTTGCCCACATGGCGCGAAACACCCGTGGCCAACCCCAACCTGGGGTTCAGCGTCTCGCGCATCAACGCCAACCGAGAGGCCGCATCCGCGACTGATCTTTGGAGTTACGACTACCAACAGAAGCTCAACAAGATTCTCAACGATGCGCGAGAAATCGCGATTTCCACCGAATACGCCGATCGCATGGCCCGCTGGGCCTGGTGGGATAACCTGGAAAAAATGCTCTCGGACATGTTCAACGCCGCCCTGTTTGTGGCAATACCGTTTGTCCCTGGCCTGGGCGAACTGATGCTCGCTTACACCGCGTATCAATTGACCGAAGAAGTGGTCGAGGGCGTCGTCGATCTGGCCGAGGGGCAGGTGACCGAAGCCGCCGAACAAACCCTGAATGTGCTGGAAAGTGTGGTCCAGCTCGGCGCATTCGCGGCAGCAGGTGCAGTCGGTAACGTTGCGCGAGCCAAACTCTCGCCGTTTTTCGAAAGCCTCAAACCGGTACAAACGGCCTCGGGGCGCACGCGGTTGTGGAATCCTGAACTTGCTCCCTACGAACAATCCGGCGGGGCATTGCCTTCGAGCGCCCAGCCCGATGGATCAGGTGTTTACCAGCACCAGGGCCAACAATTGATACGGCTCGACAACAAACTCTTTGAAGTGCAAAAAGACCCGGCCACCGGGCAACACCGCATCCTGCATCCGCAACGCTCCGACGCCTACGCCCCGACCCTGCGACACAACAGCCATGGCGCCTGGGTCAGTGAAACGGAGAACCCACGTGAGTGGGAAGGCACCACACTGATGCGACGCCTGGGCCATACAACCGATGCCTTCAGCGACACGCAACTGGAGCGGATCCGTCAGATCAGCGGCACTGAAGAGGCCGAACTGCGCAGGATGCACATTGAGCACGCCCCGCCGCCGCCCTTGCTGACCGACACCCTGCAACGCCTGGGGGCACCGGTGAATTCGCCTCCTGCGTTACCCCCTGAAATGGCTGCATTGTTCAGCGGTTATCCCGAACTGCCTGAACCCGTCGCGGAAAAAATCTTCGCCGGTGCCACACCGTCGGAACTCCAGCAGATGACCCTGCACAAACGCCTGCCCTTGCGCCTCAGATGCCAGGCCCGGGAACTCCAGTTCGAGACCCAAGCGGTGCGCGCCGCCCATGGCCTGTACGACAACGCGTTGGTCAGTGGTAATACCGAACGCCTGGTGCTGGGCACCTTGCGCATGCAAACCGATACCTTCGGTAATCTGCGTATCGACATCCGCCAGGGCGCGCTCGACGGCGAACTGCGATGCAGCGCAGGCCCCGAAGATGCAGCACAAGTAAGGGTCATGGTGCGCAACGAATCCGGAAAATACGAAGTGCGTGACACCGAGGACCAACTGATCCATGCGGCCGATGATTTTCTTCCTGCCCTGCTCCAGGCCATGGGCCAGGATGGGCGCAGAGCGATTGGATATCGAGCAGGGGATGTCGAGTTCTTCAAGCACTGGATCATCACCAAGACCGAGACACCGAGCGAGCGCCGGGCGGTTCTGGCCACGCCTCCCATTCGCGCCGTGGCCGAGCATGAGACACTCTTGCTGGTGCGAGGCGCCGCCACCAGTAGAGCCGGCGAAACCCTGCACGAACGCATTCAGGACCTGTACTCGGACTTCAGCGACCATGAGGTCGACACATTTGCCAACGCCCTGATCGCTAGAGGCGATGCACTGCGAGCCATTGAGCAATGCGAAGATGAACTCGATGAACTGCGCGTCATTCTCAACCGCTGGGAATTCCAGCAACCGCAAACGTGGGGGCCTGGCAGCAGCGAGTTTCGTGACGGCGGCGGACAGCATATCGCCGAGCGCCTAATCGAATGTTTCGAGCGCAAAAAAACCGGACTCGGCAGTCGTCTCGACCTGGACAACTATGCGCTCGACCTGTCCAGAGAAATGCTGCCACTGGACCTGGAGACTTGGTGGTCAAGGCGGCCTCCCGAGCTGAGAAAGTTCCTCGACAAAGTCAACGTGCTGAAGCTCGACAGAACTTATTTTTCCAGCGAGCTCAATGGCTTGCTGAAAGACTTCCCAAATCTTCATGAACTCAGCGCTCAACACTGCGACCTTAAGCGGCTACCCGACAGCATCGGGGCCATGCACCGCATGGAACGCCTGCAGTTAAGTGATAACCAGATTGTGTTCGATGCCAACGCAGTCCTGCGACTCAAGCAACTGACCTTCCTGGAAATACTCAGGCTCGAAGGCAACCCTCTGGCAATGGCACCGGACATTAGTCGCATGCCCAGGCTCAAAGTTGTGGCCTTGAAAAACACCGGCCTGACCTCGTGGCCCGATGGCGTTCTGGCCAAAACCCGCCCAAGGGGGTTTTTCCTGGACCTGCGGGACAATCCCCTCAGCGTTATTCCCGAGGTGGTACCCGGCAGGCCCGAAGCCTGGGTCATCGCCCGCACCCGACTCAACGTCGGTGATTTGTCGGAGATGAATCAACTGCGATACCAGGAGATTCGTCGCTCAGTGGAATTGCCTCCCGAGCCACTGGTGACTGCTCACCCGACGGCCTACGGCACCACTGCCGATAACTGGGCGGACGTACCCGGGTTCGGGATAGAAAGTGGCGCATCTTTCCAGGAACTGTCCGAGGACCCCCGGTCCCATGCGTTTATCGAGGCCGTGCTGAAACAGGAACGCTCGTCGGACTATGCCGCTGGAGGCCTGATTCGCCATCAATTGGTACAACGCATGGCACGCATGCTCGATGCCGTGTACATCGACACTCAACTGCGCGAGCAGCTCTACACCATGGCCATCGCCCCCGTCGATTGTGCCGATGCCGGCGCGCAGTTGTTCAACACCATGGGCATTCGCGTGCTCGCGTCCGAGGCCTATTCGTACTCCACCGATCCGGCGCAGCTTCAACGCAAACTGGTGACCCTTGCCAAAGGTGCCGCACGGTTGGAGCAAGTCAACGAAATCGCCCGGGCTGACGTTGCCAGTCGTGGCGGCATCCCTGACGACGTCGAAATCTACCTGGCTTACCAGACAAGTCTCGCCTCGCGGTTGAACTTGCCGTGGCAATCCGAAGGCATGCTGTATCGACCGGTTGCTGGCGTAACCGACACCATGATCGATCAGGCGTACGACACGGTGCTGGCCCTGGGCGAAGGTGATGGCCTGATCAACAAGATGCTTGAACAGGATTTCTGGGAGCGTTACTTGGGTGAAAAATGGCCAGTTGAAATACAGACGAACAAACGTCTCTACCAGAGCAAATACGAGAAACTGGAGGAGCTGCGCACAACCCAGCTTCAGTGGCTCGAGTCGACGTCGGACGTTGAGAAAGCCGTACTGCGCAACCGACTCAGGGAGCTCATCAACGATCTGCCCATCCCAGAGACCGTGGTCTTTGCCGATGAGCCGATCAGCGATTCTGACTTCGATCGCTTCCTCGTCGATCTGGGCGACGAGGAGAAACAGCTGGCTAGAAAACTGACCCGAGAGGCTCTGCGTAAAGCCGGCCAATAATAGTCTTAAAGCAAGCCAAAGGCAGCCTGACTTGTCAGGCTGCCGCACATCAAGGCGCAGCGGCGATGAATATCAGTTGCACATTGCCGTAATAAACCCCCGGCTTGTATCCACCGGCAGGCACTTTCGGCACGATCTCCAAGGGAAAGCGACCACCGGCGATTGCTTGCGCAGCAGTCAACACTTCCCGCGGCTGTGGGTCATGGCTCAATTCCTTGCCATTGAAGCTGACACGCAAATAGATGTTCTGATCGTCACGTCCGTTGGACAGGTAAGGCTCTGCTTCCAACCGTGCTTCAATCGCGCTGGTGTCGTGTTTGACGTCGAAATTCTTGCGCAGTCCCTCCAATGTCTTCGTATGGATGTTCCACGCTAACGTCTGTTCAAGGTGTAACCAGTTCGACTCGGCCGGAATGATGTAAAACCCCAGCGTCGGGATATCCACCGACACCTCGAACGTGCGCTCTTCCCGGGCCGCAAAAGCCTCGGTACTTATCAGCGCCATCACGCTCATCCACGCCGCGATGGTCGATTGCTTGATCATGTCAGGTACCTGTTGCGACTAAAAATACCGCGAGCCAGCCAAGGTGACTCGCCCCTCCCGGTATTACTGGCTGGCGATGCGCAGCGTTTTTTTCGATGCGCCTTCCACCAGGTTGAAGCGATACTCGCGGCCGGGCTTTTTCTCGAACTCAAAGGTTTTACCGGCCAGAACGTGGTGCTTGGTGGTCGGCTCACACTCGGTTTCGTTTTTCAGCGAGCAGTTGCGAAACTCATCGATCAACACCACGGTATTGCCATCGTTGCGCAATCGGTAAACACCGGGACTGTCATCGATCACGCTGTCGAAGCGACTGTTTGTCGGCCGGACAAAAAACACCGTGCCAAACCCGGTCATCACGTTGACCCCCGCCGACAGGTTCTTTTTGTAGGCATCGCGCTCTTCACTCGACACGGCGAACTCGTCTTCTTTCTCCGGCACTACCGGTACGAAGCGCACGCGAAAATAACGCTCGGTGTCACGTTCGCCCATGTGCAACAAGCGCGTGCCCTGCATGCCTTTGGCCGGCACGATCAATCGCGCGGGGCTTGCCATCAAGCCATCCCGACCGCTGCCGTCCGCCTGGGTCTTGACCGGAACTTCACGATGGCTGCCATCGGCGTCGTAGACGATTTCCAGGATGCTGACCTTGACGAACGCCGTGCTGTCACCGCTGTTGAACACGCGCTTGAGGTACGTGCTCTTTTCGCTGTCGAGGTAGTCGTATACCGTTCCGACGTTGATTTGCGGTCCGGCCTGAATGCCTAAAGCAAAACCGCTCAACGCCATCATTATCAAAAGACGCTTCATACCCTTGAACCTCATCATATTGAACACGATGCAGCCGTCATCTTTCGATGCCTTGGCCCATCAAACCTCTGAATCCCAGATAACGGTGACACTGCCGGAGTACGGACTGGCCACGCTGGTCTGCAGCATGTAGTCCACTTCTTCCTTCGCTACTTCAAAATGCAAAACGCCGGGTGCTCGATCCACATAGAAACCGGGCTGAAAAATTTCTGCACCCATTGGTCCAACCCTGAGTCGCTGACGCTTGACCGGCTCGCCAGCCAGGTTCGTCAGGCCGTTGGGCAGGCTGACGCTCACGTCCATAATGACTTGGCGTCTACCTTCAGCGTCCTTGAGCAAGCAAGTGACGGCATTCCATGACGGACATTCCATGTACATCTTGAAGCGCGACGATGCCGAAATATTGAAGGTCTGGTCGCGGAACAGGCGCACGGGTTTACGTCCCGTTTGCAGCCAGGCCTGCCAGCCACCGGCCGGAACCAGATTGATTTTTTCGCCGCCAGGGGGAATGTCAACCTTGAGGGTGTGCTGAACATCCAACACAAAATTCAGGGTCAGGTCGGGGTCGCTCGGCAACATCACATCGCCCATGTCGAAGTCACCACCGGGACCAATGCGATAACTCACGTCCCCCGTATAAAGTCCGGACGACATCGTCAGCGGATTGGGGGTTTTAAGTTCATAGGAGAAGTCCAGGTAGTCATACGTCATGGCCGGTATCGGAAAACTGGCCGTCTTGACGCAAGTCCCTTGTACCGGAGTCTTCCAGAAGAACCGGTAGTAGTTGTCCGAATACATTCCCACACCACTGTAGGTGCAGGGAGGTGCCGCGTTCACCCAGCCTCCCCCCGGACCGCCCCACAAGACGCGGTGCCCTTCAATGGGCGTCGCGGCACCTGTCAGATTGACTGCGGTATCACTGAGGATGTATCGGGAACCGAAACCGGCAATACGCACCTCGACGGTTTCCGTTTCGCCCGTTTCCCTGTTCGTCACCATTAACGGACGCCAACGGGCCGGAATGCTGAACATCGCACTGTTGCGCGGCGACGCATTGGGTTGCATGGGGCTCGCCGACTCGAAACGCATGGGCAGGCGGATGCTGAAGGTCTCATTGTCCCGGCATTCACTGGGATAGTCGGCACAATAGCCACTGACCGGCGTTTTATTAACGAACAGATTTCGTTGCGGGTTGGCAGAGTCCGGGGTGAACAGCGCCCGGATCTCCTGATTCACCGCCTGCGCCGAAGGCGCCGCGACGACGGCCAGCATCCCCAGCCAGCGACTGCGCCGCAGCAGGCGGAAACATGTAGACGTTGGTTTCATGATCACACTCTCTTGAACATCGGAATCGGGCCGCTCAACCTGCCGTGCGCCGGTTGGAAGTGGCATCCGCCAACGTGTCCGGCGAACAACGCAGATCACCGATCATCAGCACGTTGTTTTCACTGCGATGCTTGTCGACATCAAGGCGGAACTGGCACAGCAACTGGTCCGCGTAACGCACTTCCAGGGTGGGCGAGCCGGCATTCATTTCCATGGAGAAGAAGCCGTCGACTTCGCTGACCCCACGACTGGCGTGGTTAATGACGTGATGGCCCTTGAGCGGCTGGCCTTGCGGATCGAGCAAGCGGCCCAGCACGGTCAGGGTTTTCATGACCCGGATCTTGCGGTACTCGACGCCCCCTTTGTTCAGGTGATAGCGCGTGCGTGCCGGCTCAATGCTCGCCGCCGGGACGTCGTTGCCTTCGAAGTCGAAGCTCACCGAGCTGTTTTTGTAAGCGGTGAGCGGTATGAAATTGCGTCCGGGACGCAAGGCAGCGCTGCCGCCGCTGAGGTCGTCGGCACGCAGGGCGATGTCGTCGATGTCGGACTCGACATCGACAATCATCCCGGCGCCGCGGCCTTGATGCTGACTGGTCAACGCCATACGCTGCGCTCCAACGACAAGCGTGCTGTCGAGGTTCAGACCACCGGTGAAATTGTTGTTAAAGGACGAACGCTGGATAAACCCGTCACCGTTGATGGCATCGGTGCGAAAGTTCGCCAGGCTCGACAATCCGACACCGTAGGTATCGGTCAGCGCGGTCACCGATACGCTCTGCAACACATGGTCTTGGAGGTCCTTGCGCCAACCCAGGGAGGCATTGTTGTCACGGCTGCCATCACGGGCGGTGCGGCTGCCGATGCTCCCGGAAACCTGCTGCCCCGGGCCACCGAGCGCCATGTTGATGCTCAGATCGACCCCGCGATTACGCGCATCACCACTGCTGTAGCTGCCGGGGCGATCAAACAACGAGAGCCGCCAGTTGGCATCGCTGCCAAACAGAACGGTGCGTTGCGTCCAGCCCAGGTCCACGCCAACACCTTCGACGTTGCCCTCGCTGTGGGACACCCGCGCATTGAGCGAGCTTTTGCGGCTGATCCGGTGGTTCAGCGCCAACGACGAATTACTGGTCTGGCCGGTGAACACATTGCGCTGACGCACTCTAGTGCCGTCGGGCAATGTGTCGTAGGTGTTGGTGGTGTCGAGCCAACTGCGGTTGTGGCTGATCACCAGACTGCCGGCGCCATAGTTGTACAAGCCTTGAAGGTCGACGCCGGTACCATGGTCTTCGGTCTGGTAAAGGTTGGCGTAGAGGCTGACGCTGTTGGCCAGGCTCCAGTCGATGGAGCTGCCGTATTGCAGCTTGTCACTGACCTGACGTGCCGACAGCCCGAGGATTACCCGCGGGTGCAGCAGGTAATTGAATGAGGCGCCCACGGTCGCATCGCCGCTGTCCTGATCCTCCCAATTGCTCAGCAGTTTGCTTTCCTGACCGGCAAACAGGTTATAGCGCCAGCGTTCATCGTGATTGCGCCAATTGTTCGGCTTGTAAATCAGCTCCTGGGTGGTAGAAGTGATTTGACCGTCTTCGATCAACCGCACTTCCACTTCGTAAATTCCACCAGGCAGCGGACGGGTATCGAGGGTTTGCAAACCCGCAGGGACCGACTGGGTATTGATCAGCAAGCCGTCGCGGTAAATTTCCACGGAACCCTGTCGGTTGGCTGTGACATAAACCGGATAGACGCTGGGTTTGGGGCTGTCGATCGCCAGACTGTCGGAACTGCCGAACATCACGCCCACCGCTGTATCGGGGCTGGTGCCGAACGAACGGGGCTCGCGCATCAGGCCCTCAGAGTTGGGGGTGAAGTAGCCCAGGCGTAAAAAACGGCCTTCGAGTTCGCGCTGGCTATAGAGCTCATGCACTGCGTGGTAGGTCTTGTTATCTGGGCCGCCGAGACGGGACAGTTGCACGTTGAAGGTCTGGCTCCAATTACCCAGGCTGCCACTGGCCTCCAGGCCGAAACGACCGCCAAGGTCCTGATCCTGGCCGCCATTGAGATTGAGTTGGTTACGTACCATCAGGCCGTTGCTGCCGCCTTCGGGCTGATCGTAGAAACGCTTGGCTTCGCTGTCGCGCTCGGCATTTTCAGTGACGACCGACAGCAATGAATTTTCGAGGTTGTAGTGAACTGCCAGCATCTGTTCCAGGCATTGGCCGGTGCAGGTGCCGAGCGGCACGCCGGGCTTGAGAATGTCGCCCCAGGTATCGCGCTCACTCGCGCTAAAACGGCTTTCGCTGGTATCCGTGAAATCGAGCAGCGTCACCCGATCATCACGGGACAACACAATCATCGCCTCACCGAGCGGTTGTTGATCGAGTTCAATCCGGACCGCCAACGGAACATCGAAGAAATGCTCCTCAAACTCTGCCGGCAGGCCCTTTGCCTGAGCCAGCAGACTACGCGGCGTATTATCAACAGATGTTGGCGCCGCAAATGCACTGCTACATAACAGCAGCGCAAGCGCCGCCGCGATGGGCGTCATCGGGAACATGAACAAATACTCTGATTACAGGAAAGTCAAAGCACGGCCGACAAATCGAAAGATTTGCCGACCGATAAGTTACTTGAAAAAAGTATCTTTTTTATCGTGATGGGTATTACTTAAGCAGCAGGTACAGCATCGATGCTCAACAACACAACGCCGGTGTAATCACCTGCATCGAACTTGGCGCCGGTGGCGCTGATTTTGAACGGCGCGCGATAACGGGTATTGGATTCATCTTTACCCACAACTTCCTGGGACGTTGTGGTGAGCGTCTTGCCGTTGAGTTCGACTTTCAAGTCGATGGTCTTGTTTCCGGAGATCAACTTGGCTGCCGACTCCAGACGCGCATGTACCGTGCCGGCGGTGTGCAGGACGTCAAAGTGACCGTCAACGGTTCTCATGGCACCGGTGGAGGGGTTGTAGCTCATGTCCTGGTCCTTGTTGACCAGGTCCGAATCAACCGGTACCGCATAGAAATCAGCGGTAGGAACATGGGCAACCAGGTTGATGGAATGCTTGGCCTCTGTGGCGGCAAACGCCATGGAAGAACCCAGAGCCAAAACAACCAGAGGAGCGGCGAACGCGATTTTCTTGAACATCTTTCAGTACCTGTTTTTTAAAAGGGTAAGTGCTGAAAGTTCATGATGAGTAAAAACCGTCACGAGCAGTCATTTGCTCAACTGAACTTTCAACGCCGAAAGATGATCGACCAATTGATCTGGAAAGTAAGCAGGCAAATTCCTGCAAGTGTGTAGCTAAAGTGCCACAACACCAGAAAGAAAAAACCTGAAATAACTACAAAGCAGATGCCTGGATGTAAGAGAGAGACTACAAAACTATGTAAATCGAAACTAACCGCACTATCAAACAACCAAAAATCCGTAAGACTGATACTACACGCCCCCGAAAATAAAGGACAGCACGAGCCAATTAGAGAGTTAACACTAATTTAAACTTTTTGGTTCTTCTGGGTACCGCGATTTTTCGATGTGCTGTTTTTTTGAGCGAACCACCTGCCTGCAGGCAATGTGTCAGGTGGGTCGCAGGGAAAGGGGTGAGGGATCAGATGACCTCCGAATCCCAGATCACAGTGACATCGCCTGAATAGGTCTTGCCATTGCCGTCTTGCAACATCTGTTCGACGTGCTCCCGGGCCACTTCAAAGTGCAGGTTGCCTGGCCTGCGCTCGACGTAGTAGCCCGGTTGAAACAGTTCGGTGCCACTGCCATCGAGTCGTAGCGGACGACGATCAACCGCTTGCCCCGAAGCATCGGTCAAGCCGCTGGGAAGGGTGACGCTGGTGTTCAATGGCACAAGATGAGGCGATCCGCTATCGCGCAATGCACAGGTATTACCTGCACTGTATTGGCACTCAAGCAGCATCTTGAACCGCGATGAAGCCGAGACATTGAAAGCCTGGTCGCGGAACAACCGCACCGGCTTGCGTCCCTGGTTCAACCAGGCTTGCCAGCCGCCTTGAGGCACCAGTTCGATACGATGGCCGCCCGGGGGGATTTCCACCTTGAGCGCATGCATGACGTCCAGGGTGAAATTAAGGGTGATTGCCGGATCGTTCGGCAGCAGCACGTCCCCCATGTCAAAGTCCATACCCGGACCGGTCATGTAGGTCAGTGAACCTTTGTATTCACCAGACGACATGCCCAAGGGGTTTGGTGTCCGCAGTTCATAGACGTACGAAACCGAATTGAAGTTGAACCAAGGAATGTCGACAGAGGGTACTCTGCCACAACCGCCTTCACCTTCGGGAACCAGCCAGAAAAAGGGTGAGTGAGCGACACCGGCAACCCCCACTGGAACACCGCTACAGGGAGCCGGCGCATTGCGCCATTGATAAAACCAATATCCCCCTTGCGACCAGGCACTAACCCCTGGGGGCCTGGCCATATCCCAGGTGCCGCCAATTCCGGCGACTCTCACCTGAACCGTCTCACGTTCGCCAGTACGGGAGTGAACGACCTCCAGACTCCGCCAACTGGATGGCACACTGAAGATCGCCCCCTGTCTGGGATCGGCATGATTGGCAAGAATCGGTTTTGAGGAATTGAATCGCAGGCCGGGTACCGCCAGGCTGAAGATTCCCATCCTCTCGCATACAGCGGAAATCCATTGAGGGCAAACCCCGGTTTGCGGTGTTGTGTTCTTAAACTTGTTGAGCATCGGGTTTGTCGGATCAGGCACAAACTCCGCTCGAATTTCCTGCACGACCGCATTGGCGGATGGAACATACAAACCCGCCAACAAACTTCCCGCTAAGGAGAACGCCGTCACCACAACAGGAGAGAAAAGTAACTTCATCATTGCTCAGCCTTAAATTACCAACAATGAAGACGACGCCCGATGGACTCAGGGGGCCACCGCCTCAAAAATCATGTGCACACTTCCGTAGTACTCACCCGGTTTATACCCGTCAACCGGCTTAACTGCAGCGATCAAAAGTTCCACACGCTGACCTGACTTTGCGTCCTGCTCAGAAACAACTTCAGCATTTTCCACCGCGAGCTTTATGCGGTTGAAAAACACATCCAGCGAAATATGGTCACTCTCGCGACCGTTGCTGATATAAGGCACTTCACTCAACCGGGCAGAAATCGCACCGTTGGTGTTTTTAACATCAAAGTGCTTGCGCAGCGGGATGAGTTCTTGAGTAACGAGACTCCAGTCCAGCTTCTGTTCCCGGCCAATCCAGCCCGGGTCCACCGGTAATACATGAAACTGCGCCATGGGAATCGTAACGGAGACTTCAAACGTTTCCCGCTCGACAATCGCAAACGCATAAACACTGGTGAGCATCACCGGCACCATCAAGGTGACAGCTTTCCACTTTTTAAACATGAGTTCACCTTTTGGACTGCACTTGGCCGCCCGCCGATAAAGAAAACCTGATTCAGTGAAAAAGTCAGACGTGGGGAAATGAATGCTCACATGAACGTGGATTTATCCCTTTACGCTCAGGCTTTGAGTCTTGTCACCTTCAGTCAGGGTAAAACGGTAGGAGCGACCAGCCTGCTTTTCGAACTTGAAGGTACGACCTGCAAGGATGTGATGTTGGGTGGTCGGTCGGCATTCTTGTTCATTCTTCACAGAGCAATTCTTGAACTCATCGATCACCACCACACTGTTGCCATTGTTGCGGATCCGGTATTGATCCACGTCGTTCTCGATCACACTGTCAAAGCGGGTGTCTTTGGGGCGCACAAAAAAAACGGTGCCGTAGCCCGCCAACACGTTAACGCCGGCCGACAGATTTTTTTTGTAAGTTTCACGTTCTTCGGCAGACACGGCGAAATCGTCTTCTTTCTCCGGCACCACGGGCACGTAGCGCACGCGGAAGTAACGTTCTTTTTCACGCTCCCCCATGTACAACAACCGCGAACCCTGCATGCCGTTGGCCGGCACGATCAAGCGCGCGGGGCTGGCCATCAAGCCATTGCGCGAAGTGCCATCTGCCTGGTTCTCCAGGGGAATTTCCCGGGCCTTGCCATCGGCGTCGTAGATGATTTCGAGAATGTTGATCTTGACGAAAGCGGTGCTGTCGCCACCGTTGAATACACGCTTCAAATAAGTACTTTTATCGCCACCCAGATAGTCGTAAACAACGCCGACATTGATTTGCGGCCCGGCCAGAGCGGCATGGGAGAACAGAGAAAAACCAAACAGTGCCAACAGACGTTTCATGACGTATCACCTCAATAAATAAAACAGTCGAACCGGGCCAACCGCCACGCGGTTCAAACCTCCGAATCCCAGATCACCGTGACATCACCCGAGTAAGTCTTGGTTACGCCGTCGCTCAGCATCGACTCGACGTGTTCGCGGGCAATTTCAAAGTGAAGGGTTCCCGGCTTGCGATCGAGATAGAAACCGGGTTGAAAAAGCTCGGTGCCACTGCCATCCAGGTGCAAGGGGCGCCGATTGACCGTTTGCGCCGCCGCATCGGTCAGCCCATACGGCAGGCTCACACTGGTGTTGAGCGGTACCAGATGCGCGGACTCAGTGTCACGTAACCCGCAGGTATTACCCGCCAGGTATTGGCATTCGAGCTGCATCTTGAATCGTGATGAGGCCGAAACATTAAAGGTCTGGTCCCGGAACAACCGAGCCGGCTTTCGCCCTTGGTTGAGCCAGGCTTGCCAACCGCCTTGAGGCTCCAGTTCGATTCGATTACCACCGGGTGGAATTTCAATTTTTAGTGTGTGCTGAACGTCCAAGGTGAAGTTAAGCGTCAGGCTGTTGTCATTGGGCATCATGTTGTCGCCCATATCAAAATCACCATGGGGTCCAACCTGATAGGTCACACTTCCGGTATAGATTCCTTGACTCATCTTCAGCGGCTCGGGCGTTTCGAGTTCGTAACCCATGTCAAAGCGAAAGTACTCGAAACCGGGAATGGCATACGCTGCCGTTTTTGCACAGGTGCCGACAACCGGAGTTAGCCAGAAAGTACTGTACTCCCGCTGATTGTGCGTACTTGTACCACTCCCCCTACACGGAGATGGCGCCTGATACCAAGACCGTCCTGACCATAAAATACTGTGATCACCATCTGGTCGCCCAACTAAATTACTGGACGTATCACTGAGTCTGTATCGAGTGCCAAAACCGGCGATACGCACTTTCATTTCTGCAGTTTCGTTAGACGAACTACCTCCAGAAACCTTGGTAACCGTGAATGTTTTCCAGTCAGCTGGAACTTTGAACATTGCCCCTTGCCGTGGATCTGTGTGCCGCGCTGGAATCGGATAACTCGAACTAAACGTCAGTGGCGTAGTTAAACTGAAAAGTTTGTCCCAATCACATCTAAGAGGATAATCTGCACAATACCCGGAAGGCGGCGTCGTATTGATAAATTTATTGACCAACGGATTAGCCGGATCAGGACTGAACCTGGCCTGAATATCCATCGATGCAGCGCCCGCGAACAAAGGCGCCGTACTGAGAGTCCAGAACAAAAAATAACCCATCGCTTTTTTTATGGCATACACCGCATTCATATTGATAGACACAAAACTTCCTCTAGAGGCTTGACGGCCACTTAACCCGCCGTCTCGGCATTTCCAGCGACATCCGCCAACGTAGCCGGCGTACAACGCAGATCACCAATCATCAGCACATCGTTTTCCCGTAGGGCATTGTCCGGATCGAGGCGGAACTGGCAGAGCAACCGGTTGCCGGAACGAACCTCCAGGGTGGGGGAACGACCGTTTAAACTTGTGAATCCCAAATAACCGTGATGTCGCCTGAATAGGTACGGCTGTTTCGCTGCAACATCTCTTCCACGGCACCTTTGCCCACTTCAAAGTGCAAGGTTCCGGGCTTGCGATCGATATAAAGAATGGGGTCGAATCGTTCACTCCCTACACCGTCCACCCGTAATCGACGACGGTTCACCGCTTGTTGATCGGCATCGACCAAACCGCTGGGCAAACTCACAGATACATCTACCGGTACTTGATTGTTTTTTTCATCCTGTAAAGCGCAGGTACTATTGGCCGCATAATGCTCACAATCCATGCTCATCTTGAACGGTGCAGAGGTCCAGATATTGAAGGTTTGATCGCGAAACAACCGCACAGGTCTTCGGCCTTGGTTCAGCCAGGCCTGCCAGCCGCCCTCAGGCAACATCACGATTTTATTGCCGCCCGGTGGAATTTCAATTTTAAAAACATGTTCGACCTTCAGCGTGAAATTGAAAACAAGTTCGTTCTCGCTGGGAATCATAACGTCTCCCAGATCAAACTCCATCATCGGACCGACGGTATAACGCAAACTTCCGGTATAAATACCCGGCTTCATTTTCAATGGATTGGGAGTAGCCAATTCATACATAAACCCCAGCTTTGAATAGGAGAAGGCGGGAATATCGAAGGCCGCTGTTTTTTTACAGGCCTGTTCCTCCGGCGTCAGCCAGTAAAACAAAAAACTCCTGCTATCATAACTGGCAAGGCTGATTGCCCGCTTACAAGGGAGCTGCGGATATAACCAATCACCAATAGAATTGTTCCCGTTCCCTCCCCATAAGAAATTAAGTGCAGTGCGATTATCCAGTTCTGGTTCTCCAATCAACTCTTGCGCCGTGTGGCTAAGGCGATACCTTGAACCGATACCTGAAATCTTGAGCTGAAGTGTTTCTGAATTAGCGCCGTCTTCATGAACGACTTCCACATCGCGCCATTGCGCCGGGACATGAAACATGGGGCCCTTGCGCAGATCATGATTGGCCAGTATGGGAGCGTTGGACTGCGCAGTAATATTACTTTCAATACTGAAAATTTTATGTATGACACATAACGTCGGCCACAAAGCGCAGAAGCCACTAGCGGGCGTTGTATTCTTGAACCTGTTCAATCCTGGATTCGAAGGATCAGGTACAAACTCCGCGTGAATCTCCACCACATCAGCCAAGACAGGTGCCGAGAGTAGACCTGCCACTATGGCGTTCAATACACCTACTTTAATTTTTCGTTTAATCCTGTCCAGCCCGCTCATAAATTAACCCGCACTCTCAATTTTGTAAGTTGCATCCGCCAACGTATCCGGCGTACAACGCAAATTCCCAATCATCAGCACATCGTTTTCGCGACGTGAGTTGTCCGGATCGAGACGGAACTGGCAGAGCAACTGATTGCCGGAGCGAACTTCCAGGGTTGGTGAGCCGGCATTCATTTCCATCGAGAAGAAACCGTCGGCTTCACTGATGCCTCGACTGGCGTGGTTAATGATGTGATGCCCCTTGAGCGGTTTGCCCTGAGGGTCGACCAAGCGTCCGAGCACGGTGACGGTTTTGCTGACGGTCACTTTGCGGTAATCCACGCCGCCCTTGTTCAGGTGATAGTTGGAGCGGGCCGGCTGAATGCTCGCGGCCGGCACGTGGTTGCCCTCGAAGTCGAAGCTGACCGAGCCGCTTTTATAGGCGGTGATCGGCACGAAATTGCGCCCCAGTCGCAGCACCGCGCTGCCGCCGCTCAAATCGTCGGCCCGCAGGGCAATGCCATCGATGTCTGATTCGACATCAATGATCATCCCGGCACCATCGCGGTGGTGCTGACTGGTCATGACCATTTTTCGTGCGCCGACAGCGACGGTGCTGTCCAGATTGAGCGCGCCGCTCAAGTTGTTGTTGAATGAAGAACGCTGAATGAAACCGTCGCCATTGACCAGGTCGGACTGCGCCGTCGCCATGGCTGACAGTCCCAGCCCGTAGGTATCTGTGGTAGCCGTGGCCGAAACGCTTTGCAGCACATGCTCCTGAAGCACCTTGCGATAAGTCAGCGAGGCATTGTTATCGCGACCACCCTGCCTGTCTGTGCGCGAACCGAGGCTGCCGGACAGTTGTTCTCCCGGCCCGCCGAGTGCGATGTTGAGGCTCAAATCGACGCCACGATTGCGGTGCTCGCCGGAACTGAAACTGCCCGGCCGATCAAACAGGGACAGGCGCCAGTTGGCGTCGCTGCCAAACAACTCGGTGCGCTGGGTCCACCCCAGATCGATGCCGGTGCCTTGGGTATTGCCCTGGCTATGTGAAACCCGGGCGCTCATTGAGTTTTTTTGGGTGAATCGATGGTTGAGTGACAGCGAGGACTGACTGGTCTGGCCAACAAACACATTGCGCTGACGCACATGCGTGCCGTCGGGGAGCGTGTCGTAAAGGCGCGTGGTGTCGAGCCAGCTGCGGTTATGACTGGCTACCACGCTGCCCTTTCCATAGGAGTACACACCTTGCACATCAAGGCCGGTACCGTAGTTCTCGGTCTGATAGACGTTGGCAAACACACTGGCCTTATCGAGGACAGTCCAGTCGACCGAAGAGCCATATTGCAAGGTATCGCGCACCTGTCGAGCACTCATGCCAAGGATCACTCGAGGGTGCAACAGGTAGTTGAACGCGGCACCGGCCGTCATATCGCCGTTGTCCTGCTCTTCCCAATTGCTCAGCAGTTTTGACTCACGCCCGGCAAACACGTTGTAGCGCCAGCGTTCGTCGTGATGGCGCCAGTTGCTCGGTTTGTAGATCAGCTCTTGGGTGCTGGAGGTGATTTTGCCGTCTTCAATCAGGCGCACTTCCACTTCATAGATCCCGCCAGGCAGAGGTCGGGTATCAAGCGTCTGCAACCCGGCGGGCACAGCTTGTGAGTTGATCAGCAAACCGTTGCGGTAGATCTCCACCGATCCCTGGCGATTGGCCGTGACGTAAATGGGGTAAATCGCTGGTTTAGGATTGTTGATGACCAGACTGTCGGAGCTGCCATACATGACACCCAATGCTGTATCGGGCCCGGCGCCGAATGAACGAGGTTGGCGGATCAGGCCTTCGGAAGCGGCAGTGAAGTAACCGAGGCGCAAAAAGCTGCCCTGCAGTTCACGCTGGGTGTAAAGACCGTGAACGGCGTGGTAAAGCGTGTCGTCTACACCACCCGTGCGGGATAATTGTACGTTGGCCATCTGGGTCCAGTTGCCCAGGCTACTGCTGGCTTCCAAGCCGTATCGCCCGCCAAGATCCTGGTCTTGCCCGCCATTGAGATTCACTTGATTACGCACGATCAGACCACTGCTACCGCCGTCTGGCAGTTCGTGGTAACGCTGAACCTGGTCGTCGTGTTCGGCTTTCTCCGTGAGGATCGAGACCAGGGAATTTTCGAGGCTGTAATGCACGGCCAGCAATTGTTCCGGGCATTGTTCCTGACAGCTGCCCAGTAAAATGCCCTGCTTCAGATAACTCGACCAGAGGTCTCTCTGATCGGGTTTTATGCGGCTGTCGCCGACGTCAGTAAAGTCCAAAAGGGTGACGCGATCATCGCGGCTTAACACCACCATCGCCTCACCGATAAACTGTTGATCAAGTTCCACGCGCACGGCCAACGGCACATCAAAGAAATGCTCTTCGAATTCGGCCGGCAACCCCTTGGCCTGGGCCAGCAAATTTCGAGGGGTATGATCGTTGTCCGCTGGCGCTGCAAAGGCGCTTGCGCACAAAACACAGGCGAGCGCTGCCGCGATGGGGGTCATCGGGAACATGAAAGAATTACTCTGAATATAAAAAGATAAAAACTCGATCGACGAGAAAAAAACGGCTCATCGATCGACAACAGCAAAAACCAAGTGCCGTTTTTAGTTCAAAACAATTCAGCGAGTGACTTACGGCATCGCATCAAAAACAACTACCGGCGTTGCAGTATATTGTCCGTGATTTCCGGCAGTCGGTTTGGCGGCGGCTATCACCAGTTCGGCCTGCGTACCAGGCAAAGCTTCGGCTGAACTCACAACTTCCTTGGAAGTTTCGGTCAGGGTTACGCCGTTGAACGTATAGGTCAGGGCAATCGAATCAGAGCCATTGAACAGCGGCTGTGGGCCACCCTCCACATAGGCCCCCACTGCACCGCCAGTGTGTTTCACATCGTACAGTGCGCGCAGCGAACTCAACGTGCCATCCACCAGGTGATACGCCATTTTTTCGTCTTTACCGAAGTTCGGATCCCTCGGTTGCGCGTGGAAAATGTTACTTGGAATAGTCGCACTGATATTGATGGAGCTGCGAGACTCTTCGGCGGCAGACACGAAAGATGAACTGATTGCTAACAGGGCTACGGGCACAGCAATGGCGATTTTCTTGAACATATTTTTAGACCTTTTCTCTAAGAAAATTACAGGCAATTAAAAATCCGGCAGAACCCACAAACCTTCTATCCACACAGATACAAAATTTGCGTTTTGTTATTTGACCCGACTTTTAACGGCGCTGATGTTCTAGCAATAAACAAGAAAAGTATGTAGGAAGTTTCTTAGGAGCCTGTAGTTAATGCAAACCGAACTGTAACGATTAATTGATAAACATAAAGATCCTACAAGATGTTTTCGGAAATCCTAAAAACCAAAACTACAAAGAGTAATTTATTTAAAAGTTCAGTCCGCGTTCATGCCGATGGTAGGGCGGGATTTTTGGTTGCCTGAACCCGGACCGTTGGTCGCCCTCGCTTGCACGACACGTAAGATATATCTTAAGTTGTATCTAAACACGACGAGAGAAAGAGAAAATGAGAGACCATCATTCCCCCCACCGCGAACACGGCGACGGCCGCGACGGCTTCGAAAAACGCCCCGGCCGTGAACGGGGTGGCCGCGGACCGCGGGTATTCGCCCCAGGCGATCTGAAACTGTTGCTGCTGGCGTTGATCGCTGAACAGCCCTGCCACGGCTACGACTTGATTCGCCAGATCGAAGGCATGTTCGACGGCGCGTACAGCCCCAGCCCCGGAGTTATCTATCCGACCCTGACGTTCCTCGAAGAGAGCGAGATGATTCTGGGCGATGCCGAAGGCGGCAAAAAACGCTACAGCGTGACCGACGCCGGGCGCCACTCCCTCGCTGATCAAGCCGTCGCGCTGGAAGGTGTGCGAGTGCGCATCGACGTCAGCAAGCGCTCGCTGCGCGGCCATGATCGCCCGGCAGAAATTCACGAAGCGGTGCATAACTTGCGTCATGCCCTGCAACTGCACCATGGCCGTTGGAGCCCGGAAGAAATCCAGCGCGTGGCCACCCTGCTCAACAACACTGCCAAAGCCATTGTCGACGGCCCAGCCGTTGCGGCTGCCCAGGAGAAAGCGAATGACTGAAGTGAACACCCAAACCATTCACCGCGTCATGCACGAGATCAAACGCCGTCGCCTTGAGGTCATGCGCGTCGTCGACCTGACCCCGCGCATGCGTCGGATCACCCTCGGTGGGGCGGAGCTGGCGGGCTTCGTCAGCCTCGGTACGGACGACCACGTCAAACTGCTGTTCCCGCAAAATGCCGAGCAAGCGGCTGCGCTGGATAACCTGGTACTGGGCGCAGGCAAGGACGACGGCCCGAAGCCGGCCATGCGTGACTACACCCCGCGTCGCTATGACCTGAAAACCCTGGAACTGGACATCGATTTTGTCCTGCACGGCGATGGCCCTGCCTCGACGTGGGCCGAGCAGGCCAAACCCGGGCAGTTCCTGCACATCGGCGGGCCGCGGGGTTCGATGATCGTGCCGGACATCTTCGACAGCTATCTGCTGATCGGCGACGAAACCGCCCTCCCCGCCATCGCCCGACGCCTCGAAGGCCTGGCTGCCAATCACCGTGCACTGGTGATTGTGGAAGTGGAAAACGGCAAGGAACAGCAAGTGCTGCACAGCGCGGCCGAGGTCAATGTGATCTGGGTTTTGCGTGAGGGTGGCAAGGATCATTTGCTGAACACCGTGCGCCAGATCAAGGTGCCGGACGGCAGCCTGTACGCGTGGGTGGCGACCGAGAGCAAGGTGTCACGGCAAATCCGCCGGGTGTTGCTCGATGAGCATGGGCTGGACGATCAATTCGTCAAAGCCGCGGGCTATTGGAAGCTGGGAGACACAGAAGAGGAATAACCTGCAGCCGTCGTAGCAGCTGGCGCAGCCTGCGTTCGGCGGCGCAGCCGTCGTAAACCCTGCTTGCAAGATCGACCTGACACACCTCAGTGCCTGATTTCACGACGGCTGCGCCGCCGAACGCAGGCTGCGCCAGCTGCTACAAAACTCAAACTGTGTTCACTGGCACCCCGCGCGCCAACGATCTAACCCGATCACCACTAATCCAATCACCACAAACCCCACCAACACACCCGCCGCATTGATGAACACTTGCGCATACCCCAGCATGTTCACGTTCAGGAACCAATAGGGATAAGCGCTCAGCAAGTGCCCACGCAGAAGTGCATAGGCGAAGTAGACACACGGATAAATCAGCCACAGCGACAAATGCTTGAAGCGCAGCGTGCCCTTGGGGACGCAGAACCACCAGTACACCAGAAACAGCAGCGGCATCACATCGTGCAACAGTTCATCGGCAACCACCTGCCAGCCTTCCGGATGAAACATCCGTCGCAACAACAAGCTGTAAGCCAGGCTGACCAACACAATGCTCACCGTAATACCGCTAGTCACCCACGGCTGCAAAAACCAACGCCGCGCAGCCGACTCGCGGTGGGTCGCAGCGCAGGTCAACACCACGGCGACCAGCATATTGGTCAGCACGGTGAAGTAGCTGAAGAAACTCATCAGCCCGCCCAACAGGCTGCCGCCGCTACTCCAGCGAAAGTAAAGAACCAGGTACATCTGGATGCTCAAGGCGGTCCAGCCAAGCACCGCTGCCAGGCAGATCAGACGCCGCCGCAAACCAACATCCGTTGCCATTCAGAGCGGTCGCTTGGTGCGCATCAACTTCACATACAAGCGCTCGACCTTCTCCCGCGCCCATGGCGTTTTACGCAGGAACGTCAGGCTGGACTTGATGCTCGGATCACTCTTGAAGCAGCGGATATCAATGCGCTCGGCCAGCCCCGACCATTCGTAGTGCTCGACCAGAGCATTGAGGACTTGCTCCAGGGTGACGCCGTGCAGCGGGTCGTTGTTCTGTTCGGTCATGCCGGGCCTTTCGCGATGTTGGAATGAGGAAGCCGCGCACCTTACGTTAAATGTAGGTGAAACGGAAAAGATCGCAGGCTGCGACATTTCGTGGACTGTTACCAAATACGAAAAGATGCATGTCAGTAAAAGCCCTTTCTCTATTTGTAACAGAACATTATCCTTGCGCCCGTTCTAGCTGAAACGCTTCTGCTCAGCCGCATCACCTCTGCTGTTTCCGTTCATCCCCAGAAAAAGATCAAGAATTTCCTTCTATGCCTGATTTCCCATTCTTGCAAGACAGCGCTGTCTCCCTGCCGATCGCCAGCCGAAAAGCCCTGAAAGTCCTTGGTGGTTTCACCGCGCTGGGCCTTGCCACTTGCACCCAGGCCGCCCCGGCTTTCGATAGCGATTCACCGTGGATGCTCGGCGACTGGAACGGCACTCGTACAGAACTCGCGGAAAAAGGCTACGACTTCAAAGTCGATTACACCGGTGAAATGGGCAGCAACCTGCATGGCGGTTACGACCACGATCGCACCGCGCGCTACAGCGATCAGTTTGCGCTGGGCAGCCATCTGGACTTGCAGAAGATCCTCGGCTGGAATGACGCCGAATTTCAGCTGACCATCACTGAACGCAGCGGCAACAACATCAGCAACGACCGCATCAACGATCCTCGCGTCGGCGGCTTCACCTCGGCCCAGGAAGTCTGGGGCCGTGGCCAGACGTGGCGCCTGACGCAGATGTGGTATCAGCAGAAATTCTTCGACCAAAAGCTCGACATCAAGGTCGGCCGTTTCGGCGAAGGCGAAGACTTCAACAGCTTCCCCTGCGACTTCCAGAACCTGGCGTTCTGCGGTTCTCAGGTCGGCAACTGGGTCGGCGGTATCTGGTACAACTGGCCGGTCAGCCAGTGGGCGATGCGGGTTAAATATCACCTGACGCCGGAGCTGTACGCGCAGGTCGGCGTGTACGAGCAAAACCCGTCGAACCTTGATCGCGACAACGGCTTCAAACTCAGCGGCAGCGGCACCCAGGGTGCAATACTGCCGGTGGAGCTGGTGTGGTCGCCCAAGCTCAACGGCCTGCCCGGCGAATACCGCGCCGGTTACTACTACAGCAACGCCAACGCCACCGATGCGTACAAAGACAGCAACGGCCAGCCCGCCGCCCTGAGTGGCGAGGCCTACCGCAGCGCATCGAGCAAACACGGCGTGTGGCTCGGCATTCAGCAGCAAATCACCAGCATCGCCAGCGACCATTCCCGCGGCCTGAGCGTGTTCGCCAACGGCACGATGCACGACAAGAAAACCAACGCCATCGACAACTACGTGCAGGCTGGCGTCGTCTACAAAGGCCTGTTCGACGCCCGCGCCAAGGACGACATCGGCTTCGCCATGGCTCGCGTGCACGTCAACCCGGCCTATCGCAAGAATGCCGAAGCAAGCAATCAGGCTCACGCCGTGTTCGACTACGACGATCCGTCCTACCTGCCACCGCAGGACACCGAATACAGCGCCGAACTCTATTACGGCGTGCACGTCACGAATTGGCTGACCGTGCGCCCGAACCTGCAATACATCCGTCACCCCGGTGGCGTGAACGAGGTCGATGACGCACTGATCGGCGGGATCAAGATCCAGTCCTCTTTCTAACGCACAAATCTCGTAGGAGCCGGCTTGCTGGCTCCTGCAAGGATTTTCACCCGAACTGTTTTTATCTGAACCCTGCCCGCACACGATCGTCATCTACAGTGAACATGCGCGGGACTACTTGAAACGTCACGGAGAACCACACTATGAGCACTGATGGTGCTTTGAGTCGAAGCCGTCTGCTGCCGAGCCTGCTCGGCATTCTGCTTCTGCTAATGGGCCTGGCCATGCTGGCCGGGGGGATCAAGCTGAGCATGCTCGGCGGCTCGCTGTATTACCTGCTGGCCGGTATCGGCCTTGCGCTGACCGGCATCCTGCTGTTGATGGCACGCCGCGCTGCTCTGGGCCTGTACGCCTTGGTGCTGTTCGCCAGCACCGTGTGGGCATTGTGGGAAGTCGGCCTCGACTGGTGGCAACTGGTGCCGCGTCTGGCGATGTTGTTTGCACTGGGCATCGTCATGTTGCTGCCGTGGTTCCGCCGTCCGTTGCTGCGCGATGGCGCAGCCCCGATGGGCACTGGCGCGCTCGGCGTGGCCGTGGTGCTCGCGGGCGTTACGGCGCTGGCCAGCCAGTTCACCAACCCGGGTGAAATCAAGGGTCAACTGGATCGCGACAGCGTCGATGGCATGACCAACACCGCACCGGCCATGCCGGACGGTGACTGGAACTCCTACGGCCGCAGCGCCCACGGCGACCGTTACTCGCCACTGACGCAGATCACCCCGCAGAATGCGCACAAGCTGGTTGAGGCTTGGAGCTATCGCACCGGCGACCTGCCTGGGCCGAATGATCCGGGCGAAACCACTGCCGAAAACACCCCGCTGAAAGTCAACGGCATGCTCTACGTGTGCACGCCGCACAGCCAGGTGATTGCACTGGACCCGGACACCGGCAAGGAAATCTGGCGTTTCGATCCGAAGCTCTCCACGCAGAACGCGGCGAACTTCAAGGGTTGGGCGCACATGACCTGCCGTGGCGTGACCTATCACGATGACGCGGTGTACGCCACCGAACAGAGCCCGACCGGCAGCGCCAGCGCTCCGGTGGCCAGCGTCTGCCCGCGCCGGATTTTCCTGCCGACCGCCGACACCCGTCTGATCGCGCTGAACGCCGACACCGGCAAGATGTGTGAAGACTTCGGCGACAAAGGCCAGGTCGACCTGCGCGCCAACATCGGTGGCTTCACCGCCGGCGGTTACTACTCCACCTCGCCTCCAGCGGTCACCAAGGACCTGGTGGTGATTGGCGGTCACGTCACCGACAACGTTTCCACCGACGAGCCAAGCGGCGTGATCCGCGCGTTCGACGTGCACACCGGCAAACTGGTGTGGAACTGGGACAGCGGCAACCCGGACGACACCACGCCGATTGCCGAAGGCAAGGTCTACACCCGCAACTCGCCGAACATGTGGTCCATGTTCGCCGTCGATGAAAAACTCGGCATGCTTTACCTGCCGATGGGCAACCAGACCCCGGACCAGTTCGGCGGCGCACGCACGCCTGAATCGGAACTGCACGCCGCCGGCCTGACTGCCCTCGACATCGGTACCGGTAAAGTGCGCTGGCACTTCCAGTTCACTCACCATGACCTGTGGGACATGGACGTCGGTGGCCAGCCAACCCTGATGGACCTGAAAACCGCCGACGGCGTCAAGCAAGCAGTATTGGCATCGACCAAGCAAGGCAGCATCTACGTGCTGGACCGCAGCACCGGCCAGGCCATCGTGCCGATCAATGAAGTGCCAGTGCCGCAAGGCGCGGTGGAAGGCGACCACACTTCGCCGACCCAACCGAAATCCGACCTCAACCTGATGCCGCCGCCGCTGCAAGAGCGCGACATGTGGGGCGTTACCCCGTTCGACCAACTGATCTGCCGGATCGACTTCAAATCCATGCGCTACGACGGCCCGTTCACGCCGCCATCGCTGCAGGGTTCGATCGTTTATCCGGGCAACTTCGGTGTGTTCGACTGGGGCGGTATCTCGGTTGATCCGGTGCGTCAGATCGCTTTCGTGAATCCGAGCTACATGGCGTTCAAATCGAAAATGATCCCGGCCGCTGAAATCGCCGCCCAAGGCCCGCGCAAAAGCGAAACCGAAGGCGTGCAGCCGAACAAAGGCGCGCCATACGGCGTCGTCCTCGAAGCACTGCTGTCGCCGATGGGCCTGCCGTGCCAGGCACCGGCATGGGGCTATGTGGCAGCGGTCGATCTGACCACCCACCAGGTCCTGTGGAAGCACAAGAACGGCACCGTGCGCGACAGCTCGCCGGTTCCGATCCCGCTGAGCATGGGCGTGCCTAGCCTGGGCGGCACCTTCACTACCGCCAGTGGCGTCGGTTTCCTCAGTGGCACCCTCGACCAGTACCTGCGCGCCTATGACGTGAAAAACGGCAAGCAGCTGTGGGAAGGCCGCCTGCCGGCCGGCGCGCAAACCACGCCGATGACCTACACCGGCAAGGACGGCAAGCAATACGTGCTGGTCGTTGCCGGCGGCCACGGCTCGCTGGGCACCAAGCAGGGCGACTATGTGATTGCGTACAAACTGTCCGAGTAAGTCGTAACGGCAGTAAAACAAAGGCGACGCCCTCACAGGCGTCGCCTTTTTTATTGCCGCCACCGTCCCTGTAGGAGCTGCCGAAGGCTGCGATCAGTTGATTTTCCCGGATCAAAAGATCGCAGCCTACGGCAGCTCCTACAAATGCATCGCGCCACAATCCAGCTAACCTGAATCCCTGCTGAACATACCTTCGAATTGCCCATTAACCCCAAAGCATCATTGAAACCACCGCCAACCTGCCCCATCTAAGACCCATACCCATTGCGCAGGTGCCCCTATGAGCGACCAGCAGGAATTCCCCGAAGACGCGAGCGAATACGCCGATCCGGACAACGCCCCACACCACTCCACCGGTAAAGGCCTGGCCTTGCCTGGCCAGAACTTGCCGGACAAGGTCTACATCATCCCGATCCACAACCGACCATTCTTCCCGGCGCAAGTGCTGCCGGTGATCGTCAATGAGGAGCCGTGGGCCGAGACCCTCGACCTGGTCGCCAAGTCCGATCACCACTCCCTGGCCCTGTTCTACATGGACACGCCCCAGGAAGACCCGCGCCATTTCGACACGTCCGCGTTGCCGCTATACGGCACGCTGGTCAAGGTGCATCACGCCAGCCGCGAAAACGGCAAACTGCAATTCGTCGCCCAAGGCCTGACCCGCGTCCGCCTTAAAACCTGGCTCAAGCACCATCGCCCGCCGTACCTGGTGGAAGTCGAATACCCGCACCAGCCCACCGAGCCGACCGACGAGGTCAAGGCCTACGGCATGGCGCTGATCAATGCGATCAAGGAACTGTTACCGCTCAATCCGCTGTACAGCGAAGAATTGAAGAACTACCTCAACCGCTTCAGCCCCAACGATCCATCGCCGCTGACCGACTTCGCCGCCGCCCTCACCTCGGCTACCGGCAGCGAGTTGCAGGAAGTGCTCGACTGCGTGCCGATGCTCAAGCGCATGGAAAAAGTCCTGCCGATGCTGCGCAAGGAAGTTGAAGTCGCGCGCCTGCAAAAAGAAATCTCCGCCGAAGTGAACCGCAAGATCGGCGAGCACCAGCGCGAGTTTTTCCTCAAGGAACAACTCAAGGTCATCCAGCAAGAGCTGGGGCTGACCAAGGACGACCGCAGTGCCGACCTCGAACAGTTTGAGCAACGGCTGGTGGGCAAAGTCCTGCCAACGCAGGTGCAGAAACGCCTCGAAGAAGAAATGAACAAGCTGTCGATCCTCGAAACCGGCTCGCCAGAATATGCGGTCACCCGCAACTACATCGACTGGGCGACCTCGGTGCCGTGGGGCGTGTACGGCGAGGACAAACTCGACCTCAAGCACGCGCGCAAGATCTTGGACAAACACCACGCCGGTCTGGACGACATCAAGGACCGCATTCTCGAATTCCTCGCCGTCGGTGCCTATAAAGGCGAGATCAGCGGCTCTATCGTGCTGCTGGTCGGCCCGCCGGGCGTGGGTAAAACCAGTGTCGGCAAATCCATCGCCGAATCCCTGGGCCGGCCGTTCTACCGCTTCAGCCTCGGCGGCATGCGCGACGAAGCCGAAATCAAGGGCCATCGCCGCACTTACATCGGCGCGCAACCGGGCAAACTGGTGCAGGCGTTGAAGGACGTCGAAGTGATGAACCCGGTGATCATGCTCGACGAAATCGACAAAATGGGCCAAAGCTACCAGGGCGACCCGGCCTCGGCGCTGCTCGAAACCCTCGATCCGGAGCAGAACGTCGAGTTCCTCGACCACTACCTCGACTTGCGGATGGACCTTTCGAAAGTCCTTTTCGTCTGCACCGCCAACACCCTGGATTCGATTCCCGGCCCGCTGCTGGACCGGATGGAAGTGATTCGCCTGTCGGGTTACATCACCGAAGAAAAAGTCGCCATCGCCAAGCGTCACCTGTGGCCGAAGCAACTTGAGAAGGCCGGCGTATCGAAAGGCAGTCTGACCATCAGCGACAACGCGCTCAAAGCATTGATCGACGGTTATGCCCGCGAAGCCGGCGTGCGTCAGCTGGAGAAAAACCTCGGCAAACTGGTGCGCAAAGCGGTGATGAAGCTGCTCGAAGAACCGAAGGCCGCGATCAAACTCGGCCCGAAAGACCTCGAAACCTCACTCGGTAAACCGGTGTTCCGCAACGAGCAAGTGCTGTCGGGGACCGGCGTGATCACCGGGCTGGCCTGGACCAGCATGGGCGGCGCGACCCTGCCGATCGAAGCGACGCGAATTCACACCCTCAACCGCGGCTTCAAGCTCACCGGGCAATTGGGTGATGTGATGAAAGAGTCGGCCGAGATCGCCTACAGCTACGTCAGCTCCAACCTGAAGTCGTTTGGCGGTGACCCGAAATTCTTCGACGAAGCCTTCGTGCACCTGCACGTTCCGGAAGGCGCCACCCCGAAAGACGGCCCAAGCGCCGGCGTGACCATGGCCAGTGCCCTGCTCTCGCTGGCGCGCAACCAGCCGCCGAAGAAAGGCGTGGCCATGACCGGCGAACTGACGTTGACCGGGCATGTGCTGCCCATTGGCGGTGTGCGTGAAAAGGTCATTGCGGCGCGGCGGCAGAAGATTTTCGAGCTGATTTTGCCAGAGGCCAACCGGGGGAGTTTTGAAGAACTGCCGGAGTATCTGAAGGAAGGGATCACGGTGCATTTCGCCAAGCGCTTTGCGGATGTGGCGAAGGTGCTTTTCTGATGTTCCTGTAGCGCCTGCACTACCGCTATCGCGAGCAGGCTCGCTCCCACAGTGTTTTGTGAACACCGCCGACCACTGTGGGAGCTAGCCTGCTAGCGATGGCGTCCTCCCAGTCACCGCCTCCTTCGGCGGCTGTCACAATTTGTCTCATCTCGGTTATGCTCGCCGTTCGTCGTGAACGCCGGAGCCGCTGACCCCATGTCCCCCACTCGCCTGTTTGTCCCCCTCGCCCTCGCCTTGCTGGCCGCGTGCGCCACGCAACCGAAACACAACGTGACTGTGGAGAAACAAAGCGAATGCCCGGTGAAACTCACCAGTGGGCAAAACCTGATTCTGACCCTGCCAAGCAACCCGACCACGGGTTATCGCTGGTCAATCCAGGATTCGGCCGGTGGCGTGTTGCACGCGTTGGGTCCTGAGGTTTATCGCAACCCGGAAGATGCCGGCATCGTCGGTTCCGCCGGCGTATCGACCTGGCGCTTCCAGGCCTTCGCCGCTGGCAACGGACGTTTGCGCCTGACTTCGCAGCAGCCGTGGGCGCCGGAAGTGCTGCCGGTGGATTCGTTCGACTGCGCCATCTCGGTCAACTGATCGTGGGCTGGCTGATTCTGGCGCTGATGGGCGCGGTGACCTTCCTCTACGGCCTGAGCGTGCATGCCGCGCTGCTCTGCCTGCTGGTCAAACCGCTTCCCGTATTGGCCTTGCTCGGCTGGCTGCACGATGCACCGCCCAGCGAGTATCGACGCTGGATCAGCCTCGGCTTGATTTTCTCCCTGCTCGGCGATGTGTTGCTGGCATGGCCGGGGGATTTGTTTGTGTTTGGCCTGGGCGCGTTTCTGGTCGCGCATCTGGCTTATCTCAAGGCCTATCTGAGCGATTGTCGACGCCTGGCCATGCTGCCGCTGGTGCTAGCCCTCAGTGTCGGCGTCATCCTGCTAGGGATTCTGATTTCCAACGGACTCGGCCCATTGCTGGTGCCCGTGATTGTCTATGGCACAGCGATCAGCGCCATGCTCTGGCGTGCACTGGCCCGGCTCGGGACCGATGTGCCCAAGCGTTCGGCGCTATTGGCGGCAGCAGGCGCAGTGGCGTTTGTCTTCTCCGACAGCGTGATCGGCATCAGTCGGTTTGTGATGCCGTTTGAGGCGGCGCCTTATGTGATCATCCTCAGTTATTGGCTGGGGCAGTGGGGTATCACCGCCTCGGCGTTCGCTCAGAAACCGCATTACGCCGATTAAAAGATCGCAGCCTTCGGCAGCTCCTACAGGGAATCGCATTCCAATGTAGGAACTGCCGAAGGCTGCGATCTTTTGATTTGGCGGTTTATCAGACAACCCGCGCATCCCCGCGCCAACTTGGCTAAAATGCCGGCCTTTTCCACCTACACCGCTGGAACCGCCGTGAGCAAAGAATCCGATCGCCTTTTCGCCCAGCCTTTGGCCCAGGTGCCTGACTTCGCCTTCAATGAGGACGTGGTGCGGGTGTTCCCGGACATGATCAAGCGCTCGGTGCCGGGTTATCCGACCATCGTCGAAAACCTCGGCGTGCTTGCTTCGCAATTCGCCCAGCCCAACAGCGTGCTGTACGACCTCGGCTCGTCGCTGGGCGCCGTGACCCAGGCCCTGCGCCGTCATGTACGCACCGACGGTTGCCGGGTGATCGCTGTGGATAACTCCGCGGCGATGGTCGAGCGCTGCCGCGAGTACCTCAACGGTCAGGATTCGATGTTCCAGGAGTTGCTGCCGGTTGAAGTGATCGAAGGCGACATCCTCGCCCTCGAATTCAAACCAGCCTCGGTGGTGGCGCTGAACTTCACCCTGCAGTTCATCGCCCCGGACCAGCGCACGGCGTTGCTGTCGCGCATCCGTCAGTCGCTGTTGCCCGGCGGAGCGCTGATCCTCTCGGAAAAACTGCGTTTCGAAGACGCGCAGGAACACACGCTGCTCACCGACCTGCACGTCGCCTTCAAACGCGCCAACGGCTACAGCGAACTGGAAATCGCCCAGAAGCGCAGCGCCATCGAAAACGTCATGAAGCCCGACAGCCTCGAAGAACACCGTGAGCGCCTGTTGGCGGCCGGGTTCTCGAAAGTCGTGCTGTGGTTCCAGTGTCTTAACTTTGCCTCGTTGATTGCCTTGCCATGATTGATCTGTCCCCCCTCGCCCGCCGTCTGGCCGGCACGCCGCTGGCCGATTGGGCCAACACCCTGCAGCGTCAACTCGACAAGAAAATGGAAAAGGGCCACGGCGACCTTGAGCGCTGGCAAAGCGCGCTGGACGCCCTGCCGAAGATCCAGCCGAGCGAAATCGATTTGCTTAACGGCCTGACGCTGGACACCGATTGCGACGATGAAACCCGCGTGCAAATGCGCACCGCGCTGATGGGGCTGTCGCCATGGCGCAAAGGGCCGTTCAATCTGTTCGGCGTGCACGTCGACACCGAATGGCGCTCGGACTGGAAATGGTCGCGGGTATCACCGCATCTGAACCTCAAGGGCAAACGCATCCTTGATGTCGGCTGCGGCAACGGCTACTACATGTGGCGCATGCTCGGCGCCGGTGCCGACAGCGTGATCGGCGTCGACCCGAACTGGCTGTTCTTCTGCCAGTTCCAGGCCGTGCAACGCTACCTGTCCGAACCGAATGCCTGGCACCTGCCCTTCCCGTTCGAAGACCTGCCGCCGAATCTCGAAGGGTTCGACACGGTGTTTTCCATGGGCGTGTTCTACCACCGCCGCTCACCGATCGAGCACTTGCTGGCGCTGAAGGATTGCCTGGTCAAGGGCGGTGAGCTGGTACTGGAAACGTTGGTGGTCGAAGGCGACAAGCATCAGGTGCTGATGCCGGAAGACCGTTACGCGCAGATGCGCAACGTGTGGTTCCTGCCATCGGTCCCGGCGCTGGAGTTGTGGCTACGACGTGCCGGGTTCACCGATGTGAAGTGTGTGGACGTGAGCACCACCACGGTCGAAGAACAGCGCGGGACGGAGTGGATGAAGTATCAGTCGCTGAGTGATTTCCTCGATCCGCAAGATCACAGCAAGACCATTGAAGGGCTGCCGGCGCCGATGCGGGCGGTGATCGTCGCTCGCAAGTAAAAAATCAAAATCAAAAGATCGCAGCCTTCGGCAGCTCCTACATTTGCCGAAGGCTGCGATCTTTTGATCTTAGTCCCGACTAGCCCGCCGGGCCTTGAAGAACTTGCTAAGCACCGCCCCACATTCCTCCGCCAACACCCCGCCTTCATACAGCACCCGGTGATTCAAAAAGCCTTGGGTAAAAAACTGCCCCTGGCTCTGTACGATCCCCGCCTTCGGCTCCAGCGCACCGTACACCACCCGCGCGATCCGCGAATGCACGATCAGGCCGGCGCACATGCTGCACGGCTCCAGGGTCACATACAGGGTGCTACCGGGCAGGCGATAGTTATTGACAGCTTGGGCGGCGGCGCGAATCGCGACCATTTCGGCATGGGCGCTCGGGTCGCTGCCACTGATCGGGCAGTTGAAGCCACGGCCGATGATTTCGCCATCCTGCACCAGCACTGCGCCCACCGGCACTTCGCCGAGGGCCGCGCCTTGGGCGGCCAAGGCCAGCGCCTCACGCATGAAGTCTTGATCACGGCTGCGGTCGATGATCGCCGCGGGACGAATCTGGCGCATCACGCCACCTCGATGGCGGCCATCAGGCCGGTTTCCATGTGGTCGATCACATGGCAATGGAACATCCAGACACCCGGGTTATCCGCCACCAGCGCAACCTGCGCGCGCTCGTTCTTGCCCAGCAAGTAGGTGTCGGTGAAGTACGGAATCACCTTGTGGCGGTTCGAGGCGATAACCTTGAAACTCATGCCGTGCAAGTGAATCGGGTGCTGATACTGAGTCATATTCTTCAGTTCGAAAATGTAGCTCTTGCCCTTCTCAAGCTTGGCAATCGGCCGATCAGCGCAGGTCTTGTCGGTGATGTCCCAGGCCTTGCCGTTGATCTGCCAGAGGCTCGGCGGCTTGCCGCTGTCGACGTTGACCGACACAGAGCCTACCCATTCGAAATTGAAGTTGAGTTTCTCGGCATTGGCCAGGTCGGGTTCGGCCACCGGGTTGGCGGGCATTGCCGGTGGCCATTCGGTCGGTGCGTCAGAGTTAGCCACTGAACGGAACGTCCCCAGACGCACCGGGCCGTTGCGCAACGACAACTCTTCACCCGCCGCCGGGGCCTTGATCGCCAGGCAAATGCGCATGCCGGGGCCAAGCCAGTACTCCTTGCCCAGTGGGCGAGGTTCGATCGGATTGCCATCCAGCGCGTAAATCTGCGCTTCGACGCCGGGAATGTTCAAGCGATAGGTCAGGGTGTTATCGAGGTTGAGCAGGCGCACGCGGGTGATCTGCCCGGCCGGCAAATCGATGACCGCTTGCGGCACACCGTTGATGGTCGCCAGGCGCCCCGCCGTACCGCCACGGGCGGCTTCACGGGGGATGCTGAACTCGACGAAATTACCCACGTCGTCGACGTGCCAGCTCTTGAGGCTCAAAGTCTTTTCGTACTTGAACCCCGTCGGCACGCGCTCCTCGACAATCAACGGCCCGACCAGCCCGCGACCGAGCTCTTCGCTGCTGTTCACATGCGGGTGATACCAGTAACTGCCAGCATCCGGCACACGGAACTTGTAGTCGAAATATTCCCCCGGCAACACCGGAAGCTGCGACACGTAAGGCACGCCGTCCATTTCCAGCGGCAGGCGAATGCCGTGCCAGTGAATGGTGGTCGCGACTGGCAGGTGATTGATGAAACGCACCCGCAGCCACTCACCCTGGCGCACCCGCAACTCGGTGCCCGGCGCCGATGGGCCGAACGCCCAGGCCTCGGTCTTGTGGCCCGCCACCAGTTCCACGTCCAGCGGCGCCGCGATCAGCTCATAGTCGTGGCCCGCGTCGTCGGCCATCTTGCCCAGCCAGTAACGCGACGCGCCCCCTGCACCGACGCCAACGACTACAAGACCGGCCAGGCCACCGAGGATTTGGCGACGGGTAAAGGACATGAACTCAACTACCTCACGTATCAGCGACAGGCCCGGGGCCTGCAAAAGGCGAATACGATACACCTGCAACTGCGAAACAGTAAGGGCAGCGCGGCGGATGGACGCAGGTTGCAGGCACTGCGACCTGCACCCATCCGCCAGAAAACCGCTTGATGGCATAACTATGTACCGCACGCCCCCGGAATCGGCGGCTCATGCTCACGTTCCATTTCTCAAGGATCGACAACATGAACCCGACCGACACACGCCCCATGCCCAACGCCGCCGACAAGGCCGCGCTCAAGGCCATCGTCACCCGCGTGATCCAGACCTGCCCCAGCCTGCAAGACACGGCTCGCGAGGTCGCCGGCGATTTACTGAAAAAGCATGGCCTCACCAACCTTGATCCGGACAAGGTGTATTTTCATCGCTTCTACGCCGCTCAAAGCAGCGCCAAAGCCTTCACCGGATGGGAGCATGTCAACGCTACGCCGACGTCAACCATGACCCTCACGCAATTGGTAATCCATCGCTTCCGGGCCACTGACCAGGACAACGCCGACCTGCTCGACGTGTACGCCGGTTTCTATAGCGCCGGCCCGAAAGCCACGCTTTTTAACGAAACCAATGAAGTGAAATTGCATGGCAACGAGGTGCTGAAAGATTTTTGGAGCACCAATTTCAGCGCCTTGTACGGCAAGCGCCTGACTACGTTCTGGAGTGAATCCGGCACCGACTTCCGCACCCTGGCCAAGTGCAATTTCCTCATCCAGGCGGTACGAGCGCGAGACAAACGCCAGTTGAGTGACGAAGACTTTCTGTTCGTCACTCAAGCAGTCATGGGACCTGTCACCTGGCCTGTCAGCCTGGAGTTTCTGCAAACCCATCAGCCTTGCTCTGACAAGGTACGAACGCTGGATTTCGATGGCCACATTGCCAACAACGTTCTTCGCTTTGTCGCGCCCAAGGGCCGACAGATCGTTTATCTACCCGGTGAGACTAACGCCTTCCAGACACTGAAATCGCCCATAGACATGCACTACTGGCTATTGCAGCAGATGAACAAGGAGGATAAGCGCCATGGATTCATGGCTCATTTCTCCCTCTCCGACCGCCAGGACGTTGCCGAGAACATCACCGACCTGATGAATCGATTGGTCAGTACCTGGGGCAAGTACGATCATTCCCTGATCAATCAGCACAACGAGGCGATCAAGGGTGACGCCTTTTCCTGGTTGAGCGACTCGACCCAAACCGCCATGTTCTCCGAAGCCGACCTTTCGCTGACGTCCAATGGCGATCTGCGCAAAAAGCTCTGGATCGGTTATCTCAGTGCGGGTGTCAAAGTGTTTGGTCCCATGGCCGTCGTTGGTTGGCCGATCGCATTGCCCGTAGTGGGCGCCAGTATTGCCAGCATGGGATTGAACATCGATCAGGCGGTCAATGGGAATACCGCCGAAGAGCGCAAGGCTGGAGTTACCGGGGCAATACTCAGCGGCATTGATCTGCTGTTCAATCTTTTGGTGTTGAAGGGTCCCGGTTCACTGGAAGACGTTGGCCCTGAAATCGATGCTGCCGAAGCCAAGGAAATGTCTGATTTAAAAGAATCGACATTACCGGCCGAAGTGTCGGTTCCGACGCCAGGTGAGACCACCGTTGAATCACCGCCCGAGCCGACAGCGAAGGTACCAGACCGTTTCAAAATCAATGTCTCCCTCGACGAAGACACGCTGGTTCGTGAGTCGGGCAAGTTTGAAGGCACCTATCGACTCGCCTCCAATCCTTCGAGCGCCATCAAGCTCAACGACGATGCCTACTTCGTGCGTTATGAAACCCATGTCAACGGCCGCAGTACCTGGGCCATTGTCGACCCGGCCAACCCCGACGCCTTTTCGGGCTCGATTCCCGTGCGCCTGGGCCCGGAAGGCAAATGGGAGCTCATTCCCCGACTGGGGCTAAGAGGCGGCATGGACGTAGCGCCTGTTGCGACAGCAGGCACATCCAGTGAATCGGTTGTCGATGAATGGGCGCAAACGCCAGGCATTCATGCCCCCAGCATCGAAGACCCCGAAATGCGAGCCTGGTCACTCGGTGGCCCGGACGTACGCAGCCTGTTCAGAAGGGTGTGGACCCTCGGCTCGATCGACGTGCGCAGTGTGCTCGGGATCGACGAGGATTCAGTCGGCGCTCGCAGTGTTTTCATGTCCCCTGTCGACGAACTCACAGAGTCCTTGAGCGAATTCGACCTGGCGCAGGAAGAGCCTCGCCGAGATCTGGTCAGCGACGCAAAAGCATACTACGACCTCAACCCACCGAGTCTTGAGAACTCGGTCTCTACCGCACGAACGTTTGAAACAACATCCGAACTGCTCGATACCGTTTTTGCAGACAGAAAAGGACTTGTTGTCGGCGAGCCCCGAGGCAGTGTCGGCAGCAAACAGTTCCTGATCAAAAACATGCGAACCTTGGCTGAACGCGGTGTGAAGACCCTGTATTTGCAGGAATTGTTGGCCGACGTAAACCAACTCGACCTGGACACCTTCGCCCGCACCCGAGTAATGCCCGAAGAGCTGGAAACGTACCTGAAAAAACTCGATATCAGGGCCGGCAACGATCCTGATGGCCGATTCAATCTGCTGAACCTGGTGAAGACTGCCAACGCCCAGAAGATCCGTGTTCAGGCCATCGACATGTCGACGACCTACAACATCAATAAAGAGGCAAGTCAATGGGACGGAAACTACCAAATGGCGAGAAGCTTCTTTGCCAGCCAGGTTATCCAATTCAATGAGGAAACAAAGGAGCTCGCCAATTGGGTGGCGCTGGTCAATGAAGAAAACATGACCACGTTCAGAGGCTTCCAAGGCGTTAGCGAGCAGACCGGCGCTGCGAGTTTGCGTATCGATGACGTCGCACCGGGGCAGGCACAAGCCATCGGTTCCGATCCAGGGTTGCCGGTGGAGTACTCAGACTACCCGGACGCCCCGGTTCACGAGCGTTGGATCGAAGGCAATCCATTCGAAGAGCAGGACTTTATCCGCGGCGATTGGCGCATGCAGGGAGAAACTCAATGGGCATACAGAAGCCCGCAGGCATTGGAGACGCTGTTGTCGGAACCTCGAATGTTCACCTTTCAGCGGTATGGGAACAACATTCTGGTGAACTACCGCAACGCCAACAATGAAATAGTAGACGGCATGATCAGGATAACGCCCGAGGGGAGGCTCAATCTGGATACCCCGCTGCAGCCAGCCTACGACACGATGACGGTGAACAACCTCGATGAGCTGAAGGAGGCACTCATTGCTAAGGGAATGAAACCCATGGGTTGGCCCGTCGAAGTGGCTGAAGAACTGGATTCAACCTTGCCGCCGTCGCAACACCTCGAAGCACCCACCCACTGGCAAGCCAATGAATTGCTAGAGGGTCTAACGCCGGAGAGCGGCCCTGGGATAAACCAAGGCATCTATTTGCTCGACTCCAACCCGGCTACCGCAATCATGCTTGATGACACGGCTTACTACGTCCGCTTTGAGGCAGATGCCAACGCCAACGGTGGCGGAAACTGGGCAATCATCGATCCTGAACACCCGAATGCGTCGACTGGAACACGCCCCGTGCGGCTCAATGCTCAGGATGAATGGGAACTTGCACCTCGAGGGGGTCTGAAGGGCGGGGGCAACACGCAGCCGGGAACCTCAGCACTGCCGGTGCACACTCCGCCACCGCACGATGCACTGCGCTGCCCTTCCACACAATACGATGCTTCCGGGAGATGGAGCCTGAGAAGGCTCGCGCTGGGATTAAGTGAAACCCACATCAAAATTGTTCGTCAGCCCAATGGAAGCCTGCGCGGGATAACCACCTACGATGAACATGTCGCCGTCCACAGAGCCAAGTTGTCACAGGACGCCCGCGAGTTTTTTGCTCGTAATGATCTCAACGATTTGTTACCCGCTCGCCCAACACAACCGGCCGTTACTCCGGCGACCACAGCAGCAGATCTGATTCCGAAGGTTTTTGAGGCGTCTCCAGGCCTGGTCCTTGGCGAAAGTCAGGATCGCATTGGCAGCATGCGGTTTCTGATCGAGAACATGCCGAGACTGTCCCGCGCGGGTGTAAAAACGATCTACTTTCATCGCCTGCTCAGTGATTTCAGTCAACTGGATCTCAATGAGTTCTTCACATCCGGGAAAATGTCCGACGACCTGGAAACAGCCCTGCGACAGCTGCAAAGCGACCCTTCCGGACGATACACGCCACTCAAAGTAGTCGAGAGCGCCCAATCCAACAGGATTCGAGTGCAGGCCACGGATTGCCTGGCGAGCTACCGCTACCCCGCTTCGCCACTGCCCGACATGCATGAGCAAGCGATAAAAACCTACCTGACGCACAGCCTTATTCAAGCCGATAAATCCCTCAACGGCGCCGGCAAATGGGTGGTGCTGACCGACCAGGAAAATACCAATACCTTTCGCGGCATGGCGGGTATCAGCGAACTGCAGGGCGGTATCGGTTTACGCATCGAAGAAATATCACCTGACGGCGACTTGCTGATCGAGACGGATCGGGGGATCAAAGTGGGGCGCGGTTTTACCACGCAGCCCGAATCCTTCATTGGCAACGTCGACACACTCTACGCCGACCTGAACTTGCAGATGCCACTGCCGCCGCTACAACGCACATCCGAGGAACTTTCTCGGCTGCTGTTCAGGCAGGGCATGTTCACCTTTGAAAACGCCGAAGGCAGCTGGACGCTGATTCATCGCGGCAGAAATGGCCAGATTGCGCGAACGTTGGTCGAACAAACGGCTGAGGACAAGTATCTGATCAACCGCCCGACCTGGACCGAGGTGCATCAGGTGCCATACGACAGCATCGTCGAACTGTCCTGGGCGCTGGGCCGTATGGGCATGCGCTTCGAAGGTCGCTTGCCGCAATAATTCCCGGCTTCATCCGGGTCGACCCCTCTAAACGAAAAAAGCCCCCGATCTCGCGATCGGGGGCTTTTTCTTGCCACTATCGTTGCGGGCTTGAATGCTCAGGCCCGATCACGATCATTCCCACTCAATGGTCGCTGGCGGCTTGCTCGACACGTCGTAGGTGACGCGGGAGATGCCTTCGATTTCATTGATGATGCGGCCGGAAACGGTTTCCAGCAGTTCGTAAGGCAGGTGTGCCCAACGCGCGGTCATGAAGTCGATGGTTTCTACGGCACGCAGGGCCACGACCCAGGCGTAACGACGGCCATCGCCGACCACGCCAACCGATTTCACTGGCTGGAATACCACGAATGCCTGGCTGACCTTGTGGTACCAGTCGGCTTTGCGCAGTTCTTCGATGA
>Ga0247818_10000035_pt1 | contig 74204 bp, 76 predicted proteins | sample 13C_Glucose_Day1_FD_192424 | JGI IMG/M metagenome (GOLD analysis project Ga0247818, IMG submission 192424) | Soil microbial communities from agricultural site in Penn Yan, New York, United States - 13C_Glucose_Day1 | ecosystem: Environmental > Terrestrial > Soil > Agricultural land | place...
GCGCAAGACCGTCCAGACCCGCACCGAAGCACTGCAGGCTGAACGTAACGCGCGCTCCAAATCCATCGGTCAGGCCAAGCAGCGCGGCGAAGACATCGCGCCGCTGATGGCGGACGTCGAGCGCATGGCGGGCGAATTGAGTGCCGGCAAAGTCGAACTGGACGCGATCCAGACCGATCTGGACTCGATCCTGTTGGGCATCCCCAACTTGCCGCACGAATCGGTGCCGGTCGGTAAAGATGAAGACGACAACGTCGAAGTGCGCCGCTGGGGCACCCCGACCGCTTTCGATTTCCCGGTTCAGGACCACGTGGCCCTGGGCGAGAAGTTCGGCTGGCTCGACTTTGAAACCGCTGCGAAGTTGTCCGGCGCACGTTTTGCCCTGCTGCGCGGCCCGATTGCCCGTCTGCACCGCGCCCTCGCGCAGTTCATGATCAACCTGCACGTCACGGAACATGGCTACGAAGAGGCCTACACGCCTTATCTGGTCCAGGCCCCGGCGTTGCAAGGCACCGGCCAGTTGCCGAAGTTCGAAGAAGACCTGTTCAAGATCGCCCGCGAAGGCGAAGCCGATCTGTACCTGATCCCGACCGCTGAAGTGTCGCTGACCAACATCGTTGCCGGCGAAATCGTCGATGCCAAGCAACTGCCGATCAAGTTCGTTGCCCACACGCCGTGCTTCCGCAGTGAAGCCGGCGCATCGGGCCGTGACACCCGCGGCATGATCCGCCAGCACCAGTTCGACAAGGTCGAGATGGTGCAGATCGTCGAGCCGTCGCAGTCGATGGAAGCGCTGGAAGGCCTGACTGCCAACGCCGAGAAAGTCCTGCAATTGCTGGAACTGCCTTACCGCACCCTGGCCTTGTGCACCGGCGACATGGGCTTCAGCGCGGTCAAGACTTACGACCTGGAAGTGTGGATCCCAAGCCAGGACAAGTACCGCGAAATTTCGTCGTGCTCCAACTGCGGCGACTTCCAGGCCCGTCGCATGCAAGCGCGCTTCCGTAACCCGGAAACCGGCAAGCCGGAACTGGTGCACACCCTGAACGGTTCCGGCCTGGCGGTCGGTCGTACCCTGGTCGCGGTGCTCGAGAACTATCAGCAGGCCGACGGTTCGATCCGTGTGCCTGAGGTGCTCAAACCGTACATGGGTGGCCTTGAGGTCATCGGCTAAATGAAATATCTGCCGCTGTTTCACAACCTTCGCGGCAGTCGTGTGTTGGTCGTCGGTGGGGGGGAAATTGCCTTGCGCAAATCCCGCCTGCTGGCCGATGCCGGTGCGCTGCTGCGGGTGGTTGCACCTGAAATCGAAGCGCAGCTGCGCGAACTGGTTACCGCCAGCGGTGGCGAGTGCCTGGTGCGTGGCTACGCCGAAGCCGATCTGGACGGTTGCGGGCTGATCATTGCCGCGACTGACGATGAAGCGTTGAACGCACAAGTCTCCGCCGATGCCCATCGGCGCTGTGTGCCGGTCAACGTGGTGGACGCGCCTGCGCTGTGCAGCGTGATCTTCCCGGCCATCGTCGACCGTTCTCCGTTGATCATTGCGGTGTCCAGCGGCGGCGATGCTCCGGTGCTGGCTCGCTTGATCCGCGCCAAGATCGAAACCTGGATTCCTTCCACCTACGGTCAACTGGCGGGGCTGGCGGCGCGTTTTCGCCATCAGGTCAAAGGCCTGTTTCCGGATGTACAGCAGCGTCGGGCGTTCTGGGAAGATGTTTTCCAGGGCCCGATTGCCGACCGGCAACTGGCCGGGCAGGGCGGTGAAGCGGAGCGTCTGTTGCAGGCGAAAATCGATGGTGAGGCACCGGTCGCCACCGGTGAGGTGTATCTGGTGGGTGCCGGGCCGGGTGATCCCGATCTGCTGACGTTCAAGGCATTGCGTCTGATGCAGCAAGCCGATGTGGTGCTGTACGACCGATTGGTGGCACCGGCGATTCTGGAGTTGTGCCGTCGCGATGCCGAGCGGGTTTACGTCGGCAAGCGCCGCGCCGATCACGCCGTGCCGCAGGATCAGATCAACCAGCAATTGGTGGATTTGGCCAAGCAAGGCAAGCGTGTGGTGCGGTTGAAGGGCGGTGATCCGTTTATCTTCGGCCGTGGCGGTGAAGAGATCGAAGAACTGGCGGCCCATGGCATTCCGTTTCAGGTCGTGCCGGGCATCACCGCCGCCAGCGGTTGTGCGGCGTACGCTGGCATTCCGCTGACCCACCGCGACTATGCGCAGTCGGTACGCTTTGTCACCGGGCACTTGAAGGACGGTTCCACCGATTTGCCGTGGGCCGACCTGGTCGCGCCGGCGCAGACCCTGGTGTTCTACATGGGGTTGGTGGGCTTGCCGATCATCTGTGAGCAGTTGATCAAGCATGGTCGCGCCGCCGATACCCCGGCCGCACTGATCCAACAGGGCACCACGGTCAATCAGCGAGTGTTTACCGGCACGCTGGCCGACCTGCCGCGATTGGTGGCGGAACATGAAGTGCATGCGCCGACATTGGTGATCGTTGGTGAGGTGGTGCAACTGCGCGAGAAACTGGCGTGGTTTGAAGGGGCTCAGGGGCAACATTGATTGAGTTGCCGGTTGCGAAAAGATCGCAGCCTTCGGCAGCTCCTACAGGAAATCGCATAATTCTGTAGGAGCTGCCGAAGGCTGCGATCTTTTGCTTTTAGATCCTGCGCCAAACCCCTTTCCCACTCAACCGCTCCCGATCATGGGCGACGGTGAAATCCTGCTCGGGACCTTTTGGCACGATGCCAGTCGGGTTGATGGTCTTGTGGCTGCCGTAGTAGTGATGCTTGATGTGGGTGAAATCCACCGTCTCGGCAATCCCCGGCCACTGATAAATCTCCCGCAGCCAGTTCGAAAGATTCGGATAATCGGCGATCCGCCGCAGGTTGCATTTGAAGTGCCCGTAATACACCGCATCGAAACGAATCAACGTGGTGAACAGACGAATGTCCGCTTCGGTCAGGTATTCGCCAGTCAGGTAACGGTTGGCGCCCAGCACCTGCTCCAAGTGATCCAGCTCGGCGAACACATCATCGAACGCTTCTTCATAAGCCTGCTGTGATGTGGCAAAACCGGCGCGGTAGACACCATTGTTCACCGCCGGATAGATCCGCTCGTTCAGCGCATCGATCTCAGAGCGCAACGGCGCGGGATAGAAATCCAGGCCATTGCCGGTCAAGTCATCGAAAGCACTGTTGAACATACGGATGATTTCCGCCGATTCGTTGCTGACGATGCGCTGTTGCTGTTTGTCCCACAGCACCGGCACGGTGACGCGGCCGGTGTAATCGGCGGTGTCTGCTGTGTAGCGCTGGTGCATGAACTGGAAACCGTCGAGTTTGTCGCCAGTGGAGCCGAGGGCCTTGTCGAAGGTCCAGCCGTTTTCCAGCATCAGCCAACTGACTACCGATACATCGATTAGGCTTTCCAGTCCTTTGAGTTTGCGCAGGATCAGCGTGCGATGAGCCCACGGACAGGCGAGGGACACGTAGAGGTGATAGCGACCAGCCTCGGCAGCAAAACCACCAACGCCGCTCGGGCCGGGCTGGCCGTCAGCGGTCACCCAGTTGCGGCGCTGCGCCTGTTCACGCTGAAACGCGCCGTCCTTGCTGCTTTCGTACCATTTGTCCTGCCAGCGGCCATCGACTAACAAACCCATGTTCAAGACTCCTGAGACCAATATTCGTTGGAGTCGAGTCTATTCCGATGAGTTCGAACAAAAAGCGCAAAGATCGGGCGCAAATGATCGGTTAAATCGATTTGTCGCGTGCAGCCCAGTATTTTTCAGCGGTTTCGAAGGCTTGTTCGCGGCTCTGCCCCAAGCCGCGCAAGGCCAGGGCCATGGTCGAGATCAGCGCCATTTGCGGATAGCTGTCGACCACATCGCCGCGCCACACCGCTTTCAGGTGCTCAGGTTCCAGGCTGGCCGGTTTGACGTGGCGCTGGCTCGACAGTTGCGGCCATTCCTCATCCCAGCTCTCGCCACCGGTGGTGCCGTACAAGTGGCTGTCGGCGTCGGGGTTGATTTCAATCTCACCGCCATCACCCTTGACCACAATGGCCGTGTCGCCGAGCAGGCCACTGGCATCGCGGTGCACTGCCTGATAACCGGGGTGGAAAATGCTTTGCAAGCCGCAGCGGGCGCCCAGCGGATTGAGAATCCGCGCCAGCGAATGAATGGGCGAACGCAGACCCAGGGTGTTGCGCAGGTCGATCATCCGCTGCAGCTGCGGCGCCCAGTCCACCAGCGGCATGAACGCCAGCCCGCCGTTATCCAGCGCAGTACCGACCTGCTGCCAGTTACGGCACAGCGGGATGTTCAATTCACCCAGCAGTTGCTCGCTGTACAGCCGGCCGGCCGTGTGCGCGCCGCCACCGTGCATGAAAATCCGCACGCCGTTCTGCGCCAGGCACTTGGCGGCCAACAGATACCAAGGCAAGTGGCGTTTCTTGCCGGCGTAGGTCGGCCAGTCCAGATCCACCGCCAATGCCGGTGGATTCAGGCGCTCACGCAAGGCTTCGGTGAAACCGGCCATTTCCTCGGCGCTTTCTTCCTTGTGCCGCAACAGCATCAGGAATGCGCCGAGCTGGGTCTCCTCAACCTTTTCATCGAGCACCATGCCCATGGCGGCGCGGGCTTCCTCACGGGTCAGGTCGCGGGCGCCGCGTTTGCCTTTGCCGAGGATTCGCACGAACTGGGCGAATGGATGTTCGGCAGGCGTTTCAAGGGTCAGCGCTGGATAGTCGGTCATAAGCAATTCGTCGGTTTGGGCAGGCCCGCCAGTTTCGCGGCGAGTTTGGCGGGGGTGCCTTTGAACAGTCGGTTCAGGTGCAGGCTGTTGCCTTTTTCCGGGCCGAGCTTCAATGCGGTGTATTTGATCAGCGGACGGGTGGCCGGCGACAACTGGAACTCGGCATAGAAACTGCGCAACAGTTCGAGGATTTCCCAGTGTTCAGGGCTCAACTCGATGTCTTCGGCAGCCGCCAGGGCGCTGGCGACCTCCATCGACCAGTCACTCAGTTCGACCAGGAAACCGTCCTTGTCCAGCTCGATGGCGCGGGCGCCGACCGTCAGTGCATTCATAGCCAGCTGTTGACCTTGTTGTGGCGGATCGACAGCTCGACGAAGGCCGGGTAATCGATGGCATTGGCCCAGCCCGGAACGTCGATAGCACGGGCCTGGGCGTCTTCGGCCAGCACATAAAGCGTGAGGCCGCGCGCGCTCAATGCATTGAAAGGTGCGGTGCCAGGCTGCAAGGCGTAGGCCGCGTCGCCGGACAGCAGCAATGCATCGTCAGCGCCGATCAATCGCAGGCAACTGTTCAAGCGTTCGTCGCCGAAGGGGGAATGAGACAACACATGCAAAGTCGACATCAGAGGGTGATCACCTGGTCGTAACGGTCAATGAGGGCGGTGATTTCATGGGCGGCCAAAACCTGGGCTTCTGTCAGGGACAATGCGCCAGGGTTCAGGCCACGCTGCGCCGTGCTGTCGGCACAGACAAACAATTCTTCGACACCGAACATCGGCAGGGCCTGAAGGTTGGCGCTCAGGTCTTTTTGTTGCAGGGTCTTGGCGTCCTGTTTCGGCGCGAGCTGAAATACGCCGTCATCAAGAAACAGCAAGCCGATCGGCAGGTCGAAAGCGCCGCCGGCCAGCACGATGTCCAGTGCTTCCCGCGCGCCCGGCCCGGACCACGGAGCCTGGCGGCTGATGATCAATAAGGATTTGGCCATGTCATGCGCCTCCGAAACAGATCAGGCGGTCGGCATCCTGCACCGCATCATGCAACTGGCCGAGCCCGGACAATTCCCACGGTGCGCCGACGGCGACCGCATCGCGTTGATAGCGTTTGGCTTCTTCCTCGTTCAACACGCCCCGGCGCAGGGCGGCGGCAATGCACACCACGCCATCAAGCTTCTGTTCGCTGACGAAGGTGCGCCATTGCTTGGGCAAATCGACCTCGTCCTGGGGCGTGACCACACTGCCGGAAGCGTTGTAGACGCCATCCTGATAGAAAAACAGCCGGACAATCTCGTGCCCACCGGCCAGTGCCGCTTGGGCGAACAGCAGGGCGCGGCGCGAGGAGGGCGCATGGGCGGCGGAAAACACGGCAATGGCGAACTTCATGACGGACTCGATCAGCGAAACTGCGGCCATGATAAAGCTTTATCGGCGGGGGGGCGAAGGGGTTTGCCACGCCTCTATGTAGGAGCTGCCGAAGGCTGCGATCTTTTGATTTTAAGAACAAGATCAAAAGATCGCAGCCTTCGGCAGCTCCTACAGGATTGAAGGGTTAGCGCGGCATGTAGCCTAGCTGCCAGCGGCGGGGGATCTTCAGCGATAACAGACCCAATACAGCCGCCAGCAGACCACTGGCAAACAAGGCCTTGAGCCCGAAATGATGTTCCAGCACCGCCCCGATGACCGCCCCGGCAAACATCCCGGTCCATGGGATCAACTGAACGCGCCAGCCGTTGCGCCGCTCGCCGAGCAACCAGCGACCCAGACCACGGCCGAAGCGCGACAGAGCGCCGGTGACGTAGGTCAGGCCGACCGGTAAACCATTCACTTCTTCCACCGCCGCATTGAGCATACCCATGGCAATGATTGCCGCCAGCAACGCGGGCAGTTGCGTCTCGAATGGCCAGGCCGCAGCAGTGCAGAGCAGGGTGGCGATGCACAGCATCAAAGGCAGTGCCCGGCGACGGCCCAGGCGGCTGACAATAATGCCCAGGGCATTGCCAAGGATGAACGTGGCGATGAGGATCACCAGACGCAAGGTCAAGCCCAGATCGCCGGCGCTGATGGCCACGGCCATGCGCGTGGTGTTGCCGCTCATGAACGAAACAAAATCGCCGCTGGCCATGAAGCCGATTGCGTCGGTCATGCCGGCCAGCACCGACAGCATGGCCACCAGGCTAAGGCCGATACGCCCGCGCCATTTCTGTGTGTGCAGGTGGCCAGGACTGGCATGCGGTCGGGTGGCGGAAGGCAGCATGGGGTGATCCTTGGGCGGTGGTCAGGGTTTTATCCCGTATAAATCGCAATATTCCAGCCAGTCCATGCCGGCCATCTCTGCCACTTCCCGGTGCACGGCAAGGCGCTGGGTTTCGTAATCCTGCGGCGTGGCGGCCGTGAGTTGCAACGTCAGCTCCCAGGCGAATAATCCCAGGCGCTCGGCTTCTTCCTCAAAGGCTTCGTGCAAGCGCTCTTCGCGAAACTGCGCCTGGGTCTCGCCTTTGGCCTGCGCCAGCAGCGGGTTGAGATTGTCGAGTTGATGGAGCAACTCGGGACGTTCAGCGAGAAACTTCTTAAGTGCCTGTTCGTGTTGCAGCTCGGATGCCGCCATGGTCACTCCTTGAGAACCGGTTATGAAGACTGTTTCTTGGCAGCCTTGGCCGCTGCTGCCAGACACTCGAGGGCAAACTGCTCGGTGTAGGTCATCTGGATCGGGGTGGTTTCGCCTTTGACGGTGCGCTCACCGTCAAGGATGTAACGAATGCGTTTGTCGGTGACGCCAATGCGCTTGGCGATCCAGGAGGGCGTCTGACCGATCTGGCTGATCAGTTTGTCAGCGTATTCAGTGGTCGGTTTGTAAAACTCGGCGTTGGGGGTCATGGGGCTTCCAGTCAAAGGTGCGATGCAGCGTTAAGGCGCGATAGGGTGCGCGAATCGTCGCGCGGTGTCGCGGTATAAATGAAGTAAAGCAGAACGATACGCGCTGCCACGGTGATACAGTCGGCTTTTTCCTGATGAGTGAATGCAATGCGAATTCTGATGGTGGCGCTGGCCGCGGCCTTGCTGGCGGGATGCGCGGGCTCGGCAATGAACGATGCTCGCACCAAGGCCCCGTACAAAACCCTGAACTCGGACAAACCGGCCAAAGACGTCGCCCAGTGCGTGCAGTTTTCCTGGCAGGACGAAGCGGTATTCGGTGTTGACGCGGCGGCGTACCTGGAGCCTGCCGAGAAGGGCGGCACCACGGTCTACACCCGTTCGGCAGAGTCTTTTGTCGACGTGACCACCGATGCCTCGGGCACCGTGTTGAGCTACTACGCGCAACAGGACGACTTCGTCGCCAAGCGCCGGTTGGCGGCGTTGGCCACCTGCCTGTAAGCCGGTCAAGATCAACAGATCGCAGCCTGCGGCAGCTCCTACAGGGATTCGAAATCCGTAGGAGCTGCCGCAGGCTGCGATCTTTTAGCTCAAACGCTTCTGGAAGAAGAAGTGCTTGTGCCCCGGCGGGTAGTCGGCAATGTGCCCGACCTCGGTGTAACCGCACTTTTTGTAGAACTCCGGCGCCTGGAACTCAAAGGTTTCCAGCCACAGGCCGACGCATTCCTTTTCCCGCGCCAGGTCTTCGGCCATCTGCATCAGCTGCATGCCCATGCCCTGTCCACGGGCCTGTTCCGGCACGGCCAGTAAGTCGATGAACAACCATTGATAAAACAGCCGGGCGTAAACGCCGCCGACGATTTCGTTGTTGTCATCGCGTATCAGCAACGCGATGTGTTCCGGTGGCGGGCTGGCAGACTTCGAAGCGTTGTAGGCGCGCAGCGGCACCAGGATCGCCTCGCGCTCTTCGTTGCTGGGGTTTTGCTTGCGTTCGATACGCAGGTTCATGGCTATATCCTTATGGCTGTGAACGCCCAGCCTACCGTGGTCGCCGCCAATGTTCCATCACCGCAACCGGGTGGAACCGTCGCTTGCGCGCAGCTGTCATTGATTAAGACGCGTCATCCCGAACGCGACCGATGAGGACACGCCGTGAATATTTTTGAAGCCTTGCGCGAAAGCCACGAACGCCAACGGACCTATGCCAAGGCATTGATCAAAACCAGCGGCGACACCCCCGAGCGGGTCGAAGCGTACAAACAGCTCAAGGCTGAACTCCAGGCCCATGAAACCGCGGAGGAGCGGCATTTCTATATTCCTTTGATGGAGTTCGACAACGGTGTCGACCTCAGCCGCCATGCGATTGCTGAGCATCACGAAATGGACGAAATGATGGAGGAACTGGACGAGACCGAGATGTCCAGCCCGGCCTGGCTGGCGACCGCTAAGAAGTTGTCGGAAAAGGTTCATCACCACCTCCAGGAAGAAGAGCAGAAGTTCTTCCAGATGGCGGGCAAACTGCTCAACGAAAAACAGAAAGAGGCATTGGCCGGGCAGTATGAGAAGGAGTACCAAGCGCAGCTTTCCTGAATCGGGCAAACAAAACCTCGTAGGAGCTGCCGCAGGCTGCGATCTTTTGATTTTGCTTTAAAGATCGCAGCCTGCGGCAGCTCCTACAAAGTTAGAATCCTGGCAAGCGCGCTGTACCAGGCCAACGCCCGCCTTCCAGCGTCAGCAACAACTCCTTCGCCTCCAGCCCCCCTGCAAATCCGGTTAATTTCCCCGATGCGCCAATCACCCGGTGACAAGGCGCAATGATCGATATCGGGTTCTTGCCGTTCGCCGCACCCACCGCCCGCACCGCGCTAGGGGTGCCGATTTGTTCAGCGATCTGGCTGTAGCTGCGGGTCTCGCCAAAAGGAATGGTCAGCAGCGCGGCCCAGACCTTCTTCTGAAACTCCGTCCCGGAAAAATCCAGCTCCAGATCGAAGCGCTGGCGTGCGCCGGCGAAATATTCGCGCAACTGCTCAGCGGCACGCATCAGGACAGGACTGTCCGGCGCTTCGTTCATCGGCCCCAGGCGCACCCGTCCGGGTTTGTCGTTTTCCCAGAGGATGGCCACCAGTCTCGAACCGTTCGCCACCAGCTTCAACTCGCCGACCGGCGAGGCCAGGGTGGTGTAGGTATAAGGCATGCCGCAGGCCTCGCCTGATTGTTGAACAGGCGTTAAGGATACTGCTTCGCGGGGGAGGCGCAATACATAATCCCGACCATACTTGGCTACTGCTTTTGACGAGTTTTCCTACTTAAAAACAAGAAGAGACCGACTCATGAAGTACGAACCTTTTGCCAAATCGCTGATAGCGACCTCGTTGGCGCTCAGCTGCCTGACTGCCCATGCAGCTTCCGTGGCCCCGGTCGCCGCCGAAAACGGCATGGTGGTCACCGCCCAGCACCTGGCCAGCCACGTGGGCGTGGATGTGCTGAAGAACGGTGGCAACGCAGTCGATGCTGCTGTCGCGGTCGGTTACGCGCTGGCGGTGGTTTACCCGGCAGCGGGGAACCTGGGCGGTGGTGGTTTCATGACCATTCAACTGGCGGACGGGCGCAAGACCTTCCTCGACTTCCGCGAAAAAGCCCCGTTGGCGGCTACCGCCGACATGTACCTCGACAAGGCCGGCAATGTCATTCCGGACCTGAGTACCCGTGGCCACCTGGCGGTCGGCGTGCCGGGTACCGTTTCCGGTATGGAACTGGCCTTGAGCAAATACGGCACCAAACCGCGAAAAGAAGTGATCGCCCCGGCAATCAAACTCGCTGAAGACGGTTTCGTGCTGGAGCAGGGTGACGTCGAGTTGCTGGAATACGCCACTGACGTGTTCAAGAAGGACATCAAGGATTCCGGCGCGATTTTCCTGAGCAACGGCGAACCGATGCAGGTCGGGCAAAAACTGGTGCAAAAAGACCTCGGCAAAACCCTGCGGGAAATCTCCGAAAAGGGCGCCGACGGTTTCTATAAAGGTTGGGTGGCCGACGCGCTCGTCACGTCCAGCCAGGCCAATAAAGGCATCATCACCCAGGCCGACCTCGACAAATACAAGACCCGCGAACTGGCGCCAATCGAGTGCGACTACCGTGGCTACCACGTGGTCTCGGCGCCGCCACCGAGCTCTGGCGGTGTGGTGATCTGCCAGATCATGAACATCCTCGAAGGCTATCCGATGAAGGACCTGGGCTATCACTCGGCCCAGGGCATGCACTACCAGATCGAAGCGATGCGTCACGCTTACGTCGACCGCAACAGCTACCTGGGCGATCCGGATTTCGTGAAGAACCCGATTGCCCATCTGCTGGACAAAAACTACGCAACCAAACTGCGCGAAGCGATCAATCCGCAGAAGGCCGCTGTCTCCAAGGACCTCAAGCCTGGCGTCGCGCCCCATGAAGGCAGCAACACCACCCATTACTCCATCGTCGACAAATGGGGCAACGCGGTGTCGGTGACGTACACCCTCAACGACTGGTTCGGCGCCGGGGTCATGGCGAGCAAGACCGGGGTCATCCTCAACGATGAAATGGACGACTTCACCTCGAAAATCGGCGTACCGAACATGTACGGTCTGGTGCAGGGCGAAGCCAACGCGATCGCGCCCGGCAAGGCGCCGCTGTCGTCCATGAGCCCGACCATTGTCACCAAGGACGGCAAAGTGGTGATGGTGGTCGGTACGCCGGGCGGCAGTCGCATCATCACCGCAACCCTGCTGACCATGCTCAACGTCATCGACTACGGCATGAACATTCAGGAAGCGGTCGATGCGCCGCGTTTCCACCAGCAGTGGCTGCCGGAGGAAACCAATCTGGAAGCCTTCACCACCAGCCCCGACACGGTGAAAATCCTCGAAAGCTGGGGCCACAAGTTTGCGGGGCCACAGGATGCCAACCACCTGGCGGCGATCCTCGTAGGTGCGCCGTCGCTGGACGGTAAACCAGTGGGCAAGAACCGTTTCTACGGCGCCAACGATCCACGGCGTAACACCGGGTTGTCGCTGGGTTACTGAGGGTTGTGTTTGAGTGGGGGCGGACTTATGTTCGTCCCTTGCTCCTCTGACTGTTCAAGGAAGGAATCATGACCACCGCTCTGTTAATTATCGACGTCCAGCAGGCGCTTTGCTCCGGTGAGTACGAGTGCTTCGAAATTGCACGCGTGATCAATACCATCAACGACCTTTCGACGCGGGCGCGCAATGCCGGCGTTCCGGTGGTCTTGATTCAGCATGAAGAGGCGAATGGTCCTTTCACGTACAGTGCGGCTGGCTGGCAACTGGCAGAAGGGCTGGAAACGGAACCAAAGGACCTGTGCGTACGTAAAACCACTGGGGATTCTTTCTACCAGACCAACCTGCAAAAGCTGCTGCCGGAGCAGGACTTCGAGCGCCTGGTGATCTGCGGTCTGCAAACCGATTACTGCGTCAATGCCACGGTGCGTCAGGCGCTGAAGCTCGGGTATGACGTGGTGCTGGCGGCGGATGCTCACTCCACGGTCGACAACGGTAACTTCACCGCCGAAGACATCATTGCCGAGCACAATAAAGATTGGGCGCACCTCACCGGTTCGGTGGCGCGAATCGACGTGATCCCGGCTGTCGAAATCCGCTTCTGAAACACCACATCCCCCTGTAGGAGCGAGCCTGCTCGCGATGGCGGTGTGTCGGTCGATGAAGATGCTGAATGTGCTGGCCTCATCGCGAGCAGGCTCGCTCCCACAGGTTCTCGGTCTTGATTGGCGAATCAAAGAACCGGCTACGCGTAACCCGGTGTGCGCGTCTGAATACGAAACATCCGCAATAACGGCTACACTTTCCCATCGGTAAGGATGAAGCAGTACGCGCTCGTACAAGGGGGCAGCCGTGCATGGATGTTCTCGCGCTGGTTTACCAGTATCTCTTCAGGTGGGTGATTGCGCCGGTCAGTGACCAGTTCCTGGGGTTGTTCGACCTCAATGGCCGGCTCTGCATCGCCTTCCTTTTCACCTCCTATGCCATCGCCTATGGCCTGTTTCGCGTGCGTCGGTCCCGTGGCCAGACCGATGCATACACGTTCTGGCAATTCATTGGCGGTAGCCGGGTGCATTTTCACCCTTCGGCGTTGCTCGATTATCGCTACTACTTCGTGCGGGCCATCCTCAAAGTCGTGCTGGTAATTCCGGTCGTGGGGTTGGTTGATCCCTACGTGCTGCGCTCCGGGGACTACATCAGTTTCTTCACCCGGCTCTGGGGCGCGCGGGTCCAGGTCGAGGAGCACGTGGCGCTGTCTTTGCTCTACGGGCTGGGTGTGTTCCTGATGCAGGATTTCATTCATTACTGGGCTCACCGTGCCTACCATTCCCGTTACCTGTGGGCTTTCCACAAGGTCCATCATTCAGCGTCGGTGCTGGTACCGGTGACGGCGAGCCGGGTGCATTTTGTCGAGAAGATGATAGAGCGGCTGATCGACATCATCTTCCTCGGTGCCTACGCCGGCGTGTTCTGGTACGCCTGTGGCGGGGAGATCAGTCGCTACACGTTGTTCGGCGTGACTTACATGGTGTTCATCCTCAACGCATTGGCGGCGAACCTGCGGCACAGCCATGTCTGGTTGTCATTCGGGGCCAGGGTCGAGCATGTGCTGAACAGCCCGGCGCAGCACCAGATCCATCACAGCGATGCGCCGCGACATTTCAACAAGAACTTCGGTATTAACCTGTCGGTTTGGGACTGGATGTTCGGCACGCTCTATGTCACTCAGTCCAAGCCTGAGGCTATCCGGTTCGGCACCGGGGAAGCGGATCATCAGCGTTACCTGACGCTCTACAGCCTGATCGTGACGCCGTTTGTGGAGACGGTCGGCACGCTGCGTCAGCTCAAACCCCTGTCTGGCGTCAGCGTGGTGGAAGTTTCCAGCGTTCCCGCCACTGCTCGTATTGCGCCTCGGGCAGTTGCACCAGCAGCGGGGACTGATGCGGGTCCAGCCAGTTGAACAAACGCGCGATGTCTTGCGGGGCCATGGCGGTGCAGCCACGGGTTGGCACCGTAGGGCCGCGCCAAATGTGGAAGAAAATGCAGGACCCCGCAGCAGGAGACGCCGGGGTGTTGTGCTCGATGACAATGCCCTGGCGATACAAGTCATCGCGGCGACGCATGCGTTCCGAACTGTTCCAGTCATTCGCCATTGTCGCGCCGTCGACCAGCTCGTTGTAACGGGTGGACTGTGGATCATCCACGCATTCGATGGTCGGGGTCAGCGTGAGGTAGGGCAGGCGTGTTTCAGCGGAGGTGTCATAGCCGAACGCGGTACCCAGTTTGAACATCCCGGCCGGGGCTTTTCCGTCGCCTTCCTGCTTGACCGGTCCCTCGATTTGTCCAACGTCGAGCTGTCCCTTACCCCAACCCATGCCGTTCTTGCCCAGCACCACGGGAAATGCCGCTTCGAACTTTTCAAACCGGTCACCGTGGCGTTCATAGCGCTGGGCGATGCCCTGAGCATCGTCCCAGTTTTTGCTGATGACAACGATCAGTTGGTCGCTGTGGTCGAGTCCTTGGGCCAGCGCCACCCATGGGAACAGCAGCGGCAATAGGATTTTGAGCACATTGTTCATGGTGCGAGCGGACTGATGGGGAAATCCATGACATCCGGCTTCTGCGTATTTGGGCTGTACGTGAAGTGCCACCACTCGTTGGCGTAACCGGTAAATCCTTCCTTCTCCATGGCGTGGCTGAGTCGTTGCCGATTGTTCTTGGCTGCGGCGCTGATCAACGTCGAAGCGGTGTGTGCACGCTCATCGAAGCAATCGAACCCGGTGCCCATGTCGAGCGCGCCATCGTGCCAGCGCTGGCCATAATCGGCAGTGCAATCGACCGCTGTGACGGTCGGCGTCCAGGTGTCGGCGGGCAGGGCGCCCGGGCCGGTCATGGTGAGGTCGACCGTATTGCCACGGGAATGGTTGGACACCCGCGCCACGTAGCCCAGACGCCAGAAGTCCTGCTTGTTTACCCGTGGGTAGAACTCGGTCTTGAGCGGGTCACCCGGCTGCGTGGCGAACCGGCCCATGTCCGCAACCGCACGGCTGGGCCGATAGCAGTCGAATACCTTCAAACCGTAGCCTTCGGCTTTCAGGGCTGTCTGTACCCGCGCCAGGGCCTTGGCCGCGTCCGCCGACAGCAAGCATTCGGCAGCCTGGTAACCGTCGAGCGAATGCCCGGTGAAGTTATGGGCGCTGGCGTAGCGAATGTCCTGCTCGATGCCCGGATCGATCGTGCGCAAGTACACCATGTGTTCGGGTTTCGATTCGTCGGCCATGCACGGCGCGGCAAGGCTCAGGCTCAGCAACAACAGACAGGGTGAACGCAACATCGCAAACGGCTCCATGCATGACCAGTCTCCTCATCATGGCTTGAAACCCGTCGCACCTCCATGAAGTTGTTGATCGGCATGATAGGACGAACGCACCAACGGACCGGACGCGACGTTCTTGAAGCCCATGCGCGCGCCTTCTTCGGCAAACCAGTCAAAGGTGTCCGGGTGCACGAAGCGCTGGACCGGCAAGTGGCTGCGCGACGGTTGCAGGTACTGGCCGAGGGTGAGCATGTCGATATCGTGCTCGCGCATGCGCTGCATGACCTCGATGACTTCCTCGTCGGTTTCACCCAGGCCCAGCATCAGCCCGGACTTGGTCGGGACATGCGGCACCTGCTGCTTGAAGTTCTGCAACAGGTCCAGCGACCACTCGAAATCCGAACCCGGCCGCGCGGCCTTGTACAGGCGCGGCACGGTTTCCAGGTTGTGGTTGAACACATCGGGCGGCTCCGATGCGGTGATCGCCAGGGCCACGTCCATGCGCCCACGATAATCCGGCACCAGGGTTTCCAGTTGAATGCCCGGCGACAGCTTGCGGATTTCCCGCAGGCAATCGACAAAGTGTTGGGCGCCGCCATCGCGTAAATCGTCGCGATCCACCGAGGTGATCACCACGTACTTCAAGCGCAACTCGGCAATGGCCACGGCCAGGTTGGTCGGCTCGTCGACATCCAGCGGCTTTGGACGTCCATGGCCGACATCGCAGAACGGGCAGCGCCGGGTGCAGATGTCGCCCATGATCATGAACGTTGCGGTGCCACCGGAAAAACACTCGCCGAGGTTCGGGCAGGACGCTTCTTCGCAGACACTGTGCAGCTTGTGTTTGCGTAGCAATTGCTTGATGCGGTCGACCTCCGGGGAAACCGGCATGCGCACGCGAATCCAGTCCGGTTTGCGCGGGAGTTCGTCGGTGGGAATGATCTTCACTGGAATCCGCGCGACCTTTTCGGCGCCGCGCAGTTTGGTGCCGACTTCTACTTTGGCTGGGCCTGTAACAGTCGGTTGCGTAAGAGTGCTCATGTGCTGGGTCCTTTCATATAGCAGCTGGCGCAGCCTGCGTTCGGCTGCGCCAGCTGCTACAGATCGTGCGATGGTTCAGTCGCGGTAGACCGGAAAGTCGGCGCACAGGGCGGCGGCCTGGCGGGCGACGTTGGCTTCGATGTCGGCATCGCCGAGGTGATCGAGGATGTCGCAAATCCAGCCGGCCAAGGCGATGCTTTGCGCTTCCTTGAAGCCACGGCTGGTAATCGCTGGCGTACCAATGCGCAGGCCCGAAGTCACGAACGGCGACTGCGGATCATTAGGCACCGCGTTCTTGTTCACGGTGATGCCGGCGCGCCCCAGGGCGGCGTCAGCGTCCTTGCCGGTCAGGCCTTGGCGGATCAGGCTGACCAGGAACAAATGGTTGTCGGTACCGCCGGACACCACGTCGTATCCACGCTCGATAAACACTTGCGCCATGGCCTGGGCGTTGCGGATCACTTGTGCCTGATAGGTCTTGAAGCCGGGTTCCAGCGCTTCCTTGAAGCACACGGCCTTGGCCGCAATCACATGCATCAACGGCCCGCCCTGACCACCGGGGAACACCGCGGCGTTGAGCTTTTTCTCCAGTTCAGGATTGGCCTTGGCCAGGATCAAACCGCCGCGTGGACCGCGCAGGGTCTTGTGAGTCGTGGTGGTCACCACGTCGGCGTAGGGCAGGGGATTGGGGTACAGACCGGTCGCCACCAGCCCGGCGACGTGGGCCATGTCGACGAAGAAGTACGCACCCACCTTGTCGGCGATATGCCGGAAGCGCGGGAAGTCCAGGGTCTTCGAATAGGCCGAGAACCCGGCGATGATCATCTTCGGCTGGTGCTCGACCGCCAGGCGCTCGACTTCGTCGTAGTCGATCAGGCCGGTGCTGGTGTCGATGCCGTATTGCACGGCGTTGTACAGCTTGCCGGAAAAACTCACTTTGGCGCCGTGGGTCAGGTGGCCGCCGTGGGCCAGGCTCATGCCCAGCACGGTGTCGCCCGCTTGCAGCAACGCCAGATAAACCGCCGCGTTGGCCTGGCTGCCGGAGTGCGGCTGGACGTTGGCGTAGTCGGCGCCGAACAGCTGTTTGGCGCGATCGATGGCCAGTTGCTCGACCACATCGACGTGCTCGCAACCGCCGTAGTAACGCTTGCCCGGATAGCCTTCGGCGTACTTGTTGGTCAGGCCGCTGCCCTGGGCTTGCATCACCCGTTGGCTGGTGTAGTTCTCCGAGGCGATCAGTTCGATGTGGTGTTCCTGCCGCGCATCCTCGGCGTTCATCGCCGCCAGCAGTTCGTCGTCATAGCCTTTGATCTGGTCGTGCTTGCTGAACATGGTGTGGTCCTTTTTAGAGTTTTGTGGGACTTCAGGCGTCGGCGTGTTCGGCGGTCAGGCGTTCGTAGGCGTGTTGATCCAGTAGATCGTCCAACGCCCGGGCATCGACCGGTTTGAAACGAAAGAACCAGCCTTCGCCCAAGGGGTCTTCGTTGACCAATTCCGGGGTGTTCTCCAGCGTCGCGTTGATCTCGACCACTTCACCGTCCAGCGGCATGCCGATACTGCTGGCGGCTTTCACCGATTCCAGCACCGAGACTTCGGCACCGGCATTGAAGGCGCCCAATTCAGGTACCTGCACAAACACCACATCCCCCAGCGCCTGCTGGGCAAACTCGGTGATGCCGACGGTGACCAGGCCATTGCTTTCAAGGCGCAACCATTCGTGATCGACGGTGAAACGCAATTCGCTCATATCAACTCCTTATTATTTTTAGGCTCGCCGGGGGGGGCAACGAGTGGGGTTGGAGGAGTGATAGCAAGGGCGGTGCCAAGGTTAGTTATTTGTTTTAAATCAATAAGTTGAAGACATTTTTTGAGGCGCGGGCGATTGCGGTTGTATTGAAATCAATACGGTCGGGCAGGGATGTAGGCGTGGACGCCGTCATTGCAGTGCGTGCAGGGTTTTGTCTTGAATTCGTTACGCTGTATCGATTTTCAGACAGTAACGTCGCGCCTGGATGTAGGAGCTGCCGAAGGCTGCGATCTTTTGATCTTGAACCGATGAATATCGCTGAAAATCAAGATCAAAAGATCGCAGCCTTCGGCAGCTCCTACACAGAGCAAAAAGCCGTTAACCGCTTCAGGGCTTGGCCGGAATCCCGTACTTGCGCAACCGAATCGCAATGGCGCTGTGCGAAGTCTGCAACCGAGCTGCCAGCAACCGGCTGGACGGATAGCTGCGATACAGCTGTTCCAGCAGGTTCTTTTCAAAGTCGCCAACCGCCTCTTCCAGGCTGCCGACTTCGCCGTCGTTCTTGCGCTCCACCGCCGTGCGCGCGATGTCGAGGTCGTCGATGTCCACCAGCGGGTTTTCGCAAATCGCCGCTGCACGGAAAATCACGTTTTGCAGTTGCCGCACGTTGCCCGGCCAGCGGTTGCCGAGCAGGGCGGGGAAGGTGCTTGGCGCCAGGCGGCAGACCGGGCGCTGGATCTGCGCGCAGGCCTGCTGCATGAAGTGATTGGCCATCAACAGGATGTCGTGGCCGCGTTCGCGCAACGGCGGCACTTGCAGGTTGAGCACGTTGAGGCGGTAGAACAGGTCTTCGCGAAAATGCCCTTCGCTGACCATTTTTTCCAGGTCGCGGTGGGTGGCACTGAGAATGCGCACGTTGACCTTGACCTCACGATCACCGCCCACGCGACGGAAGCAACCATCGCTCAAAAACCGCAGCAACTTGGCCTGCAAATACGGCGACATTTCTCCCACTTCATCGAGAAACACCGTGCCCTGATCGGCCAGTTCCAGCAGCCCCAGTTTGCCGCCGCGTTGTGCGCCGGTGAAGGCGCCGGGGGCGTAGCCGAACAGCTCGCTCTCGGCCAGGCTTTCGGGGAGCGCCGCGCAGTTCAGGGCCAGGAACGGCGCATCCCGGCGGCCGCTGATGGCGTGACAGGCGCGGGCCACCAGTTCTTTGCCGGTACCGGTTTCGCCCTGGATCAGCAGCGGTGCATCGAGGGCAGCCACCCGTTGGGCGCGGGCCTTGAGCGAGCGGATCGGCGGCGATTCGCCAAGCAGCGCATCGAAACCTTCAGCGTGGTCATGATGCAGTGCCGAAAGGCGTTCGCCGATGCGGCTCGGTTGATACAGCGTGAGCAGAGCGCCGGCCTCGGTGATCGGCATCGCGTCCAGCAGCAACGTCTGGCCACCCAGGCTAACCTCGCGCATCGGCAAGCGAAAATCGTGTTCGATCAGGGTGCGCAGCAGGTCGGGATCATCGAACAATGTCGCCAGCGACTCGCCCGCCGGTTCCCGGCCGCACAAGGCGATCAACGCCGGATTGGCCAACAGCACGTGGCCGCGATCATCCACCGCCAGCACTGGGTCGGAACTGGCTGCCAGCAACGCATCGAGCTGCAAGTGCCGACGCTGGCCGGGCAGGATGTCGACCACTGTCACCGCCTGCACGCCTTGTACGCCGAGCAGAGCCTCGCGCAGTTCCTCCAGCACCTCGACACCCAGGGTCGGCGCATCGATGTAGACGTTGGGCGGCACCATCTCCACGGCGTCCAGATTGAAACTGCGCCCACCCAGCAGGGCCAGCACTTCCTGGGTAATTCCGACGCGGTCGACGAAGGTGACGTGAATACGCATGGCGGGCCTGCAAGGTGGGCGAACTCAAATCAGTATGCCGGGCGAATTTTGGATTTGGCGAGCGTCACGTCACGGCTTGGCGGATTTAGCGGCGCTGGCGGCCAGGTCTTCGAGGAACGCCTGCAGGATCGGCGGCGGCGCAACGCCGCGACGGGTGATCACGTCGAACGGCGATTTCAGGCGCAGGCTGTTCGGCGCGAGTTGATGCATCTCGCCGCTCTTGACCCATTGCGCGGCGAAGTGCTCCGGCAGAAAGCCCAGGTACGCGCCGGAGATGATCAGGATCGCAGTGGCTTCGATGTTGTCCACGGTGGCCGCCGCTTTGCTCACGCCCAAATGTTCGAGGTCGTATTGCTGCATGTAGCCGCGCACGACGATGCGGCTGGCGGCGACTTCTTCGAGCAGTTCCTGGCCTTCGGCCTGGCTGCCATGCAACGGGTGACGCCGCCCGCAATACAAGCCAAGGGCTTCCTGATACAGCGGTGATTGCAGCAGGCCCGGCACATGGATCGGGAAGTGCCCGATGGCCAGGTGCAAGCGACCGTCGAGCACGCGTTCTTCGAGTTCCGCCGGGGTGCCGACGTAGACGTTGAGGTGCACGTCATGCCCGCGCGAAACAAAGCGCTGGGTGGTGCGCGGAATCGGCGAATCGGGGTCGGTGATGGTGGTGTCGATGATCCCCAGATTGAGCTTGCCGCTGATGTGCTGCTTGAGCACGTCGGCGTCCATGCAGAAATTTTCCACCGCCGACAGCAGGCGCTGGGTGGCCTCGTGAATCGCCACGCCTTGCTCGGTCAGGCGAAAACCGCTGCGCCCGCGCTGGCAAAGCTTGACCCCGAGCCGGGTTTCCAGATGGGTCATCTGTTCGCTGATGGTGGACTGCCCGGCGTTCAACGCCGCCTGCGCTGCGGAAAACCCGCCGCAGCGAACAATCGTCGCAAACACCCTGAGCAACTTCAGATCGACATCGTGCAGTTGAATCACCTGGAACCTCCCGCCGGTGGATGCATCGGTAATGCCGATATGAGTATCTGATGTTTAGCATTTTTTCCACGAAAAGCTACGCCCATAGTCTTTCCAACGGCGGTCGCCTTGCAGTTCCGCCAAGCCGATAACAAGAAGTGGAGAGGCTAGAAATGTCGAACAACGGTTATGAATCCGGTCGCCTGAACCTGCCATTCGTGGGTCATTGCACCTTTGGCAAATCCCCGGTGTGTACCGACTGGGATGCACTGGATGCCGATGTCGCGGTGCTTGGCGTGCCCAACGACATGGGCACCCAGTGGCGCTCCGGCGCACGCTTCGGACCACGCGGGATTCGTGAAGCATCGACGCTGTTTTCCTTCGGCCACGCTGGTGCCTACGATCACGAAGATGATGTGATGTACCTCACCGCATCGGACGTGCGCATGGTCGACGTCGGTGATGCTGATATCGTTCACACCGACATGGCGACCAGCAACAAGAACACCGAATACGCTGTGCGCAAGATCCTCGACGCCGGTGTGATGCCGGTGGTTCTCGGCGGTGACCACTCGGTGCACGCGCCAGTGATCAAGGCCTTCGAAGGCCGCGGCCCGATCCACATCATCCACTTCGATGCGCACCTGGATTTCGTCGATGAACGCCACGGCGTACGCTACGGCCACGGCAACCCGCTGCGCCGCGCTTCGGAAATGAACCACATTGTCGGCATGACCCAGATGGGCATCCGCAACGTCTCATCGTCCAACCGCGACGACTACGAAGCAGCCCACGAGGCCGGCTCGAAAATCCTCTCGGTGCGTGACGTGCGGCGCCTCGGCGTCGAGGGCGTGCTGGCGCTGATCCCGGAGAACATCAACTACTACATCACCATCGACATCGACGGTTTCGACCCGTCCATCGCCCCCGGCACCGGTACCCCGAGCCACGGCGGCTTCCTCTACTACGAAGTGTTGGAAATCATCCAGGCCTTGGCCAAGCGCAGCAAAGGCAACATCGTCGGCATGGACCTGGTGGAAGTGGCGCCGGTCTACGACCCGACCGGCATGACCTCGATCCTCGCCGCGCAACTGTTGCTCAACAGCATCGGTTTCATCTTCCACGAGCGTGGCAAGGTGCGGGCAGCCGCCGAGAGCGAAGCCGCATTAGCCTGATCATCGAAACCAGTGACCCGGCAGTGCCAGACTGCCGGGCAGAGAGAATAAAAATGGACACGATCGTCAAAAGTTACCTGCAAAAATTCGGCGTCAGCGAAGCCACCCAGACCTTCCTCAGCAAGGTCCAGAAAATGTTCATCGGCGGCGCCTGGGTCGAAGCCAGCGACGGCCAGACCTCCGATGTGATCGAGCCGTCGACTGAAGGCCTGATCACCCGCATTCCCATGGGCACTACCGATGACCTGGACCGCGCCGTGCAAGCCGCCCGCGCCCAGTTCGACGGCGGCGCCTGGCGTCAGGCCAAACCGGCCGAACGCGAGCGCATGATGCAGCGCCTGGCCGACCTGATCGAACAGAACGCCGCGGAGCTCGCGGAAATCGAATCCATCGACATGGGCAAATCCGTCGCTTTCGCCAAGGACGTCGATATCCAGGGCACCGTCGATACCCTGCGTTACTTCGCCGGTTGGGCCACCAAAATTCACGGCCGCACCGTCGAGCCTTCGCTGCCGGGCAATTACCTGGCCTACACCCGCAAGGAAGCGGTGGGTGTGGTCGGCGCCATCGTGCCGTGGAACTTCCCCCTGCAAACCATGGCCTGGAAGCTCGGCGCGGCGCTGGCGACCGGTTGCACCGTGGTGGTCAAACCGGCTGAGCTGACGTCGTTGTCGGCCCTGCGTTTTGCTGAACTGGTGCAGGAAGCGGGCATCCCCGACGGCGTGATCAACATCGTCACCGGGCGCGGCAGCGTGGTCGGTGCGGCCATGGCCACCCACCCCGGCATCGACAAACTGACCTTCACCGGCTCGACCCCGGTCGGCCAGACTGTCGGCCGTGCCGCGCTGGATGACATGAAGCGCCTGACCCTCGAACTCGGTGGTAAATCACCGGTCATCGTCTGCGCCGATGCCGATATTCCGGCCGCCGCCCAAGCAGTCGCCAACGGCGTGTTTTTCAACTCCGGGCAGGTATGCGACGCCGGTACGCGGGCCTATATTCATAGCAGCGTCTACGACGAATTCCTGCGTGAACTGATCGCCTACACGCGCACCCTGAAAATGGCCCCGGGCCTGGACCCGGATTGCTTCATCGGCCCACTGGTTTCGGCCCTGCAAAAGCAGCGCGTGACCGAGTACATCGAAGCCGGCAAGGCCGAAGGCGCCGAACTGGTCTACGGCGGCCAACCGGTTGATGGCCCTGGCTTCTTCGTCGAACCGACCATCTTCGCCCATTGCCGCAACGACATGCGCATCGTCCAGGAAGAGATCTTCGGCCCGGTGCTGGTCACCGCACCGTTCGACGATGAGGAAGAGGCGCTGGCCCTGGCCAATGACTCGCCGTATGGCCTGGCGGCGGCCCTGTACTCCAACGACCTGGGCAAGGTGCACAGCCTGATTCCACGCCTCAAGGCCGGTTCAGTCTACGTCAACGCCCACGGCACCCTCGACCCGTCGATGCCGTTCGGTGGCTACAAACAGTCCGGGTTCGGCAAGGACCTGGGTGCCGAGCAGCTCGACTTTCTGCTCGAAACCAAGGCGGTGTGGATCACGCTGCCAGCCTGACTCCACCGCTCCTACGGGGATCGAGGAATATTCGCCAATTGAGAACGGCAGGGACGCGCCAAGGGACTCGTTCACCCGAAAGAACGCGGTTATCTCGTCATGATCTTCCAACAATAAGAGTCCATCATGAACACTAACGCCAAGTCAGCCACGAGCGTGTCCGCCCTCGATGACAAGTCCGTCGTCGAGGGGCATTCCATTGACTTCATCCCCGAGAACGAGCGCACCGACAAACTGTCGAGCCAAGGCCCGTTCTGGTTCCTCGGCAATTTCACCTTCTTCACCATGACCATCGGCTTCGTCGGCCCAAGCGTCGGCCTCACCGCGTTGTGGACCACGCTCGCCGGCACGCTGGGCATTATGTTCGGCACGCTGTTCATGGCGTTTCACGGTTCGCAAGGTCCGCACCTTGGCCTGCCGCAGATGATCCAGTCGCGGGCGCAGTTCGGCTATCGCGGAGTGATCCTGGTGCTGCTGGCGACGCTGTTCGTATTCGCCGGCTTCAACATCGTCAACCTGGTGTTGATGATGCAGGGGCTGCACACGCTGTTCGGCTTCAACCCCGCGGTGATCGCGGTGGCGGTGACTATTCCGGCGGCGGTGCTGGCGATTCTCGGTCACGACTGGATGCACCGCAGTTTCAAATGGGCGTTGTACTTGTCGCTGCCGCTTTACGGACTGGTGACCCTGGCAGTGGTGATGGGCTGGGTGCCGGATGCCGTATTGCCGGCGCTCGCCGAAGGTGAAGTGGCCCGGGAACCGCTGGGTTTCAACTGGACCGGGTTCATTGCGCAGTTCGCGGCGGCGGCCAGCTACAACATCGCTTACGCGCCGTATGTGTCGGACTACTCGCGCTACCTGCCGAAAAATACCTCCAGCGGCAAGCTGATTGCGGTGGTGTTCCTCGGCGCTTCGCTGTCCGGCGCGTGGATGATTTCCGTCGGCGGCTGGCTGGCCGATCACTTGCATTCGACTGACGTGCTGGTGGCCCTCGGACAAGTCGGCAACACCGTCTCGCCGCTGATGGGCACGGCGGTGGTGGTCATCACGATTCTGGCGTTCCTGCCGGTGATCGCGATGAACATCTACAGCGCCAAACTGACCACGCTGACCTGCGTCGACTCGATCAAGCACATCGAACCCACCCGCAAGGCGCGGATCCTCGCCATCGCCTTTGTGATCCTGCTGCAACTGGGCGTGGCCCTGAGCATTCAGAGTACGGGCAAAGGTTTGTCGGTGCTGGGGATCTACCTGGTGGTGATGCTGTACTTCCTGGTGCCGTGGACCTCGGTCAACCTCACCGACTACTTCTTCGTGCGCAAGGGCCGCTACGCCATTCCGCACTTCTTCATGCCCCACGGCAACCTCTACGGCAGCTGGGGCCTGCGTGGCATCGCCGCGTATGCCATCGGCTTCATTTCGATGATCCCGTTCTTCTACATCTACGACGGCGTCGAGCAGCGCGAGGTGTATGTCGGCCCGCTCGCCAAGGCACTGGGCAGCATCGACATCGCCTGGCTGGTCGGGCTGATCGTCTCGGGCCTGGCGTACTACTGGCTGAGCCGTTCGATTGATCTCAAGCGCGAAGAAACGGTGATCCAGCAGATCGAGAAAAACTCCCCGCAATACACCACCGGCGACACGCTGACCCACAAACAGCAACCGCAGCCGGTATTCACTGAATCGACGGTCGGGAGATCATCATGACCACGCAAAAATACGACTACATCATCATTGGCGCAGGCTCGGCAGGGTGTGTGTTGGCCAACCGCCTGAGCGAAGACCCGACCACCTCGGTGCTGGTCCTGGAATTCGGCGGCAGCGACAAGAGTGTGGTGATCCAGATGCCGAGCGCATTCTCGATCCCGATGAACACCAAGAAGTACAATTGGCGCTACGAAACCGAACCCGAGACTTACCTCAACGGTCGCCGCATTCACTGCCCACGGGGCAAGGTGTTGGGCGGTTCGTCGTCGATCAATGGCCTGGTCTACATCCGTGGCCACGCCTATGACTTCGACGAATGGGAATCCCTCGGCGCCCAGGGCTGGGGCTACAAAAATTGCCTGCCGTATTTCAAACGTGCCGAAAGCTATGAGTCGGGTGGCGACAGCTATCGCGGGCAAACCGGGCCGCTGCACACCACCAACGGCAACCACATGAAAAACCCGCTCTACGGCGCGTGGGTCGAGGCCGGTGCCGAGGCGGGCTACATCAAGACTGACGACTGCAACGGCTACATGCAGGAAGGTTTCGGCGCGATGCACATGACCGTGAAAAACGGCGTGCGTTGTTCCACCGCCAACGCCTATCTGCGCCCGGCGATGGGTCGCCCGAACCTGACGGTGGTGACCCACGCCATGACCCGGCAGATCATCCTCGAAGGCAAGCGCGCATTAGGGGTCATGTATGACCACGATGGCCAGACTCACCAGGTGTATTGCAACCGCGAAGTGCTGATTTCGTCCGGGCCGATCGGTTCGCCGCACCTGCTGCAACGCTCCGGTATCGGTCCGGCGGCGGTGCTGCGCAAGGCCGGGATTGGCGTGCGCCATGACCTGCCGGGAGTGGGGGAGAACCTGCAGGACCACGCCGAGGTTTACATCCAGTTCGGCTGCAAGGAACCGGTGACCCTGAACAACAAAATGGACCCGCTGAGCAAACTGATGATTGGTCTGCGCTGGCTGTTGTTCAAGGACGGTCTGGGCGCCACCAATCACTTCGAGGCGGGCGGTTTCATCCGTTCCGACAAGGGCCTGCGCTGGCCGGACATTCAGTTCCACTTCCTGCCGGCAGCGATGCGCTACGACGGCAACAAGCCGATCAAGGGCCACGGTTTCATGGTGCTCACCGGTCCTAATAAACCGAAAAGCCGCGGCTATGTGCGCGTGCGTTCGGCCGACCCGTACGAGCATCCGGAAATCCGCTTCAACTACCTGGAGCGCGAAGAGGACCGCGAAGGTTTCCGTCGCTGCATTCGCCTGACCCGCGAAATCATCGGCCAGAAAGCCATGGACCGCTTCCGCGACGGCGAAATCGCTCCGGGCGCGTTGGTGACCAGTGATGAAGACCTCGATGCGTTCGTGCGTGACAACCTGGAAAGCACTTACCACCCTTGCGGTTCATGCCGCATGGGCGAGGACGACATGGCCGTGGTGGATTCCGAGTTGCGGGTGCATGGCATCGCCGGGTTGCGGGTGATCGATTCCTCGGTGTTCCCGACCGAACCCAACGGCAACCTCAATGCACCGACCATCATGCTCGCCGAGCGGGCCTCGGACCTGGTGCGCGGGGTGAAAATGCTGCCGGCATCGGTCGTGCCGGTCGGCCTGGTGGAGAACTGGGAGAACAGCCAGCGCAATGGATTGCCGGGGCGTAACGTGCGGGTCTGACAGCAAAAAAGATCGCAGCCTGCGGCAGCTCCTACAGGGAACATGCATTCCAATGTAGGCGCTGCCGCAGGCTGCGATCTTTTGTTCTAGGCTGTAAAGCCTTGAGACCGCAATGGAGCACCCTCATGGCTATTCAGGCCCTGCGCGCAGACGCATCCCACATCGATATCATTGCCCCGTTGTTCGACGCGTACCGGGGCTTTTACCAGCAGCCCTCCAACTTACCGCAGTCCCGCGCGTTCATCGCCGAGCGCATCGCCCGCGACGAGTCGGCGATCTTCTTTGCCGAGGACACCAGCGGCGAAGCATTGGGTTTCGTGCAGATGTTCCCGACGTTTTCCTCCATCGACGCACACCGCACCTGGCTGCTCGGTGACCTGTTCACCACGCCCGGCGCCCGTGGCAAAGGCGTCGGTACGCTGCTGATGAACACCGCCCGCGATTTTGCGCGATTGAATGGCGCCAAAGGCATGACCCTGGAAACCGCCACCGATAACGTCAGTGCCCAGCGTTTGTATGAGTCGCTGGGCTATTTGCGCGATCCCGGTTACTACACCTATTGCCTCGACCTCAAGCAAGGTTGAGCCCGGGTTTACTGAAGCCCGCGTAGAAACTCGGCCTGGGCGTCGGCACTGGTGAGGATGCGGTAACGCGTACTGCGCGACACATCGCGGTCGCGAAACCGTTCGTACACCCCTTGGAATACCTGGCGGTTCAACGCCGGGTGTTGCTGCGCCAGGTAGCGTTCACAGCAGGCGTCGTAGTCTTCAACCGAAATGAATTTGCGGAACCAGTAACGATAGAAATAGCCCAGCAGAAAACCCAGGCTGAAATCGTGATCCAGTACCGAGTGTGCGCAGCATTCGAAATCGATCAGCCGCAGTTCGCCCCTGGGGCCGATCAGGATGTTCTTGGGGTGAGGGTCCATGTGCACAAACCCTTCGACGAGCGTCTGCCCGAACAACTGCAGAATATCCATCAACAACGCGGCAGCCTGCTCGGGCTGGGCAATCACGCGGTCATCGACGCTGCAATGGTCGTCGAAAAAATTGACCAGCAAATACTCTTCCTTCAAAAACGGAAAGCGCCCGACGTGACCGAACGCCGCCACTCTTGGCGATGATCGCGACTTGCTCGATACCGCCGACAGGTTGATGAATTCATTGGTCAGGTCATGCAGGCCGAACACGCGCTTGAGGCCGAGGAAGTTTTGCAGCTGCTTTTTCCAGTGTGTCAGGCGATTGTGTTTCAACACCCATTTGCGCTCGCCTTCGAGCAGGAACACGCTGCGGGTCGCTTCGGGAATGTCCAGTAGCGCGTACTGGGCGGGTTGGGCGAAAAAGCGCTCAAGCAATACAGTCAGTTCGCGTTGATGACCCGGGTCGAGGTGGAACGTGACGCCAGCGATTTTCTGCTGGCTGAGGCGCGAGGTGAGGTATTTGAGATGACGCATGTGCAGCCCCTGACAAGACAAACCGGTCCATGAAGCGTCGGCAAACGGCACGACGCCCGACGTTATCGGCAGGGCCCGTCATACCGTTAATGCGAATGGCGATTTATCGTCGAGGGGCGCGTCTCGCCAGCGTCAGGCCTGCGTACCGAACACCGGCCGGAAGAAGCTGCGCTCATAGCTGAGGATGCAGCGGGTTTCTTCGGCGTACTTGAACGCGGCGATGCACTCCGGGTCGCTCATCGAGCGTTGCCGATAGCTTTCATAGGCCGCCAGGCTCGGGAAGGTGAACATGGCCATGGCGATGTTGCTGGCGCCCTCGGACGGCAGGAAGTAGCCGTGATGCTGGCCGCCGAATTTCTCCACCAGCGGTATCCACAACTTGCCGTAGTGCTCGAATGCTTCGAGCTGGTAAGGGTCCAGCACATATTTGAGGTAGCAGGTGACCATCGGTTTTTCTCTCTGTCAGGGTTGAAGGTTTTCAGTCGCGCGGATCACCCGCGCGGTGATCGGCGGTTGATCGGCGCCGCAAGTGTCGCGCTTGAGCCATTCGGCCGGAGGCACGCCCACCACGTTGAGGAAGGTTCGGGAGAACGAGGCTTGCGAACTGTAGCCGACGGTTGAAGCGATGACTTTGATTTGCACGCCTTCGCGCAGCAGGTCCTGGGCGCGTTTCATGCGCCACGCCGTGACGTAGCCCATCGGTGAAATGTCCATGATCCGGGTGAAGCACGCCGAGAATTTCGAGCGCGACATGTTCGCCAGGCTGGCCAGTTTCTCCACCGTCCACAGCGCTTCGGGCTGCTGGTGAATGTGGTTGAACACCGCTCCAAGGCGCCCGTCCTGCAGGGCATACAGCAGGCCGCTGGAGATCTTTCCTTCCACAACCGAGCGGCGTACCAGCAAGACGAACAGGTATTCGAGCAGCAGGCTCAGCGCCTTGGTTCGGCCGGGGGCCTGGTCGTTGAATTCGCCGATCAGGCTGTCGATCATCGGCGCGAGGTTTTCCAGGGCGCTGAACGGGAACACCAGGGTTTCCTTGAGCCCCAGCGGGAAGGGTTGCAGCGAGTTGCGGCCGAACTGGAACGAGGCACAGATCAGCTCGGCGCCGTCGGGCGAACTTGAGCGCAACTGGTAACGGCAACTGCTGGGGCAGAACAGCACGCTCGGTTCGCTGATGGAGATTTTCGGCAGGCCCGGTTGCACCATGTCCATGCCGCCACGGCTGATCACATGGATAAACGCCATGCCCGGCGGCTTGTCGAGCACCAGCGTGCCGTCCACGGTGCCGGTGAAGAACAGCCGGCCCTGCAGGTGCGTGCGTTCAAAGAACTCGGAAAGAATGTCCATGTTAGAGACGCCCGGGTAAAGACGCGGTACGTCCTGGCAAAAGCAGGGCAGGGCGCGGCCGTAGGATGAAGTTCTCGCCGATGGTAAACAACACCCCTCCCGGGTGCCATGGCGCAGAGCGATATTTCTCGACCCTCACCGGAGTGCCCCGTCATGAGCAACGACCCGATTCGCACCGCCCCACCGTACGCCGACCCGTCAGAGCCCGCGCTGCCAAACCCGGGCATGCAACTTGACCTGTCCCGCGCGGCGCTGGTGGTCATCGACCCGCAAATCGACTTTCTCAGCCCTGAAGGCGTGAGCTGGGGCGTCTTCGGTAAAAGCGTCGTCGAACACGATGTGGTCAAGCACCTGGGCCAGTTGTTTGCTGGTGCCAAAGACGCGGGCATCACCGTCGCGGTGTCGCCGCACTATTACTATCCGTGCGACCACAAATGGCAGTTCGGCGGGCCGCTGGAAAAGGTCATGCACAGCATCTGCATGTTTGATCGCAAGGGGCCGTTGACGCTCGACGGCTTCGAAAACTCCGGCGCCGATTTCATGCCGGAGTACAAGCCGTACATCCTCGACGGCAAAACCATCATCGCTTCGCCGCACAAAGTCTACGGCCCGGAAACCAACGACTTGGCACTGCAACTGCGCAAGCATGGCGTGTCGCAGATCATTCTGGCGGGCATGGCGGCGAACCTGTGTGTGGAGTCGCACTTGCGTGAGCTGCTGGAGCAGGGATTTGAAGTGGCCGTGGTCCGGGACGCCACCGCCGGCCCGACCACCCCGGAGGGCGATGGCTATCTGGCGGCGCTGATCAACTATCGCTATATCGCCAACGCCTTGTGGACCACGGCGCAAACCCTGGCGTATCTCAAGGCCTGATCAACCGCCTCGGCGGGGCCGGCGAGGACTGCGTCCTCGAACGCAGCCTCGCAGGCTCGGCAGCTGCTAGGTAATGTGCCCCTGTAGCAGCTGTCGAGCAGAGCGAGGCTGCGTTCGGCTGCGCAGCAGTCGCCAGACCCTAGCCTCGGGCGGCGCGGGCAAACTCGATGAAGGCTTTGAGCGTCGCCGGGACATGCCGTCGGCTCGGGTAGTACAGATGCAGGCCGGGGTAGTAGGGGCACCAGTCCCCTAGCACCTGGATCAGCCTGCCGTCAGCAATGTGCTCCTTGACCATGTCTTCGAAAATGTAGGCGAGACCGACGCCCTGTATCGCCGGGCCGACCATCAGGCTCACGTCACCCAGGGTCAGCGGGCCGTCGATTTCGATTTCCTGAGCGATGCCGCCCCGTTCGAACTCCCAGCGATACAGCGAACCGCTGGGGAAACGGTGGCGAATGCACGGCAGGCCATGCAAATCCTCGGGTTTTTGCGGTACGGCGTGCTGTTCGAAGAACGCCGGCGAGGCCACCACCACCGAGCGCATGTAGGCGCCGATGGGCAGCGACACCATGTCGGCTTCCAGGCGTTCCCCGAAACGTACCCCGGCATGAAAACCCTCGGATACCACGTCGACCAGGCCGTCATCGGCGACGATTTCCAGCCTGACGTCCGGGTACGTCTCCAGGAATTTCGCGGCAAGCGGCAGCACCACCATTTCTGCGGCCTGGCGCCCAGCGGTGATTCTGAGGTTGCCGGAGGGTTTGTCGCGGAAGCTGTTGAGGTCTTCGAGCGCATCGTCGATGTCGCGAAACGCCGGCTTCAATCGGGCGAAAAGACGTTCCCCGGCCTCGGTCAGGCCGACGCTACGGGTGGTGCGGTTGAACAACCGTACGCCAAGGCGGTTTTCCAGGGTGCGCACGGAGTGGCTCAGTGCCGAAGGGGTCAGCCCAAGCTCCACCGCCGCACGACTGAAATTCAAGTGGGCTGCCACGCTGAGGAAGGTCGAGAGGTCTGCTGCCGATGGTGCTTTCATTTGTGAGTGCCTTTCACAAAGCCATGCAAAATTGCTGGGATTATCACATTAGTAGTGGGGTTTTAAAGTTGCGTCAACTCATCAAGAAGGCCCGGCAATAACGCTCGGGTCGCTGACAGGAGGAGTTGAAATGCGTACTTGGTTGATTACTGGAGCTTCCCGTGGTTTTGGTACCCTCATCGCAGAACGTGCTCTGCGTGCCGGCGACGCGGTGATTGCCACCGCCCGTAAACCTGAAGAAATCATCGCCAAACTGGGCGACCATCCCAACCTGCTGGCCGTGCGCCTGGACGTGACCCGCGAAGCAGAAGCGCATCAGGCGGTCGCCGAGGGCATCAAGCGTTTTGGCCGCATTGATGTGCTGATCAACAATGCCGGTTTTGGCGTGTTGGGGGCGGTCGAAGAAACCAGCGCCAACGAGACTGAGCGCCTGTTCGCCACTAACGTGTTCGGCTTGCTCAACGTGACCCGCGCGGTACTGCCACACATGCGCCGTCAGCGTTCGGGGCATGTGATCAACATTTCTTCGATTGGCGGCTATCAGGCCTACATGGGTTGGGGCGTCTATGGGTCCACCAAGTTTGCGGTGGAAGGCATTACCGAAGCGCTGCATCAGGAACTGGCGCCGCTGGGCATCCATGCCACGGTGGTGGAACCGGGCTTCTTCCGCACCGACTTCCTCGACGAGCAGTCGCTGGTAAAGACCGCGCTGGAGCTGCCGGACTATGACGAAACGGTCGGCGTGATGCGCAAGCATGCCGAGGCGGCCAACCACGCTCAACCGGGCGATCCGGTGAAGTTTGCCGAGGCGATGTTCGCCCTGGTCAACGCACCGAAACCACCACAACGCCTGGCGCTGGGCAGCGATACCGTCGCCCGCATCGAAGCGAAAAACCGCTTCGTTGCGCAGGAGCTGGCTGAGTGGAATGAACTGGCATTGTCCACTGACTTCAAGGATTGACGTCTGGCGAAAGCAAAAATCCGGAATCTTTGATTCCGGATTTTTATGCGCTGGAAATGTGTAGCAGCTGGCGAAGCCTGCGTTCGGCGGCGCAGCTGTCGTAAACCCTGCATTCGCGGATCATCTGATGTACCGCATTGGCCGATTTTGCGACTGCTTCGCAGCCGAACGCAGGCTTCGCCAGCTGCTACAGGGGGGCGGCGGCTGGGTTCAGCGACATTCCAGGCAGAAGTAGGGCATCACATCGGAGCTGGCATCGTAGCCGTTGCTGCCGTCGGCGTAGTGGTTCTCGCGCAGTCGGTCGGAGCCGCCTTCTGCTACGCGGGTGCCGCGCATCGCGTTGTACCCGTTTGCTGCCACGCTGTTTTGCTTCAGTCGCTCGGAACCGTCCGATGCCAGTTGCCGTTCTCTTAGACGATCGGCACCGCCTTCAGCGAGTTGTCGTTCTTGCAGGCGATCGGCACCACCTTCGGCGACTCGTCGTTCTTGCAGGCGGTCAGCGCCGCCTTCGGCCAGTTGTCTTTCCTTGATACGGTCGGCCGCACCTTCGGCCACGTTGTGGGCGTCGGTGTTGGAGTCCGCTTCGGCAGCGTGAGAGTTTGCTGCGATAAAACCGAGGGCCGAAAACAGGGCAATGCCTAAAGCAAGCTTGGAGGTGTTCATCATGGGTCACCTGGTGAATGATGGGCGTGTTCAGTCAACCATCTTAATGGGCTGAAAAAGCCCGTCACTTATGCGTAGGTTGTCCCGGAGAACATCTAGGTGTCAGGCATTCATACCTCGGTATGGCCGGCATTGCACAATTCAAAGGCTTCGGTTTGCGGGTCAGACATGATCAAATGGTCGCCATTTTTTGCGGTAGGCGATGGCTGATCTGGAGCGGTAGAAATGAACAAAGCGGCCGTGATGACGCTCGTCTTGAGCCTCGGGGCAAGTCTGTTGGGCGCACCCGCGAATGCTGCCGGTGACGCCGAGGCGGGCGGAAAATTGTTCAAGCGGGTCTGTGGTGGCTGCCATCAGGTCGGAGAAGGGGCACGGCCTTTTTTTGGCCCGCAACTGAACAATGTGATCGGACGGGTCGCTGGCAGCACCTCTGACTACCAGTATTCGGATGCCATGAAATCCTCGGGCGTCGTCTGGACCCGGGAAAAACTCGCGGCGTATATCGAAGATCCGAAGTCTGTGGTGTCGGGGACGCGAATGATTTTCTGGGGGATCAGCGATCAGGAAAAAATCGATGATCTGCTGGCGTATTTGCAGACCTTTCAGGCACCGTAAAATCCAAAGATCGCAGCCTGCGGCAGCGCCTACACAAGTCTCATGTAGGAGCTGCCGCAGGCTGCGATCTTTCGCTTTTTAATGACGCAATTGCTCGCAGTGATCCTGCTCCGGTTGCGCGGCGGTGTACCACACGTAATCCGCGTTTTGGGCGGTGACGGTCTTGCCCACTTCGGCCAGCACCAGCACCGCGTTGCCCTCGCCAGCGCCGAGGTCTTTGAGGTGCAGCGGCACGCCCAGGTCCTTGCGCACATGGAACGCCCCGGCCAACAACACGGCTGGGGTCGGAGCCGCCATCAGGCGTTCGGCCATGCGTCGATCACGCTGCTGTTGCACGGCGAGCATCGCCGGCATCTGCGTGTCGGGCAGCAAGCCACAATGGGATTCGCGAATGTCCTCCAGCAATGTCGCTTGCACCTGTGGCGTGGTGGACGCTTCGCCACTGAGCGTCGGCCGTTGTTTGTAGATCTGCATGATCTGCGCCCGGTCCAGGTTGGCCGATAGCAGCGGATAAGGCTGGTGCAGGGCATAAGTGACCAGTGCGCCGTAAACACCCCAATCCCAATTGGTTTGCCAGGACAGCGCCTGATAAGCGTCGGCCGGTGGCTGACCAGCGCGGGTGGAGGCCTGCGCCGCGTCGACTTTCGCCTGTTGGTCGGGGTTGAGCATTTCCATCAGCAAGCTGCCTTGCGGACGTTGCGCCGCCAGTTGGCGCAGCAGCCACAGTTGCACGGCGTGGTGATCGGGATTGTCGTGTTGTTCGCCGACCAGTACCCGTGGTGCAACCGCCAGGCGTTGGACCAGCTCTTGAGGCGTGAGGGAGCGCCCGGTAGCGAGCTCGCGGATCACCCCGAGGTCAGCATGATCGCGACCTTGCGGGGCGATCGGCGCCGGTGGCGGTGCGATGAAATGGGATTGGCAGGCAGCCAGCAGGCTGACCAGGCAGAACAGTAGAAGGCGCATCGGTTTTCCTTGTCAGAGATTGCCCCCCGCGCATTCGGCGGCAGAAGGGGGCAGATATCACCGCGCAATAATCAACGGATGGCCGCGCTCCGGGTGCTGGTGAATCAGCACTTGCAGTCCATACACTGCTTGCAGTGCTTCGGCGGTCAGCACGTCGTCCGGCGGGCCGTAGGCGTGCGGGCGGCCGTCCTGCAACAGCAACAATTGATCGCAATAACGCGCGGCCAGGTTGAGGTCGTGCAGGATCACGAGCACCGCCGCACCGCGCCCGGCGAAGTCGCGCACCGCTTGCAGAATGGTGTGCTGGTGCAGCGGGTCGAGCATCGAGGTCGGCTCGTCGAGCAGCAGGATCTGCCCCTCGGCACCCGGCCATAACTGCGCAAGTACCCGGGCCAGATGCACGCGCTGACGCTCGCCACCCGACAAGGCCAGATAACTGCGCCCGGCCAGGTGCAAAGCGTCGGCGGCACTCAGCGCTTCGGCGACGATTTCGGCATCGCGCACGCGACCGCTGGCGTGGGGCAGACGACCCATGCCCACCACTTCATTGACCGAGAAAGCGAAGTTCAGGCTCGAGCTCTGCGGCAGTACCGCCAGGCGTTTGGCCCGTTCCTGACCGGGCCAGTCGGCGAGTTTGCGCTCGTCGAGGCTGACCGTTCCTTCACTGATGGGAAGCTCATCGCACAGGGCGGCGAGCAAGGTGCTTTTGCCCGCGCCGTTAGGCCCCAGCACGCCGAGGACTCCACCCGGACGCAGCTCGATATCGATGTCTTCCAACACGGTGCGACTGCCACGCCGAACCAGCAAGTTGTTTGCGCGCAACATCAGGAATGCCCCCGCACCAGCAAATAAAGGAAGAACGGTGCGCCGATGAGTGCGGTGACAATACCGATCGGCAATTCGGCGGGTGCCAGCAACAGGCGGGCGACCAGATCGGCCAGCAACAACAGGCTGGCACCGGCCAGTAATGAGGCCGGCAACAACACCCGGTGATCGGGACCGACCAGCAGGCGCATCAGGTGCGGCACCACCAGACCGATGAAACCGATCAGGCCTGCCGCTGCCACCGCAGCACCGACGCCCAGTGCCGTACACAACACCAATTCAAGCTTGATCCGCTCGACATTGAAACCCAGATGCCGGGCTTCGGACTCGCCCAACAGCAGTGCATTCAATGCTGCGGCGCGACGCGGCAACCACCACGCCACGCCCACCGCCACGATCAGCAGCGGCCACAGACGCGGGTAACTGGCGCCGTTGAGGCTGCCCAGGTTCCAGAACGTCAGGGTGCGCAAAGTGGCATCGTCCGCCAGATAAGTGAACAGCCCGACACCCGCCCCGGCCATCGCTGTCATCGCCACACCGGCCAACAACATGGTCGCGACGTTGGTCTGGCCATTGCTGCGGCCGAAGCGATACACCACCGCCGTAACGACCAGGCCGCCGACGAAGGCGCACACCGATAGCAGATACGGCTCGATGGCCGGCGACAGATCGCCGAGCATGCTGCCACCGACGATGGCGAACGCCGCGCCGAGCGCTGCACCGCCGGACACGCCGACCAGGCCCGGGTCCGCTAACGGGTTGCGAAACAATCCCTGCATCGCCACGCCCGACAGCGCCAGGACCGAACCGAGCGCGATACCGAGCAAGCTGCGCGGCAGACGGATCTGTCCGAGGATCAGTTCCGCCTGCTGCGTGTCTCCACCGTCAACCGGCAAGCCGAGCAAGCGCAGCCCCGCGAGCAAGGTATCGCCCAGCGGCAAGCTGACCGGCCCGAGGGCCAACGACAGCCAGAACACCAGCATCAACAACAGACCGAGGGTAATCAGCATCGGCCGTGGCCGAACGATGGCTGTCATCGGTTGCTCTCTGTTGTTTTGGCAGCCGTCTGCATCTGAGCGCCTGGATAGAACACCAGCCGTGTTTCGCTACGCATCAGGATTTTTCCTTGGACGATCAAACCTTCGAGCGGGTGATGATGCCACCGACGCTCGGCTTGCGCACACGCTACAGTGGTAACGAGCACTCATCCTGCGTACAAAATCGATCGACTGTAGGAGCGAGCCTGCTCGCGATAGCGGTGTATCAGCTAAGAAAGCAGGCTCACTCCTACAGGGTTTTGTGCGTTACTGACTGATCTCGGCCAGCGCTCTCGCAACCCCCGCCCCATAGAACGGATCAGCCTGGGTGCAGTGCGCGATGTGCCGCTGTTGCACTTGTTGCGACACGCCGCTGAGCGAACGCGCGGTGTTTTCGAACAGAGCCTGTTTCTCCGACTCCGACATCAGGCGGAACAGATTGCCGGGTTGTTCGAAGTGATCCTCGTCCACGCGATGATCCCAATGCCCGGCAGCGCCGGAGATTTTCAGCGGCGGCTCACGCCAGTCCGGCTGGTCGGCCCATTGGTCATCGCTGTTGGGCACATACGCCAACTGACCGCCATAGTTGCCATCCACGCGCATGGCGCCGTCGCGATGAAAGCTGTGTACCGGGCAGCGGGCGGCGTTGACCGGGATCTGGTGATGGTTGACCCCCAGGCGATAACGCGCCGCGTCACCGTAGGCAAACAAACGCGCCTGCAGCATCCGGTCCGGCGAAAAGCCAATGCCCGGCACGACGTTCGACGGCGAGAACGCGGCTTGTTCGACTTCGGCGAAGACGTTTTCCGGGTTGCGGTTGAGCTCGAAGTAGCCCACTTCGATCAACGGATAATCCTTGTGTGGCCAGACCTTGGTCAGGTCGAACGGGTTGACCGGGTGGTCCTGGGCCTGGTCTTCGGTCATGACCTGGATGTAGAACGTCCAGCGCGGAAAGTCGCCCGCTTCGATGCTGTCGTACAAGTCCCGATGGTGGCTTTCCCGATCACGGCCGATCAGGTTTTGCGCCTCGTCATCACTGAGGTTCTGAACGCCTTGCTGGCACTTGAAGGTGAACTTGACCCAGTGGCGCTCGTTGTTCGAATTGATCAGGCTGAAGGTGTGGCTGCCGAAACCGTGCATGTGCCGGTAGCTGCGCGGAATGCCGCGCTGGCTCATGACGATGGTCACCTGATGCAAGGCTTCGGGCAGTGACGTCCAGAAATCCCAGTTGCTTTGCGCGTTGCGCATGCCGGTACGCGGGTCGCGCTTGACCGCGTGGTTGAGGTCCGGGAAACGCAGCGGATCGCGGAAGAAAAACACCGGCGTGTTGTTGCCGACCAAATCCCAGTTGCCTTGCTCAGTGTAGAACTTCAAGGCAAAGCCACGAATGTCGCGCTCGGCATCGGCGGCACCGCGCTCACCGGCAACGGTGGAGAATCGGGTGAAAATAGGCGTCTGCTTGCCCACTTCCGAAAACAGTCGGGCCTTGGTGTAGCGCGTCACATCGTGGGTCACGGTGAAGGTGCCGTAGGCGCCGGAACCTTTGGCGTGCATGCGCCGCTCGGGGATGACTTCGCGGTCGAAGTGGGCGAGTTTTTCCAGCAGCCAGACATCCTGCAGCAGCGCGGGGCCGCGAGGGCCAGCGGTCTGGATATTGAAGTTGTCGACGACGGGTGCGCCGTTGATCGAAGTCAGTTTGTTTTTTGACATGGCACGGTTTCTTTAAGTTGAGGTTTTAGTTGAGTGTTGGAGTGGAAGTCTTAACTAATCGAAAACTGATAAAGAAAATGTTATTTGTTTTGGCGCCACAGCACAGTGCTGCAAACGGTCAGTAAGTGCCTACCTGAGTTTGAATCGGTCATACCAAGGTATTAAAAATTTACTGGCCAAATAGTCAACATTAAGCCCGGCGCTTAAGGGCGCGTTCTATACAGGCCAGCAGCGCATCGGTATTGAACGGCTTGGAAAAATAACCTTCGGGTTTTCGCACGCGCGCGCTGAACTGTGGCGGCAGGCCTGGCATGCCGGTGATGAACAGCGTGGGAATATGGGCGTTTCGGGCCGCCAACGCTTCGTACATTTGCACCCCGCACATGCCGGGCATCTGAATATCCGAGATCAGACAGTCGGTCTGCTCCGGGCCACTGGATTCAAGAAAGGCATAGGCACTGTTGTAAGTGTTTACCGTGTAACCATAAGAACGCAATAAACTGTCCAGCGAGATAAGAATTAATTCGTCATCATCAACAACTGAAATAATAGCTGAGTTGAACATGTAGAAACCTTGCGTCATTGCGAGTGGCGCTAAGTGGCGCCCGCCATACTTGCAAGATACGCGCTCCAAGAAAGCGGAATAGTATACTTGGGTATGTTTGCTGGTTGATTTTCGATAATTAAAGAAGCGCTGTCACCAAGGCTGCCCATCGGCCAGGTTGGCTTCGATCAGCGACAGGAAACGCGCGTTGTGCCGCGTGCATTCTTCAAAAAACCGTCTGCTGGCGTTGTCCTTGTTGGCGATCGCGCATTCGCAGTAGTCGCGCAGCAAGGCGTCGACCGCCCGGAGTCGGCGTGTTCCCCGACAAATCCCGCTCAGGCAGTCGGCAAAACACTGCTTGTCGTGGGTGTCATTCAGGCTGTACAGGGCTGCTGTCTCGGCGTATCCACCCAGGTCGGTGATGCCATTGGCCAGGAATTCGGCGTAGTCGGCATTGGCGCGCACCAGGCGTCGGAACAGCTGTTGCACCGGCAGGAAGCTGACGTTCTGCAGTTTTTGCTGACCCCGTTTGAGGTGCGCAAGAATGCCCAGCGTGGTGCTCAGCGTCTGCGTCAACGCGTCGATGATTTCGACGCGTTCGGAAATGGACAGGGACGTGTGTGCACCATAGCGACTGATGCGCAGCGGATGACTGGCGATGTACAGCTTTTGCAGTGCGTTCATGACAACCGTCCTCAGGTCAGCGCGTCGGCGCAATGAGTTGATTCATTCAAGGTGACCAGCGTAAATCGATGCGCGCCGCACAACACTCCTACCTCAAGACAGTGGCGTAGCACATGGGGCTACAGTCGTCATACCTGGGTATGAGCCGCTAGCACTGAGGTAGGAGTGCCTGGCGCAAACGGGCCACTTACAGTGCCAGGGCGGGCGATTGCACCCGGCCTTCGCGGTTTTTCTCCCTTCAACGCTAATCTTTTTTAACGGCGATCACCTGCAGCGTTTCCCTGCATGAGCGGCTGTGGAGAAATCATTCATGTTCACCTTCCTGCAGTCTCATCCCTTGATTTGCGGCGTCATCCTGGTGGTGATCGACCTGGCGCTGTGGCAGGTGATTGGTGCCCAGCGACACAATCTGCGCCTGTGCCTGCGCATCGTTGTTTTCGTCGCGTTCAGTTGGGTCCTGACGGCGGCTGGCATCAGCCCGTTGCAGCCGCCACTGTGGCCAGAGGACGCCGTCCTCAACCTGATGGGCACGGTGTTGGGCATTGGCTGGTGGCTGTTTGCGGCCCGGACCGTCACCGTCATCGTCGGCTACGGCCTGACGTCCCGCGCCGGGCACAGCGCACGCTTGCTGTACGACTTGCTGGGGGCGGTGATCTTCCTGATCGGCATTGTCGGCGCCGCGGCCTATGTCTTGCAGTTGCCGGTCAAGGGGTTGCTGGCGACGTCGGGAGCGATGGCGATCATCGTCGGCCTGGCCCTGCAAAGCACTTTGAGCGATGTGTTTTCCGGCATCGTGCTCAACACCACCAAGCCCTATCAACTCGATGACCGGATTTCCATCGACGGCACCCAGGGCAAAGTGGTCGAGATCGATTGGCGTTCTACCCATCTGATGACCGACATGGGCGGCATCGCGGTAGTGCCCAACTCGGTGGCGGCGAAAGCACGGATCATCAATTTCAGTCGTCCCGGGGATGTGAACGGGGTCAGTGTGGTCATTGCCGTGCCCAGCAGTGTGCGTCCGCGCCGGGCGATCGATGCGCTGGAAAAAACCTTGCATGGCACCCGCGCGCTGTTGCCGTCGCGCGCGGCTAAAGTGTCGGTGAAAAGCTCGCACCTGGAATACACCGAATACGAGCTCAAGGGCTTTATTGCCTCTGCAAAAAGCAAGAACGAGGTGTGCAACCTGATGTTCGACCTCGCGCATCGCCACCTCGAAGCCGCGGGCGTCACCTGGGGCTACGGCCAGGACGAGCAGCATTGGAACCGGCAACGCCGGCTGCTGGAGGACGTGCGGATTTTCCGTTCGTTGAACAACGAGGAACGCGACCGCGTCGCCGATGAAATGACCCCGGTGGACTACCAGGCCGATGAAGTGATCCTGGCGTTCGGCGAGGTTTCCGATTGCCTGATGATCATCAGTACGGGGGTGGTGTCGGTGTCGATTCACGATGACGAAAAACTGGTTGAAGTCGGGCGCATGGGCCCGGGTGAGGTCCTGGGCGAGGAGGGCATTCTCGCTGATCGTCCGTCACGGGGAGAATTTCGCAGCATCACCAGCGGGCGGCTGTTCCGTATCGAGAAAACCCTGTTCGGCAACCAACTGGAGCACCTCAGCGAACTGCGTTCCGCGTTGAGCAACTTGCAGGACCAGCGCCAGGAAATCCGCCAGACCCTGGTCATGCAAAAGCCGATAGAGGTCAAGAAAGCCAGCCTGTTGCGGTGGCTGCTGCAACGAAAGTGAGAGGGGGCAGGCCTTGCCTGACGCAAGGCCTGTCGGTCAGGCACTGGCCTGGAATTGCGATTGCAGCAAGGAGCCCCATTGCTCCTGATTGTCCGGTCGGCGGTAGTACACCACCATGTGCCGGGCGACCTGCATCGCGACTTCGCGGCCGCCGTCAGCCTCGACCAGTGCCAAAGCCAGATCGATCCCCGCGCTGATGCCCGCAGACGTCCACACCGACTGCTGTTGCACGAAGATCGCTTCCGGGTCGAGTTCGACCTCGGGGTACATGCGCTCGAACCACTCGGCCATCACCCAATGGGTCGCGGCGCGCCGGCCATCGAGCAAACCGGCCTGGGCCAGCAAGAATGTACCGCTGCATACTGACGCCGTACGCGTGGCGGTGACGGAAGCAGCGCGCAGCCAGTCCGCCAGCGCTGTGCTTTGGGCAACGATCTGGCGAATGCTCGGGGAGCCGGGGACGATCAGGGTATCGACCGGGTTATCGTCAAACTCGCTCAGCTTTCGGCTTTGCACCACCAGGCCCTCTGCCGTCTGGATTTGCCCACCGGTGAGGCTGGCGGTGTGCAACGCGTAGCCGGGCCGGCCGCGTTCGGTCATGGCATGGTTGGCCACCCAGAACACGGTCTGGGCACCAGTCAGGTCCAGCAGACCCATTTGCGGGTAGGCCACGAAGACAATGTTTCGCGGTTGGGCGTCATCAGAATGGCGGTTTGCTTGATCGATAGACACTGCGAGGTCTCCAAATCGCCGCATGGCGGCATGTGTGGATGAACGTTATTCATCGTGACTCACTGGCATAAGCGGAATCGCAAAGGAGAATTGCGTGCCCACACCCACTTCACTGGACACCCAGATGCGCCCACCATGAAATTCAATGATCGAACGGCAAATCGAGAGTCCCATGCCCAGGCCGCTGGGTTTGGTTGTGAAGAACGGATCGAACAGCGACGGAAGAATGTCTTCGGCGATGCCGGTGCCGGAATCGGTGATTTCAAGCACCGCTTCATGGTCCTGTATCGACGTCTGGATTTGCAGCGTTCGTGCCCGTTCATGCACATTGGCCATGGCCTGACAGGCATTGACGATCAGGTTGATGATCACCTGCTGCAGTTGTATGCGGTCGCCCTGAATGTGCGCGCCGGGGGCGCCCAGCCGTGAGTGCGGGCGAACCTGCTGCATGTAGATGTCATGTTGCATGAGCGTCAGTGAGTCGCTGACGATTTCGTCGAACACTTCGATCTGGCGCTGCACCTCACTCTGGCGCGAAAGTGCCCTGATGCAAGTGATGACATCGGAAACCCTGGCCGAATTCTGAATGATCCGGTCCAGCGAGCGGCGCGCTTCATCGAGGTTCGGTTCCGGGCGGTTGATCCAGCGTTTGCAGGATTCGCCGCTGGTGATCACCGCCGCCAACGGTTGATTGATTTCATGGGCGATGGAGGCGGCCAGTTCCCCCATGGAAGTCACGCGTGTCACATGCGCGAGTTTTGCCTGGCTGTGCAGCAGCGCTTCTTCGGAGTGTCTGGAGGCGGTCACGTCCATCAAGGCGCCGACGTATTCAACGCGCCCGCCATGCTTGAACAGTGGGTTGGCGATCATCTGCACATACTTGATCCGGCCATCGGGCATGACCAGACGGTGCTCCACTTCGATCAGGCTTTTCTGGCGTGCGGCCTGTTCCAGAACACTGTCGATAATGGCCTGGTCATCGGGATGAGTGCGTCCGCGGATCATCGCCAGCGTCGGTGTTTCACCCAGCGGGAATTCGAAAATCCGCGAGGCCTCGTCCGACCACGACACGATCACGTCGTCATCAATGGTAAAGCCGACACTACCGGTGTGACTGAGTTTTTGTGCGCCCAGAAAGAACGCTTCTTTGCGGCGTAATGATTCGGTCGCGCGCTTGCTGCGTAGCGCCAGCAAGGTGATGGTGGTCAGCGCGATCAGGCAACGCACAAACCCGGCGATCAGTTTGTGATCGCGGTAGCCTGCGTCGACCAGGAAACTGGTGGTGAGGATGGCCACGCAACCAAAGGCGACGGCCAGGAAAACCGGCACAGGAAAAAAGTTCGCCGACATGAACACCAGCGTGATGTAGAACAGCGTCGGTGCAATATCCAGATCAAGGTACGAGTTGGTAATAAAGATCATGCTGCCCACCGCAATGGCGGCCAGCCAGGCCAGGGCATCTGACAAAAAAAGTTTCTTGCAACGTTTGATGATAGACATTTGTTCTTCCAGATTTTTGCTATCGAACGGCAACTCGCAAGGCATCGGTGATGCCGGGCAAACTCTCTGTGAGGGGCGTTTCTGTTGTTGTGCAAAAGCGCTGCTGAAATGGGTTGTACTTCCGTCCTTTGGAGCAAATGTTTACCGGGATGTCGGGTGGATCTGAGGTGAGAAAAAACGCCCGCCAAAAAAACGAGTGGCGGGCGCTTGGGAAATGTCCCGATCCAGCAAGGAGTGAGCTGGGCGGGATGAGGGCGTTAACTTCACATCACCCGGCAAGGCCAGGCGATGGGGTGGCTGGCTGGCGCCGCAGGCGATTGAGCGTCAGCAAGCGCAATACGTAACCGAGCTTGATGGCCGTAGGGCCAAGAATGGTCATGGCATGGGCCACCACTACACTGGGCAGGGACAGGTATTGATCGAAGCCGTAGGCCAGAATGGCCCCGGTCAGCAACGCTGTCAGTCCGCCGATCAACATGACGTGGGACAACTTCAAAACCCGATACGGATGCTCAAAAAAATCATTCATTTCGATTTCCTCGGTTTTTGAAATGTCTGGGCGTCTGTGGCGGCCGTGTGGCGGCCGCCTCCATGGTCTTCAGGCCACGGGAATCAACGGGTCGGCGGCGGCCAGTGCAGTGGCACGATCAGCTGCCGGTGGATAGATCCACACGGTGTTGATCTGAGTCTTGAGATCCTTGGCTTCCTTTTTCACCAGTTTCACCTGGCGATCCCAACCTTCGGTGAACACTGCGCCCCAGGCGCCCAGGTCCAGGCAGGTGACGTACTTCGGTTGGCTGTAGGCAATCGGCTCTACGCCCAGCAACTCGGCGGCGACGTTGTTACCGGCATAACGGCCCAGGGCAATCGCATGCTGGCAGGACATCGCCGCGAAGTTGCCCAGGTCATCGGTCGCGGCGTAAGCCACGTCACCGCTGGCATACACATCGGCATGACCGCGAACTTTCAGGTTTTGATCGACATGCAGGCGGCCCTGATGATCGCGGGTGCCTTGCACTTGCTCGGTCAGCGAGTGGGCGCGGAAACCGACAGTCCAGATCACGGTGTTGGATTCGATGTACTCGCCATCGGCCAGGGTCACGCCGTTGGCATCGACCGCGGCAACGCTGGCGCCGACTTTCCATTCGATGCCCAGATACTCCGAAGCCTCGACGATGGATGGGCTGATGCCTTCGCCCAAGGCTGCACCGATTTTCGGCGAGCGTTCGACCACGATCACACGGATTTTTGCGTTTTCACCGAGCACGGCACGCAGGCGCGCCGGCATTTCGGTGGCGGTTTCGATCCCGGTGAAACCACCGCCGGCCACCACCACGGTGTTGCGGGCGGCAGTCTCGGGTTTGTCTTTCAGCGATTTGATGTGCGCTTCCAGGCGAGTGGCCGATTCGATCTCGTCGACATCGAACGCATGCTCCAGCATGCCGTCGACTGGTGGACGCTGCAGCTTGCTGCCTGCCGCCAGCACCAGTCGGTCGTAAGTCAATTTGCCCTGGATGCCTGCGGCGTTGGTGTAGCTGACAGTTTTGCTTTTCTCGTCGATGGTCTCGGCCGAGCCCTTGACGAACTTCACGCCTACGGCGTCGAACAAGTCGTTCAGCGGGGCCATCATGGTGTGCACATCTGGCTCGTAGAAGCGCGGACGAATGCGCAGTTCGGCTTGAGGAGCCAGCACGGTGATCTCGACGTCATTTCGGTCGTGTTTGTCCAGCAGACGGGCAGCGCTCAATGCGCTCCAGACGCCACCGAAACCTGCACCGATAATCAAAATTTGCTGTTTCATTGTTTTAGCTCCAAAAGAACAATCGAGGGCGTAAATAAGTTGCTTCGATGTAAGCACTACCGCTGTGGCCGATCACTCGCGAATCACTCAACAACGCGCAGCAGACGGTTCGGCTTGATCTGGAACAAATGGTATTCGAGAGGTCTGAATCTGACACTGCTACATACGGTCAGCGCGTTTATGACTAAGTATGAAGGCGCTATACCAAGGTGTTAGTGTCAGGAAATATCAGAGGTTAGTTACGCTGATTGAGGACGGTTTCGATACAGGCGAGTAACTTTTCGCTGGAGAAAGGCTTGGGGAAAAAGGCGATCGGCTTCCTTGCACATCGGCCGGGTGGACGCTGTGCATAGGGGTTGCCGGTGATGAAAATCACCGGCAGATGAATGCCCTTGCCCGCCAGTTCTTCATACAGGGTGATGCCGTCCATGTCCGGCATTTGTATATCGGAAATCAAACAGCTGGTTAAAAGCGGGCCATCGGAGAATAGAAACTCGTGAGCCCCCGCGTAAGTTCGCACGGTATAACCACTGGATCGCAATAAACTGTCCAGTGCCATGCGAACGGATTCATCGTTATCGACAACGGCAATCATTGCCTTACTGCACATAGTGGTGTCCTGCCTGGCAACGCAGAACAGGAAAAAGGCTCTGCGCCATCGTTGCAGGATACGCTGTCCTAAAAAGACCCACAGTATACGTGGGTATAGTCACCTGAACGTTGGCTGGGCCGCGATCACTTCAGACATGCGCACCAGATCGGCAAAAGAACGCGCGCCCATTTTGCGCATGGCCTGGCCGCGATGGATCTTCACGGTGATTTCACTCAAGCCGATTTCGCCGGCAATCTGCTTGTTCATCAAGCCCGACGCCGCCAGCGCCATGACCGTTTGTTCCCGTGCGGTCAGTGTCTGGTGACGTGCGCGCAAGTCATCGGCGTAGCGCTCGGATTCGCGGCGTTGCTTGTCCCGGCTATGGGCGGCGCACACCGCATCGATCAGGTCTTGCTCGCGGAAGGGCTTGGTCAGGAAATCCACGGCGCCGGCTTTCATCGCCCGCACCGTCATGGCGATGTCGCCGTGGCCGGTGATGAACACGATGGGCACGTTGATGCCGGCGGCGGCCAATTCGTTCTGAAAGTCCAGGCCACTGCTGCCTTGCAACCGCACATCCAGCACCATGCAACTGGCCGTGTCGGGACGCTTGTACTTCATGAACTCGGCGACCGAACCGAACAACTCGACCCGCAGGCCGATGGAGCGCAACAGGCTGCCAAGGGATTCACGCAGCGGCGCGTCGTCGTCGACGATGAATACAATGGATTCGTTCGCGGGGATTTTGTTGAGCGGATGTTGTTCGTTCATTGCTGATTCCCTGAGTGTCGGACGCGCAACCGCCCGGCGCAGTATTCCTGGCGAAGGTCGCTACATTAATGGCCAGTCGTGCTGGCGGCATTCATACCTGTGTATTAAATGGCCGCGGCGTAACCCTGATCGTTGGCGACCCGTATCGGCAGGGCAAACAGGAACGAAGTGCCTCGGTTGTTTGCACAGGTCGCCCAGATCCGTCCTTCATGGAAATCGATGATCGAGCGGCAAATGGACAGCCCCATGCCCAGACCGCTTTCCTTGGTGGTGAAGAACGGGGTGAATAATTGCGACAACACCTCTGCGGCAATGCCTGGGCCTTGGTCGGCTACTTCCAGCACCACCTCGTTGTCCTTGACCCAGGTACGGATCAACAGCGCTCGCTCACAAGGCTCGACCGCTTCCATGGCCTGGCAGGCATTGATGATCAGGTTGATGATGACTTGCTGCAGTTGTACGCGATCGGCGCTGACCTGACCGCCGAACGCGGCCAGTTCGATGGTCGGGGTGATCTTGTGGTGAGCCAGTTCGTAGCGGACCAGGCTGAGGGTCTCGCTGACGATCTCGTTGAGCGATTCGTTCTGGCGCAGCGGGTCGCTTTTGCGCGACAACGCCCGGACGCGGTGGGTGATCTCGCTGGCCCGACTGGAGCTGGCGATGACCCGGTCGAGCGCCTGGCGTGCTTCGAGCACGTCGGGCTCCGACCGGCCAAGCCAATTGCGGCAGGCTTCGGCACTGCTGGTGATCGCCGCCAGGGGCTGGTTGACTTCATGGGCAATGGACGCGGCCAGCTCGCCCAGGGTCGTCACGCGGGTGACATGGGCCAATTGAGTCTGAGCGCGACACAGGGCTTCGTCGGCCTCTTTGCTGGCCGTCACGTCCATCAGCGCGCCCAGGTATTCATGGCTGCCGAGCGGGGTGGCAAACAGGTGCAAATATTTGATGCGCCCATCTGGCATCAGCAAGCGATGTTTGACCTCGATCAGGCGTTCGTGACGCTTGGCCTTGTCGAACCCGGCGATTACCTGCGGCAGGTCGTCAGGGTGGGTTCGCGCCAGGAACAATGCCATGGAGCAAGGCGCGCCGGCCGGGTATTCGAGTATCCGCGCTGCCTGCTCCGACCAGCCCATGCGGCCAAGGTCTGCGCGAAAACCGAAGCATGCCGTCTGGGTCAGGCGCTGGGCGCCGACCATATAGACTTCCTTGTGGCGCAAGTTGTCGGAGGCTTGTTTGCTGCGCAGCGCCAGAAAAGTAATGGCCGCCAGCACCGACAGGCTGCGCAGTAAGTCGGTGGTCGATTCCCAGCGCTGAAACCCGCCTTGATATAGGCATATCGACGTTAGCATCAGCATGCAGCACAGGGCGACCACGATCACTACGCTGATCGAAAACAGGTTGATCGCCATCAGCATCAGCGCGAGATAAAGCGTGGTGGTGATGAGGTCGGCATGGGTTTCGGTATTGATCACAATCCCGCACGCCACGATCAACCCCATCAGCCACACAAGCAGGTTCTCCAGCGGCTTGAGTCTGAGACTGAGCAGGAGGCGAGAAGTCCTTTGGCCTTTGTTGTACAGCATCTTGCTGCAGGTTCCTTTTAGACTTGGGAGCGCGCTGCGTGTTTGGGCAGGCTTTTTTGTCGGGATTTCGATCATGCGCGCCTCGGATTCTGTACGGGCTGGGAGCGGAGAATCGGTTCAGTATCCTAGAAGCACGAGCTCTCACCCAGTTAGGACAAAAAACCCGAAAAAACTGCCATTTCGGCGGATTTCGCCTGAAGGGAAAGTTACGCAAGTCCTTCAGTAGACTGGTTTTTTTGGTGGGCGGTTATACCGAGGTATCAACGTGCGCACCTAATGCATGATCGCGCTGTCCGCAGGTACGACAGACGTTTTGCACCTGCGGCCATACCCTGTTCAGGCACCTTCCCGAACTCAATGGCCGCGTGCCGGGTAGCGAACCTCATGAACAGAAATGACTTGCGTCGTGCCGACATCAACCTGTTGGTGGTTTTCGAAACGATGATGCGTGAGCGAAATGTCAGCCGCGTCGGCGAAAAGCTGTTCCTGGGGCAGCCGACCATCAGCGGTGCCTTGGGCCGTTTGCGCGTGTTGTTCGATGATCCGTTGTTCATCCGCTGCGGGCGGGTGATGGAGCCGACCACACGGGCCGAGGAAATTTTCGCCAACCTGGTGCCGGCGCTCGACGGCATTGCCGCTGCATTGAGTCGCTGCCAATCGTTCGACCCGAGCACCAGTGAGGCAACGTTTCATGTCGGCCTGTCCGATGATGTCGAATACGCGCTGCTGCCGCGGCTGTTACGGCAACTGCGGGTCGAGGCGCCGAACATCAAGTTGATTGTGCATCGGGTTGATCAGCAGCAGATGTCTCAGAGATTGGCTAATGGCGACATCTCCGTGGGGATCAGCCACACCCTTGATCTGCCGGCCAACGCTCGACGCAAAGCCTTGCGGCCGATCCGGCCGATGCTGCTGCGGTTTGATACCCGGACCGGCCCGCTGGGGCTGGACGAGTTCTGTCGGCGCCCTCATGTGCTGGTGTCGCCCATGGGGTGTGATTGCGATGACACCGACCAGGCCCTGCAGCGCTTGGGTCGGCGCCGGCAAGTGGTCCTGACTGTGCCGCAGTTCAGTGCCTTGCCGGGGTTGATGGCGCACAGTGAAATGCTGGCGATCGTGCCGGATTACGTGGCCAAGGCCATGATGTCGGTGGTGGGCGTGAGGGTCGAGGCGGCGCCGCTGCAACTGCCGGCGCCCGAGCTTTCGATGGTCTGGCGCGCCGCGGTGCACGATGATGCCGGTCAGCGCTGGCTACGTTCGCGTTGCAGTGCATTTCTGTGTGAGCCGGTCGAATTGCAGGTGGTGCCGAAATCTCGACCGGCGTTGCACAGCGATCAGGCTTTGCTGGCAGCCAGGTAGGCGCCGAGGCGTCGACCCATTTCCTCGCCCAAGGCCTGCAAGCCACTCATTGGCCGGACCATGACTTCGAAGTCGACGATTTTTCCCTGCTCATTGAAGCGGATCATGTCGATGCCCTTGAGCTGTTTGCCGTTAACCGTGGCGCTGAATTCGAGCACCACATTCAGGCCATCGGCGGTCGCCAGTTCCCGGTGGTAGGTGAAGTCTTCGAATACCTCGAACACCGTGTTGAGAATCATCGACACCACGGGTGCACCCGGGTATGGCGTGTGCGCCATCGGCGAGCGAAACACCGCTTGCGGGTCCAGCAACGCAGGCAGGTTCTTCAAGTCACCGGTGCGGATCATCGCGTGCCACAGGCTCAAGGACTCTGCGGCTTTGGGCTGCAAATGCAGTTCAGACATATTCAACTCCTGTTTTTTGTTGTTGTTCAAAGTGTGCCTGATGCGGTGTTGCCAAACTGTCGGGCAATGACCTGCGCCGCGTCATCGGCCCAGATGCTGTAGATCGCCGGGCCAGGGTGAAAACCGTCCCGCGCCATCGAACCCGCTACGGGGGCCAAATGGGTTGTCAGCATCGTACAGCGATCCTGTTGATCCGCCAGTCTTGAAAGTTGCGCATTGAAACGCAACGCACGATGCCCCAGATACCAGCGCAGCGGCTGCGGTAACGCAGGGAACAGGTGCATCGGCGGCAGCGGGGAAATGACGATCAGCCTGACCCCGAACTTGTCGACCAGCACGTCCATCAACTGCTGTTGCCGGGCGATCCACTGAGTATCCGCAACGGTGCTGGTGACATCATTGACACCGATCGACAGCAGCGCAACATCGAAAGGTTGCGCGGCGTGTTGTTCGAGCAGTGCCAGCAATGCTTGCGAATCCAGCCCCGACTGCGCCCAAAGCGACCAGCACACCTGATAATCCCTGGCCAGGCGACTGACCACCTGGCCGCTGAGTGCCTCAGCCTGAGTCGACGCCCCGACACCCGCCGCGGCGCTGTCGCCGAGAATCAACAAACGCAGAGCCTCGCCATTCCCGGCCAAACCTTGGCGCTCACCCGCAGCCTCCGGCAATCTCGGCGTGACCCGCCGCGTATACACCCCCTGCATCAGCAGCACGGGGCCGAGCATGATTTTAGCCAGCACTTCGGTTTTGCTCATGCGAGAGGTCCGGAGAAAGGAGGTGTAGGTTCGCTTAAAAACCGGCCATCAAAAAGCCCCGAATCAATCGAGGCTCGTTGTGCCAATGGCGAGGTGCAGTGTTACTTAAACAGTTCAGAATGACTTCCGATATCAACGAATGTAATCAGGTCGGCACGCGAGTGTTCGTAAATCATCAAGAAGTCACCGCCGATGTGACACTCTCTGAAACCAATCCAATCCCCCGACAATGCGTGATCCAGGTATTGCACTGGTAAAAGCTCTCCAAGAAAAAGCATCACCATCACCTGGCGAACTTCATTCATGTCTCGTCGACCGGCACGCTTGTAACGTTCCCACGACTTCTTGAATTCTGATGTCTGTGCGCATTGCTTGGGTAACTCAGCGCGTTTTTGCCTTTTCTCCGGTTTCGCCATCAATATCCCTCAGCATTTCGTGTACTGAGTCGAACCGCTGACGAATATCTTGTGCCTCAATCATCGCGCGGGCCGTTTTCTCAGAAGGGACGCGTACGTCAAACGGAAGTCCCTGAGTTACTACAACCTGACGAAGAAAAAGACGCATCGCATCACTGATGCTCAGGCCGCAAGCGCTCAAGACTTCAGTAGCACGCGCTTTCAGATCCTCATCAATGCGGCAACGCACGTCTGTAGTTTTCAGCAATGCACCCATGGTAATAACCTCTCTATTGATTTGTAGCTACATTGGCGCTACCTCTCGCATTTTGGTTGACGGGGTCTTAGGGGTCAACGTCAGCATGATCGACGGTTCAAGATCTCACCGATCACATGCCGTTTTTCTTCGGATATTTCAAACCTGAAAGCCAGCCATGAATATCAGTCCGATCCGTTTCGCACAGGGGATGCGTCCCGAATCGATGCAGGAAATTGCCGATAGCGTTGGAGGGGGATTAAACGTGTCCAGGATTCGATGCCCTGTAGCAGCTGGCGCAGCCTGCGTTCGGCTGCGCAGCAGTCGCCAAAGCCAACAACGTGGTGCATCAGGAAACCTGCGCGTGCAGATTTTACGACTGCTACGCAGCCGGACGCAGGCTGCGCCAGCTGCTACGGGGAATGAGGGATGGGGTGTTGCGTTACTGATCGGTTACGCACAACTCCCCGGTGGCGCGGATCAAGGCCTGGCCGTGCAGGGTGTCCTTGATCAGGCTGGAGCGTTGTTCGGCCAGCCAGTTCGGGCAGTCCGGGTCGACGCGGTAGGGCGTGAAATCGGCGTATTGCTGCAACAGGCGAACTTGCAGCTCATCCAGTTTGGGCCGGAGCTGATTGAGGTCCGGTCGGGGCACGTCAGGTGCCTTATGCGCCGCTTGCCATTGCGCGATCAGTCCGTATTGCACCAGTTTGTTGGCCTCGATCTGCGCGGCGACCAGCTCAGCTGCTTCGTCCGGATCCAGTTTGCGCTCATTGGCCTGTTTTTTGGCGTTGGCGATGACCAGCGTTTCGCGCGCCGTATCCTGGATCGGCTTGCCACTGTCCCATTTGGTCAGCGCCACCTGATCGGCAATGTTCAGGCGCTCATTGATGGTTGCCAGCAACGGTTGCAACGCGTCGGGGGCCGGGGTGGAGGCCGCAGCGTGGACTCCGCTGGCGAGTAAGCCGAGCAGGGCGCCGCTCAGCAGTTGCGGCAGGCGTGGGCGGTGGAACATAAGCAAACCTCTTGGGCGCGGGATGCACATCAGGTCTTATGTATCACAGCACGGCCCAAAGCACGTAGCCCAACGGTGTATTCAACTTGTTACAGTCGTGGCCAACAGCCGCTCGATCTGCGCCAGCTCCCAGGTGCTGAGCAAACTCACCGGGTCGGTGCCGAAACGCTCACCGCCATCGAATACGCGGCCGTCCGCACTCCGGCAGCCAAGGCAGTGGCGCAGATGAACGCCGTCGACATCCAGGCGCAATCGCCAGCCTTCGATGTCGACGTGCATCAGGCCAGGCTCATGCTGTTCATCGAGGCGCGTGAGCGCACGCAAGTCCAGGGCGGCATCGCGCAATTGCTGGTAAACCTCACGGGCAGTCAGGGGCGGCACAGGTGTCTCCGGTGAAAAGGCGTAGCAACACAGAATAAACGATCACCCATTACATGTAGCAGCTGGCGCAGCCTGCGTTCGGCTGCGCAGCAGTCGTAAACCCTGCGCACACGGATTTCCTGGCACACCGCATTAGCAGTTTTTGGCGACTGCTACGCAGCCGAACGCAGGCTGCGCCAGCTGCTACGGGGCATGGGAGGGCTGAACGGCAGGCAAAAAAAAGCTGCCTCGGAGGGCAGCAGAAAAAAAGCACGCGGTGTATGGCCAGAGTATGACCTGTACAAGATGACAGAACGATGACGGTTGCATGGCCGCCCGGACCCGCGGGTTCGGGCGACCATCGCGGGCCTCAGTAAACCTGCGGCACGATGATTTCCGGCGGCGTGGGGTTGCGCGAATAGTCTTCCTGGCGCACCCGTTGCGGCAGTTCGATGGACGGCATCTCCACTTCCTCGTAAGGCATTTGCCCGAGCAGGTGATGAATGCAGTTCAGGCGCGCCTTCTTCTTGTCGTCGGCCTGCACCACCCACCACGGTGCTTCGGCAATGTGGGTCCGGTCGAGCATGATTTCCTTGGCTTTGGTGTAGGCCTCCCAGCGGCGACGGGATTCCAGGTCCATTGGGCTGAGTTTCCACTGCTTGAGCGGGTCATGAATGCGGCTGAGAAAACGCAGATGCTGTTCCTGATCGGAAATCGAAAACCAGTACTTGATCAGCTGGATACCCGAGCGCGCGAGCATCCGCTCGAACTCCGGCACGGTGCGAAAAAACTCTTCGTACTGGTCGGCATTGCAAAAGCCCATAACCTGCTCGACACCGGCGCGGTTGTACCAGCTGCGGTCGAACAACACGATTTCACCCGCTGCCGGCAGGTGCGAAACGTAGCGCTGGAAATACCACTGGGTGCGTTCGCGGTCATTGGGCGCGGGCAGGGCGGCCACGCGGCACACCCGAGGGTTGAGGCGCTGGGTGATGCGCTTGATCACGCCCCCTTTGCCCGCTGCATCGCGGCCCTCGAACAGAATCACCACCTTGTGCCCGGTCTTCACCACCCAGCTCTGCAACTTCACCAGCTCGCCTTGCAGGCGGAACAGTTCGCTGAAGTAGCGGCGTCGTTCTTCCTTTTCGCGGCTGTCGCCGACGTGATCGGCAAACAGTGCGTGAAGGTCGTGGTCGTCCTCCAGCAACTCCAGTTCCAGTTCTTCGTCGCTGTGATCGAGCAGTTCGCGGTGAATGCGTTGCATCAGGTTGTCATTGCTGGACAGCATGGTCAGAACTCCCGACGACGTTGGAAGTGGCCATGCTAGCCCCGGCGATGTGACGAGCTGGTGACGCAAAGAAGGCAGCGAAAATTAATCGCAGTGTCATCGGGGTGTCACTGAAGCCATGGCACCATCCGCGCAAACCGCCATCGGCGGTGTTCACAAGACCCGCCCACGGGCTGCTGCATTTGCCGGGATCCCCACCATGAAAAGCGACACCTCGCTGTTTGCGGCTATCGACCTGGGCTCCAATGCGTTTCGCCTGATGATCGGCCAGCCGCTCAAACGCAGCCAGCAGATCATCGTCCAGGAAGTCAAAACCCTGCGGGAACCGGTTCGTTTGTCAGAAGGCTTGCAGGGCGGGGCGCTGGACGAGCTGGCACTGGATCGAGGCTGGCAAGCCTTGGCGCGGTTCGGCAAAAAGCTACGGGGTTTTGAGCCGGGCCGGGTGCGCGCGGTGGCCACCAGTGCGGTCCGCGAAGCCGACAACGCGCAACTGTTCCTCGCCAGCGCCGAGCGGCACTTGGGGTTTCGTATCGATGTCATTTCCGGGCATGAAGAAGCCCAATTGGTATACGCCGGCGTCGCCCATACCATTCCCGATCCGGCGTGCATGCGTCTGGTCCTGGACATCGGCGGCGGTTCCACCGAATTGATCCTCGGCAAGGGCGCGCACCCTTTGGTCACCGAAAGCATCGCCATCGGCAGCGGCACCTTCGGCGCGAGTTATTTTCCGGGCGGGCTCATCACCGCCAAGGCGCTGCTCGAAGCCGAGCGGGTCGCCACACTGGAGTTTGAAAAGGTCGCTCGACGTTACCGCGCCATGGGCTGGCATCAAGTGATCGGCTCTTCCGGCACCGCACGGATGCTGGCCAAAGTGCTCAAGGCCAACGGCCTGAACGACCACGGTCAAACCGGCATCACCTACGGCGGTCTGCTTCGATTGTCGCTGCGACTGCTGGAAGTCGGGCACGTCAAACAGCTCAAACTGGCGGGTTTGCAAACCCATCGCATGAGCATTTTGCCGGGTGGCCTGGTGGTAATGCTGGCGGCGTTCAAAGTGTTCGGCGTCTTGCACATGACACCGTCCGAACCGGGGTTAAGACTGGGTGTACTGCACGGTTTGATGTCCAGGCACTAGGCCCCTCGGCGAGCCGCTTCAAGCCTCGCTGATCTGGCTGACACTGGTGATCTGGCCGTTCCAGACCATTTCGTAATGGGCGGTCTGGATGATTGATGACACGGACTTGGGCGTCATCAAAGCCCAGCAAACACCGCCCGGCAGGCGAACCGAGTGATAGCGCAACCCGGGGCAGCGAGCCTTTCTGATCGAGCGGCCCAGCAACCGCGAATGGCTGTAATCGTCCGGTGCATATACCGGATCGCTCATCGGCAGCGCGGTGGCGTCTTTCATGCCCGCATCGACAAATCCGCAGGTCAGCCCGCGAAACACAAAACGCTCGTAGTTCAGGCTCGGCACCTTCGACCAATACAAGCTCTGGTGATGCCGCACCTCGGCCAGTGCGGTCTCCATCGAATCCGCCAGGTACAACACCCCAAAACTGCCATCGCTGAACCGCGAACCCGCCGGGTTGACGTGGGTGAACGGTGCCGTCGCGTAAGAACAGCCGGGGATGCCGAACGGGATTTCACGCCGTGGAATCAACTCCAACTGACCCACTTCGTTTTTCAGCCGGGGATTGGTCAGCGCCTGAATGTCGAACAACAGCTCGAACTCATCGGCGTCCGCCACGTCATCGAACAAGGCAATCGGCGGAAACTTCGAATTGACCAGCCGATAAGCCTGTAACGCCTGCCCGGCAAACACCGCCAGTTCAGCCAGCTTCACCACTGCGCCCCCCGCAGCACATCGATGCGCCGGAAGGTTTCGTAGAGCGAAATCATGTCGCCCTGAGCCATGATGTCCAGCGGGCTGCGACCGTTGAAAAACTCGTTGTCATTGGCCATCGACGGGAAGCCGTAGACGTTGTCCGGGTTATCGAACACCAGGCGCAACGTGGCGTGAATATTCAACACAAAACTGATGCGCTGCATCTGGTCCGCGTCCAGCACCACCGCCCAATCCGGATCCTGCTGCCGCGCGCGGGTGTAGGTGCTGCGTGAAATACGCAGAATGCGACAAGCCTGTTCGCTGCTGGCCTGCCACTTTTCCAGAATGTTCACGGCGGCGCGCAAACCGGTTACGCACTGGTTTTTACTGAAGGCTTGCACGGGGGAGGCGACAGCCATGCTCATTACCTGGATTGACTCTATAGACTCAAAGTTAGTTTTATTGGATCTATAGATCAAGGTCGTGGCGACCAGCGGGCAATTGAGCTCTGCGCAGAATCAAGTCCCTTACTCCGGCAAACCGGCCAGCCGCAATCCATCGGCGAACCGGGCCAGGTCGTCGGCGCGCTGGATCGGCAGCCAGTCCTTGAGATTGGAGATGCGCAACGACGGATCCAGTTCGTGCAGGCGTTGCATCGCCAACGTCGCTTTATCCATGCGCCCGCTGAGGGCGTGACTGGCCGCCACCACGGCCACCGGAGGCAGCAGACTGGGCAGATTCCCCAGGGATTTTTCCGCCCAGTCTGCCGCGGTTTCGAAGTGCCCGGCGAAGAAGTGCGCCAGCGCCATGCCGATTTGCATCCTGAACATTTCCGGGTCCAGCGGACTCAAGCGAACGGCATGATTCAAATCTTTGATGGCTGCGTCTGACTCACCGTGCAGCGCGCGCAGGATCCCGCCCAGGAACCAGGCGGGGGCGAGATTGGGGTTGAGCAGGCGCGCGCGGTCGAGCAGGGCAATGCCGTTATCGACTTCGCCGGCAAGATGGCTCAATGCGTGCCCGCCGCGGGTCAATGCAACAGCGTCATCGCGGCCGAGCGACACCGCCAGGCGCGCCAGCCGTATGCCCTCGGTGATTTCCGCTGGGCGATCGATCATCCAGCCATTGATCTTGCGCCAGAAGTGGCACCACGCGGCCATGCCATAGGCCGAGGCAAATTCCGGGTCGAGTTCGATGGCTGTGTAGAACATCGGCAGCGCCTCTTCGATGGCGTCCCGGGTGCCGCTGTGCAGTTTCGCCATACCGCGCAAATAGTGGTCGTAGGCGTCCAGGCTCTCCGTCGGCTTGCGTTTGGCGCGTTCGATTTCGGCGCGTTCCAGTTGTGGTGCGATGGCGCCGACGACGCTTTCGGCAATTTGGTCCTGCAATTCGAAAATGTTGTCGAGCAATCCTTCGAAGCGCTCCGCCCAAATGTGCGTCCCACTGGTCGCGTCGATGAGCTGCCCGGTGATGCGCACTTTGTTCGCGCTTTTGCGCACGCTGCCTTCGAGCACATAGCGAACGCCCAGCTCCTGGCCGACGCCTTGGGCGTCCACCGCCCGGCCTTTGAAGGTGAAGCTGGAATTGCGCGCGATGACGAACAGCCAGCGGATACGCGACAGGGCGGTGATGATGTCCTCGACAACGCCGTCGGCGAAATACTCCTGCTCCGGATCGCCGCTCAGATTCTGGAAGGGCAGGACGGTGATCGAAGGTTTTTCCGGCAGAGCCAGGCTTGGCGAGGGCGCCTGCCTGACAGGTTCACGTTCGTCGAGGCTGGGCTGTCGCGCTTGGCTATTATTGGCGAGCGTGACCTGCCCGACGAAACGGTAACCCTTGCGGGCGACCGTGCGCACCAGGCGCTGTTCCTCACCGGTATCGCCAATGGCCTTGCGTACCGCATTGATGTGGCTGGTGATCGTCGATTCCGAGACGATCCGGCCGCTCCACACCCCTTCCAGCAATTCATCCTTGCCGACCACGCGGTCGGGGTTGCTGACGAACAACAGCAACAGATCGAAAACCTGCGGGCCAACGGCCACGACGGCGCCATGCAACGTCAGTTCCCGGCGATCCTGATCGAGTACGAAGTCTTCAAACGTGAATTGCACGATGAGCATCTCCTGGCGAGCGGCCTCGACTCCGTGTCCCAGGCAGCTGGCGGTGAATACTTGGGAATGATGATACGGCAGCTCGAAACCGGCTGCACCGACTGCGGCAAGGGTAGCTGGACGGGCAACAATTGCTTTGGACGTAAATTCAGGCGTTCGCCAAGGCAAACCCAAGACCGGCGCAAGGACTCGACTCGCGTGCACAGGCAATCTGTTCTGCAACGACGCAATGAATGCAGTCGATAAGTGGAGAACACCCATGAAGATCGTCGTCATCGGAGGCTCCGGCCTCATCGGATCCAAGCTTGTGAAGACCCTGCGCGAACGCGGCCATGACGCGCTCGCCGCCAGCCCCAGCACCGGCGTGAACAGCATCACCCGCGAAGGCCTGGCCCAGGCGATGGACGGCGCGGACGTGGTGGTCGACGTGGCCAACGCGCCATCGTGGGAAGACCAGGCCGTGCTCGATTTTTTTGAAACCTCGAGCCGCAACCTGTTGGCCGCCGAAAAGGCTGCCGGGGTTCGCCATCATGTGGCGCTGTCGATTGTCGGGACAGAACGGCTGCCGGACAACGGTTACTTCCGGGCCAAGGTCGCGCAGGAACACATCATCAAGGCGTCCGGCATTCCCTACACCCTGCTGCGGGCCACGCAATTTCATGAATTTGTCGGCGGGATTGTCCAGTCGTTCACCGTCGGTGAAGTCGTTCATGCGTCGCCGGCGCTGATTCAGCCCATCGCGTCCGACGACGTCGTCGCGGCACTGGCCGATGTCGTGCTGGCGGCGCCAGTCAACGGCACGGTCGAGGTGGCAGGTCCCGAAGCCTTGCCAATCGATGAGCTCGCCAAGCGCTTCATGCGGGCCACCGGGGACAACCGCAAAGTCGTCCCGGACGTCAATGCGCGCTACTTCGGCTCGGTGCTCGACGACCAGTCGCTGACCGCCGGTAAAAGCGCACGCCTGGGCGCGATCCGCTTTGAAGACTGGCTTGCTCGGTCGACGACCCGCTAACGATCCGCGCCATCACATTCCCACGTACGAAGGAGTAAATGCCATGGTTACCCGAATCCTGTTCGCCGCTGTGTTCGCAGCGCTCTCGATCAGCGCTGCATCGGCCGCTGAGCCGCCCCCCGGCAAAGTGACCGTCGTGTTCGACCGACCCATTCCCAATCTCCCCGGCAAGAGCATGAAGGGCGTGGTGGTCGAGTACGGGCCGGGCGCCGCATCGCCCGCCCACACCCACCCGAAAACGGCGTTCATCTATGCCACGGTCCTCGAAGGTTCGTTTCGCATCAAAATCAAAGGCCATCCGGAAAAGGTCTACCACGTCGGCGAAAACTTCGTAGAGGAACCGGGTTCCGTGCACGAAGTCAGTGCCAACGCCAGTGACACTGAACCGGCGCGTCTGTTGGCGGTGTTCGTCCTCGACACCGATAAAACACCGCTGGTGACACCGCTCAAAAAGTGAGCCGGACGCTGAGAGTGATCACGCTAAATGCGAGCGCGCTATACCCCCGTATGGTATCGGGGGCATTGCGGCAATGTGCTCGCATCAGGATGCAGGCCCGAAATTACAACCGGCACGAACGACCACCAGACAGGATGCTTGAGTTCAGGGCGAGGTGAATGGGCGGGAAGGTCAGGCGTATTTTCAGTGGCGCTGGAGGAGGGCGGCTTCGATGCAGTTGAGCAACTTGTCGGCGTCGCAGGGCTTGGGCAGACAAGCCACCAGCTCTGGAGAGTGAGCCCCCGGAGGCGGGGCGGCTGCGGGGTAGGCTGTGATGAAAATCGTCGGGATGTGGTAACCCGTGGCGATGAGTTGTTCGAGCATTTCCACACCGCTCATCCCCGGCATCTGGATATCGGAAACCAGGCAGTGCGTTTTGGTCAAAGCGTTCGCATCGAGGAATTCCAGAGCGCTTCGATAGGTTCGGGTTTTGTAGCCGCCGGATCGCAACAGGCTTTCCAGGGCACCGCGAACGGAATCGTCATCATCGACAATGGCAATCGTGGTTGCAGCGTGCATCGGGGTGTTTTGCGTCATGTGATTGGCTCGTGAATACGCCTGGCGTCATTACACGATACGCGGTCCTGATAGGGGGAAAAGTATATCTATGTATAGGTCGCTAAGATCTAAGTGTTGATGTACTGCGGGCCGTTCGATGACATCGTGGGGGGTGTTCAATCGTTCGCTGTTCGATGTTTTTTCCTTGGCGTTTGGCGATGGAGAGCTAACCTGAATCGACGCAGGCATTACCGGACCTCGTCGAAACCACCGGCCGGGGGAACACATGTAGCAGCTGCCGAAGGCTGCGTCCGGCTGTGAAGCAGTCGTAGAACAGGCGTATGGGGTCTATCTGCCAGACCGCGAGCCATGACTTTACGACTGCTGCGTAGCCGGACGTGGCCTTCGGCAGCTGCTACATGGAATGCGTTGTGGCTTCAGCAAGACACGAACTAGGGTTCCCTTTTCGATGGATAACAACATGCAGATTCTATGGGACGATGGTGAGCGACTCTTCTGTCGCCAACTGCGCTCGGGCGCCGGCGGTGGGAGCAGTGTTCTGGTGGCGCGACCCGCTGCCGAACAACCGCTACCGGCCTGCCTGGGCCGTCTCTCCCATGAGTTCGCGCTCAAAGATGAACTGGAAGGCAGTTGGGCGGTTCGGCCGCTGGAAATGGTGCGCGAAGGCGCGCAACTGCAGCTACTTCTCGAAGACCCCGGTGGCGAGCCGCTCGTGCGGTTGCTCGCGGCGCCCATGGACATCAACTCCTTCCTGCATCACGCCATCGGCATCGCGGTGGCACTGGGCAAGCTCCATCAGCGTGGGCTCGTTCATAAAGACATCAAACCCAGCCATATCCTTGTGAACTGTACTGACGGACAGACCCGGCTCACCGGGTTCGGCCTGGCCTCGCGGCTGCCGCGTGAACGGCAGGCGCCGGAGACCATCGCGGGCACGCTCGCCTACATGGCTCCCGAGCAGACCGGTCGGATGAACCGCTCGATCGATTCGCGCAGCGACCTCTATGCCTTCGGTGTCACGCTTTACCAGATGCTGACCGGTTCATTGCCCTTCACCGCGATTGACCCCATTGAGTGGGTGCATTGCCATATCGCGAAAAAGCCGCCACCACCGAATTCGCGGGTCGAAAGCGTTCCCGAAGCGCTCTGCGACATCGTCATGAAGCTACTCGCCAAAACTGCCGAGGAGCGCTATCAAACGGCAGCGGGGCTTGAGCATGACCTGCGCAGATGCCTGGCCGATTGGCAGAGCCTGGGCCGCATCAACACCTTTACCCTGAGTGAGCACGGCACGTCCGATCGGTTGCTGATTCCCGAAAAACTCTACGGACGCGAACGGGAGGTCGAAACGCTGGTGGCCGCGTTCGGTCGGATCGTTGCAAACGGCGCGGCGGAGCTGGTGCTGGTCACCGGTTACTCCGGCATAGGCAAATCGTCGGTGGTCAATGAACTGCACAAAGTGCTGGTGCCGCCGCGGGGTATTTTCGCCTCCGGCAAGTTCGACCAATACCGGCGCGACGTTCCTTATTCGACGCTGGTACAGGCGTTTCAAGGCCTGGTGCGCACGCTGCTGGGCAAGAACGACGCGGATCTGACGCAGTGGCGTGAGGCGTTGCAACAGGCACTGGATGCCAATGCGCGACTCATGACCGACCTCATCCCGGAACTCAAACTGATCATCGGTGAACCGCCACCGGTCCCGGCCCTTGACCCGCAACAGGCACAACGGCGTTTCCTCCTGGTGTTCCGGCGTTTTATCGGTGTGTTCGCCAGGGCCGAACATCCGCTGGCGCTGTTTCTCGACGATTTGCAGTGGCTCGACGCGGCAACGCTGGATTTACTGGAAGACCTGCTGACCAGCCCGGACATGCGCAACCTGATGCTGGTGGGGGCCTATCGCAGCAACGAAGTGGATGCCGCGCACCCGCTGACGAGCAAGCTCAAAGCCATTCGTGCTGCGGGCGGCAGGGTCGGTGAGATCACACTGGCGCCGTTGGCCAAGGCGCACATCGAGCAGTTGATCGCCGAGGCGCTGCATGACGACATTGCGCACATCGAGCCGCTGGCGCAGTTGGTGTTGGACAAAACCGCCGGTAACCCATTCTTTGTGATCCAGTTCCTGCAAGCGCTCGCCGAGGAACAACTGCTGACGTTCGATCACGAGGCCCGCCGGTGGTGCTGGGACACGGACCGCATTCATGCCAAGGGCTACACCGACAACATCGTCGACCTGATGGTCGACAAACTGGCGCGCTTGTCGAGCGAAACCCAGCAGGCGTTGCAGCAACTGGCCTGCCTGGGGAACGTCGCTACGATCAGCGCGCTTTCGACTGCCATGGGCATGCCCAAGGCGCAGGTTCGCACGGTCTTGTGGGAGGCGATTCGCCAGGAACTGGTCGAGCGACTGGACGGCGCGTATGGGTTTGTCCATGACCGAATCCATGAGGCTGCGTATTCACTGATCCCCAAGGATGCCCGTGCTCAGGCCCATCTGCGGATCGGCCGGTTGCTGGCAGCGCAGACACCTGAAGCCGATCTGGAAGAGGCGATTTTTGAAATCGTTGGTCAGCTCAATCGCGGCGCCGCGCTGATCACCGAACAAAACCTGCGGGTGCAGTTGGCCAGGTTCAACCTGATGGCCGGCCAGCGCGCCAAGGCCTCGACGGCTTACGCTTCTGCGCTCAACTACCTCGGCACCGGTGCGCAGCTATTGCAGGCGGACGGCTGGACGCACCGGCATGCGCTGATGTTTGCACTGGAATTGAACCGGGCCGAATGCGAGTTCCTGACCGGGCAGCTATCGGTCGCGGATGAGCGCCTGACGGTACTGTCCAAACGCGCCGTGACCACGATCGAGCGCGCTGACGTCGCCTGCCTGCAAATGGACGTTTATCTGCTGCTCGATCGCAGCGATGGCGCGGTCGCTGTCTGCCTCGACTACCTGCGACATGTGGGCATCGAGTGGTCGGCCCATCCGAGCGACGATCAAGTGCGCCACGAATATGAACAAATCGGCGCGTTGCTGGGGGATCGGGCCATCGAAGCGCTCATCGATTTGCCGCTGATGAAGGATCCGACGTCACTGGTCACGGTCAACGCGCTGGGCAAGCTTTTCGCACCGGCCTTGCAGACCGATTTCAATCTGTCGTGCCTGTCGATCTGCAAGGCGATCAGCCTCAGCCTGGAGTGGGGCAACTGCGATGCTTCCTGCGTGCTTTACGCCAATCTTTTCAGGGTGGCGGGTCGGCGCTTCGGCGATTATCAGGTGGGGTTCCGCTTCGGGCAGCTCGGCTGCGACCTCGTCGAGCAACGTGGCCTGACGCGATTCGAGGCCAGCACCTATCTATGTTTCTCGTGTTTTGCGGTGCGCTGGATGAGGCCCGTGGGCGAATGTCGCGATCTGCTGCGCCGGTCGTTTGCGGCAGCGAACCGCATCGGCGACCTGCCATACGGTGCTTACGCGGGTAACAACCTCACGGCAGACCTGCTATTTGCTGGCGAGCTGTTACCCGACGTGCAAATCGAAGCCGAGCGCGGCCTGGATTATGCGAAGACGGTACGCTTCGGGCTGGTCATCGATTTCATCAACACCCAGCTTGCGCTGATCCGCATGCTGCGAGGCCTGACGGATACGTTTGGTCGCCTCGACGGAGGCAAGTTGAACGAGAGCGACACCGAAGCCCACTTGTCCGGAAACCCGGACCTGGTGCTGGCCGAGTGTCTTTACTGGGTGCGCAAGTTACAGGCGCGCTACATGGCTGACGATCCCGGAGCGGCCATGGCCGCTGCCGCCAAGGCGCAACAGTTACTTTGGGTGTGCCAGTCGTTTTTCGAGGAAGCCGAGTTCTACTTCTTTGACGCATTAGCCCGGGCCGCTTGGTGTGAGCGCCTTCCGGCAGTCGAACTTGGGCCGCACTTGCGCGCCATGATCGACAGTCACAAGCAGTTGCAGACGTGGGCGCAACAGTGCCCAGAGAATTTTGCCAGCAGGGCGGCATTGGTCGGTGCCGAAATTGCTCGGGTGGAAGGGCGTGTCGTTGACGCAGAACAGCTGTATGAGCAAGCCATCGACCTGGCGCAGAAAAGCGGTTTTATCCAGATAGAAGCACTGGCCAACGAACTCGCGTCGCGTTTCTACGCTGCGCGGGGCCTGGGCAAGATTGCCCGGGTCTACTTGCAGGATGCCCGCTACGGCTACCTGCGTTGGGGCGCCGATGGCAAGGTTCGGCAGCTCGACGGCAAATATCCATCGCTGCGGGCCGAGGAACACCCGCTCGATTCGACCACCACCATGGCCACTGCGGTCGAACACCTCGATCTGGCCACCGTACTCAAGGTTTCCCAAGCGCTGTCGGGCGAAATCGTTCTGGAAAAGCTGATCGATACGGTCATGTTCACGGCCATCGAGCAGGCCGGTGCCGAACGGGGCCTGTTGATACTCTCGACCGGTGCCGAACACCGGATAGCCGCGCAAGTGACGACCGCCGACAGCGCAACGCTTTTGCGTGATATCCCGGTCAGTTCGCAACTGTTGCCGGAGTCGGTTCTCTATCAAGTCCTGCGCACCCGCGAAAGCCTGGTGCTCGACGATGCCGCGACCGAAGCAGCCTTCGCCACAGACCCCTACATCCTTGAGCATCACGCCCGCTCGATTCTCTGCCTGCCGTTGATGAATCAGGCCAAGCTGGTAGGCGCGCTCTATCTGGAAAACAACCTGACCGCCCGGGTGTTCAGCCCGGACCGGATGGCAGTGCTCAAACTGGTGGCGTCCCAGGCGGCCATTTCGCTGGAAAATGCCCGTTTGTATCGCGAGGTCGCCGAGCGCGAACGACGCTATCGTGAGGTGCAGGCTGAGTTGTCCCACGCCAACCGTGTCGCGACCATGGGTCAGCTAGTGGCGTCGATCGCTCACGAGGTCAACCAGCCGATAGCCGCCGCCATCCTCAATGCCAATGCGGCCCAACGCTGGCTGAACGCTCAGCCACCCGAGCTTGAGGAGGTGCGGCATGTGCTCAGCCGTCTCATCCTCGATGCCAACCGCGCCGCGGACGTGCTGGGACGTATTCGTCAGCACATCCGCAAAGCGCCGCGACAGAAGGGGCCGGTGGACATCAACGCCGCGATTGGCGAAATGATCGAGTTCACCCGTAGCCAGATCATGAAGAATGGCGTGGTTTTGCACACCCAATTCATGGACGGTTTGCCCCTCATCGAAGGTGATCGTGTAGAGCTGCAACAGGTATTGCTCAACCTGATCATGAACGCGCTTGAGGCCATGAGCGGAACTGCCCAGGCCGAGCGGCAATTACAGATCAGCGTGGTGCCGGGCGATGACGGCTATTTGCTGGTGAGCGTCGCGGATTCAGGACCGGGGTTTCCCGTGGACAACACCGATCAGGTATTCACCTCGTTCTACACCACCAAACCCACGGGGCTGGGACTGGGGTTGTCGATCTGCCGCTCGATCATCGAAGCCCATGGCGGTCGTTTGTGGGCGGGCGCCAACCCGCCCTGCGGGGCCACGGTTCAGTTCACGCTACCGGTCATACAGGAGGGTGAACTGTCGGCCAGTGCCTGACTTAATACTTAGGTTTAAGAGGGGCATATCAATGGGTCGAACGAAGTAATCGGATGTACAAATGAAGCTCCACAACCCCGGCGATACATTAAGCATCAAGGGTTGCGGAGATCTTTATCGTGAAAAGCTCAATAGCCGAAGTGATTGAAAAATATTCAGGGATCCGTGTCGGCCAGACACTCACTGACTCGCCGGTCGGCTCGCATCTGATCAGCCCACGGCGGTTTTACGTTCATCACGGTATTCACCTTGGCGGCGGTCGCATCGCCCATTACGCCGGGTACAGCGGCTCAATCAAGCCGGGGCCGATCGAAGTGACGGACCTGGAAGGTTTCGCCAATGGCAGACCCGTCTGGGTACTTCAAGAACAGTGTGAATATTCCAGTGATGAAGTGGTCAGTCGCGCGTATTCAAGAGTGGGCGAGCGCGATTATAGAATCTTCTCCAACAACTGCGAACACTTTTGCAGTTGGTGCACTCGCGGTAGAAGTTACAGCGCCCAGGTCGAAGCGCTACTGCGTTCACCACGACGTTTCTTCTCGATGATTTCTGCGTTGCAACTATGTTTAGTGGCCTAGCATCGGCCAGGCCCGCCATGCCGCTGCGGCGGCTGCCTGGGTGCTTTCCAAGCAAATTTTGACGCTGTGCTACACTTTTTTTTCCGTCATTTTTTCAAGAGTGTCGTGCATGAACGCACCATCTCGTGAGCCCCAAAGCAATGGTTCAATGGTGTTCGTGGTAGATGACGACGCCTCCATTCGCGATGCGTTGAGTAACCTTTTGCGTTCCGCCGGCATACGCGTCGAAACCTTCGCTTCAACGGCGGAATTTCTAAGCCAGCCGAAGACCGACAGCGCCAGTTGCCTGGTCCTGGATGTACGTCTTCAGGGCAACAGTGGCCTGGACTTCCAGCGGCAACTGGTTGAGTCCAACACCACCATTCCGATTATTTTCATCACCGGTCATGGCGACATCGAAATGTCGGTCAAGGCAATGAAGGCCGGTGCCGTGGACTTCCTGGCCAAACCGTTTCGTGAACAGGACCTGCTGGACGCGGTGTCCGCCGCGCTGCAAACCGATATCAAACGCCGGGAACTTGAACGCCAAACGTCAAACCTGCATGCCGACTACCAATCGCTGACCACTCGTGAGCGAGAAGTCATGGCGCTTGCCGTCAAAGGGCTGATGAATAAACAGATCGCCGGGCAAATGAACCTGAGCGAAATCACCATCAAAATTCACCGCTCCCATGCCATGAAAAAAATGCACGCCAGGTCGTTTGCCGATCTGGTTCGCATGGCGGAGGCTCTGGGGGTAGGGCACGAGCGTTAAACGGCGCTGGATAACAAGTCGCCAATAACGGGTTGCCCGTCTCATCGTGGGCACTGAAACGAATAAATTTATTGAAAAAAATCGCCATAAGCTTTAAACGGGAAGCTCACTGGCAAATGGCTAGCAAACAGTCAGTGAGTTTCGCCAGTTTTTGGCACAGGGAGCGCTGATGAGTTTTCGTACACGGATCGACTCCCCGCGGCCAGCGGCCGTTTGTGTAGCAGCTTCAGCTCCACCCAACGATTACCCGGCGACTGTGGGCATGGCCCGTGCTGGCAGCGAAGATTCGATCGAGCAATTGCTGGACGCTGCGCGCAACGGCGTTCACACCCGCAGGTGGGTGTTTTACCGTGCCGGTGAGCAAATGCATTGGGTCGGGCAAGGCGACCCGTCGGCGCAATGGCCCTCGCACGTCGAAAATGAAGAATTCGAAGCCTTTTGCCAGGCCCGGCAGTTGCATCGCTGGCCGACCGGCCGGGGCGAAACTGCGCTGGGTTGGTTGCTTGCCCCGCAAGACGCCGCTGCGGAACCGGCGCTCGCCGAGTTTGCCCTGCGCCTGGGGGTCCAACTCCAGACCAATACCCTGGCCCGCGCGCAGATTACCCAGCGTGTGTTGTATGAAATCACCTACCTGGCCAGCTCTACCCGCGACCGCGCGGTGTTTCTGGTGGGGGTTCACCGCCTGCTGGCCAGTCTGATCGATGCCGAGAATTTCTATCTCGCGCTGTACGACCCGCACACGGGCAAGATCGATTACCCGTATTACGTCGACATCATTGACGTTGATGCGCTGGAGTCCGAAAACTACGAATACCTTGTCCCTTCGCGCCTGTCATTGACTGGCCAAGTGTTGACCAGCGGTCAGCCGTTGCTGATCGATGCTGCGGGGATTCTCGCGGCTCAGGCCGAGGAGCGCTTCTTTTGTGTGGGTGATCGTCCTGAGTTCTGGATGGGTGCGCCGTTGAAAAATGCCTCGGATGAGGTGTTTGGCATGCTGGCGATGCAGGTCTACGACGTTGAGCGTATCTACAGCGCCGAAGACCGCGCGTTGTTTCTGGTGGTGGCGCGCCACGTGGCCATGGCCCTGGGCCGGATTCTGCACCGAGAGGATCTGGAGCAAACGGTGATGCGCCGTACCCTGGAGCTGTCGGCACTCAACGACGCCCTGCGGCAAGAAGTGGCAGACCGTGAGCGCGCCGAGCATCTGCAGAGCGCGCTGTTCCAGATTGCCGAACTGTCGAGCCAGCCCGGCGACATGGCCGAATTGTTTAAAACCCTGCACGGCATCGTCGGTGATCTGCTGTTCGCGCAGAACTTCTACATTGCGCTGTTCGACGACGCGACCAGTGAAGTGACCTTTCCCTACTATGTGGATGAACGGCAGACGATTTGCCCGGCGGCTCGGCGAGGGCGCCGGGGCCTGACCGAGTACGTGATCCGCCAGCGTCGACCTTGCCTGATCGACGTCGGCGAGGCTGAACGATTGGCCGAAACCGGTGAAATCGAACTGGCCCATGAGTCGGTCAGGTCCTGTTCCTGGCTGGGCATTCCCTTGTTCGATGGCGACGTGGTGCGTGGCGTGCTGGCGGTGCAAAGCTACACCTCGCATGTTTGGTACACCCTGCGTGATCAGGAACTGTTGACGTTCGTGTCACGCCACATCGACACCGCGTTGTCACGCCGCACGGCCGCCGAAGCGATCCACACCGCCAATCTCAAGCTGGAAGCGCGGGTACAGAGCCGCACCCGCGAACTCGATCACGCCAACGCCAAGTTGCAACACGAAAACACCCACGATGCGCTGACCGGATTGCCGAATCGCACCTACCTGCAACAGCGCCTCAACCTGGCCTGGTCACGCTTCGGCAGTCAGGGCGGGCACCTGGCGGTGATGTTCATCGATCTCGACCGCTTCAAAATGGTCAACGACAGCCTCGGCCACCATTTTGGCGACCTGCTGTTGATGCAGGCCGCCCACCGTTTACGCGGTTGCCTGCGCGAAACCGACATGCTGGCACGTCTGGGCGGCGACGAATTTTCGGTGCTCGCCCCAGAAGCGTCGCTGGATGTGGTCATCGAAATCGCCGAACGCATCCTCGTCGCGTTCGACCTGCCGTTTTTCATCAATGGCTACGAAGTTTTTTCGTCCTGCAGCATCGGTATTGTCAGCGCCGATGGTCAGTTCCACCACGAGCCCGCGGACTTGTTGCGCGATGCCGATGCGGCGATGTACCGGGTCAAAAGTGCCGGGCGTGACAGCTACGCAGTGTTCAACCAGGAAGTGCGCCGCGAAGTCTCGGACCAGGTCGAGCGAGAAGGGGCCTTGCGCAACGCGCTCAAGCGCACCGATGAATTGCTGCCGTATTTCCAGCCGATTGTCAGCGTTGAAACCGGTGAGTTATTAGCCCTGGAAGCACTGATCCGTTGGCGCCAGCCGGGCGGCCGGGTGATCGCGCCGGGCGAGTTCCTGCCGGATGTCGAGGGCTTGCGCCTGATCGGCCGACTGGACCTGTACATGCTCGCCAGCATTGCCGCGATTCTCGCCCGACCCGAGCACGCCAATTGGCCTGCGGTGCACGTCAACTGCTCCAGTTACAGCATGACCCGACCGGACTTTGCCAGTGATGTGCTGGCGCTGCTGGCGCAACACGGCGTCGAGCCATCGCGAATTTGCCTGGAATTAACCGAAGGTGCACTGGTGGCCGAGCCCGAGATTGCCAAGCAGACCATGCAGCAACTGGCCGACAACGGCATGTCAGTGGTGCTCGATGATTTCGGTGCCGGGTTTTCATCCCTGAGCTACGTGCATCAATACCAATTCAGCGGCTTGAAAATCGACAAGTCGTTCATCCTCGAACTGACCACCAGCCCACGCAGCCGCGCCATCGTCCGGGCCATCGTACGCATGGCCGAGTCGCTGGACTTGAGCGTGGTGGCCGAAGGCGTCGAGGACCAAGCGACACTGGACCTGCTTCGCGAAATTGGCGCGGGCCAAGCCCAGGGTTACTACTTTGCCAAGCCGATGGGGCTGGAGGCGTTGTTGGCGAGTTCGTTGATGGGGCGCTGAGGCGGTCCTGTTACGTTACGTGCACAAAAAACCCGGCTGATCAGGCCGGGTTTTTTGTCGGTGTTGCGGTGTCGCGATGTATTCAGGCGACGGTGTTGCCTTGCAGGCGGTCGGAGCCATCGGCGGCGACGGTGTTGCCTTGCAGGCGGTCGGAGCCATCGGCGGCGACAGTGTTGCCTTGCAGACGGTCGGAGCCATCGGCGGCGACGGTGTTGCCTTGCAGGCGGTCGGAGCCATCGGCGGCCACTTCGTTGCCTTTCAAACGATCCGAACCATCGGCAGCGACACGATTTTCAATCAGGCGATCGGAACCGCCTTCAGCGACACGATTCTGGATCAGACGATCCGAACCACCTTCAGCCACACGGCTTTCAATCAGTCGATCCGAGCCGCCTTCAGCGACTACGGGTTGAACAGAGGTGGCGGCAAAAGCGTTAACGGCGAAGATCGAAAAAGCGATGCTGAGGATGGTTTGGCGTTTCATGATCGTGTGCTCCGGGGTGTTGTTGGTTGGTATGAGCCAATGTTACGCCGCGGATTTTTTAAGAGAACTTCATTGAAGTGATGGTGAACATCGATGGCATTGATAGGGCGAGCCGAACACCTCTGGTGGGCGTGATGATGTGGCGCAGCCTGGAAGCGGCGGGGCATTGCTTACACGGGGTATCAACTGTAATGCGCGAGCGCACCGTTATCAGCCATGCCGATCCTCAATAGAGTCAGCCTGACGATATTGTCCACTGCATCGATAAGGTGTCTCTCATGATTCAGAACGTTCTCAAAACGGCTTCTCTGGCAGTGCTACTTGTCGCAAGTGCAGCGGTGCCGATTGCCCAGGCACAATCCTTGCCCCTCGATACAGTGGGTGCTTTACATAACGAAGACGTGGAATGGCGCAGCTTTCCCGCTTTTCCGAAAGAAGTGAAGCTGGCCGTTATCGCCGGGGATCCGACTAAGTCCGCACCCTACGTTGTGCGAGTCAAAGTGCCCAACGGCACTAAATTAATGCCCCATACGCATCCTGAAAATCGAATCTACACCGTCATGTCCGGCGTTTTCTATATCGGGTTCGGTACGGTTTTTGATCCGGACAAACTGGTGGCTTACGGACCGGGTAGTGTCGTGATATTGCCGGCCAATACGCCGCATTTTCACTGGGCAAGATCAGGGGAGTACATATCCCAGGTTTACGGAACGGGGCCGCTGGGGCTTGAATACATTGATAGTCACGATGATCCTCGAAACGCGTCGAAGTGAAACGCGCCCATTCTTGAATCCAGCACGGAGCCTTGCATGAAAGTTGGCGTGATCTCCGATACCCACGGCCTGCTCCGCCCCGAAGCCCTCGTGGCGTTGCAAGGCTGCGAGCGAATCATTCACGCCGGTGACATCGGCAAACCGCAAATCCTCGAACAACTGGCAGCGATTGCGCCCTTGCATGTCGTGCGGGGCAACAATGACCAGGCGGCCCCATGGGCAGAACACATCGCCGATCACCTGAGTTTTGATCTCAATGGCTGGTCGACCCTGTTGGTCCACGACATCGCCGACGTCCCGGATCTTCTCGATGTTGGCACACGGTTGGTGATCACCGGGCATTCGCATAAGCCGCTCATTGAATGGCGCGGTGAACGGCTGTTCCTGAACCCCGGCAGCGCAGGGCCGCGACGGTTCAAGTTGCCGGTGACGTTGGCGTTGCTAGACGTGGAAGAGGGGGCGATTGAGCCGCGATTGGTTTCGTTGTTGGGATAATGGAACCCGCCTCCGACCGCGTCGCTGCCACGCACTCTGTGTAGCAGCTGGCGAAGCCTGCGTCCGGCTGCGCAGCAGTCGTAAAATCTGAGCGTGAAGTCATCCTGAAGGACCGCACTGCCTGTTTTTGCGTCTGCTTCGCCGCCGAACGCAGGCTTCGCCAGCTGCTACGGGGTGGGTTGCTGATCTTGATGTCTCCACTTAGGGGAGCAGCGATGGCTCGACGGCAATCGCGATTTTTCCTTGAAGGCCATTGTTGGGACTTTCCAACCGGGCATGGGCGAGCGCAATGTCGGCAAGCGAATAGACAGCGCCAACGTGCGGGCGTAGCTGACCGCGCTCGATCAACGTGCTCAATTCATCCAGCTTGCCGCGGTTTTGTCGGGTGAACACGAAGTGATAACTCGCATTCTTGCCCCAGGCCTGAACGAGGTTTTGAGGCTGGGCAATGTCCACGATGGAAACCACTCGGCCCAGTTGGGCGAGGGCATCGGGGCTACGGGATAATGCGTTGCCGCCGATGGTGTCGAACACCACATCGACTCCGCGGCCATCCGTTTCCCGATTGATGGCGTCGACGTAATCCTCCTTTTCGTAGTCGATAACGACATCGGCGCCCATGCTTCGTGCGAACTCAAAGTTTGCTTCGCGCACGGTGGTGAACACCCGTGCTCCAATGGCTTTTGCCACCTGGATCGCCACATGTCCGACGCCCCCGGCGCCGCCGTGGATCAGAATGCTTTCTCCCACTCTGAGCGCCGCTCGCACGGTCAGTGCTTCCCACACAGTCCCGCCAACCAGGGTCAGACTTGCCGCCTCAAGATGACTCAGTGAAGGCGGCTTCTTGCCGATAATGCTTTCGTCTGCAACGTGGTATTCGGCGTAACTTCCAGGACCGTCGAAAATTTGCGGGGTGTACCAGACCTCGTCTCCCGGAGCGAAGGCCGTCACACCCGGACCCACTTCTTCAACAACGCCCGATATGTCATGACCGGTAATGGCCGGCAGTGGTACCAGGTCGGCATAGTCGCCACGTCGAACCTGGAAATCCAACGGGTTGATGGAGGTTGCGTGGACCCGCACCAGCACTTGTCCAGCACGCGGCACAGGCTTGGGCACGTCGCGAAGCTCGAACGAATCCGGGCCGCCAAATGCTTTAAGTATCATCGCTTTCATAGTAGATCCTCGTATCGACAAAAAGGGATATCGAGATATCTCGATATTATGGGGCAAAAAAATTACAGATCTGTCCCTATGATCTCGGCCAGCGCACTGATGGCTGCTTCATTGCGCTTGTAGTAGGTCCATTGTCCGATGCGTCGGACTTCGACCAGGCCCACTCGTTGCAGCGTCGCAAGATAACCAGACACCGTTGACTGCGACAGCCCGATACCTTCCTGAATACTGCTGACGCAGACCCCCACCGTGAGAACGTCACCCTCATCCTGCGGAGGGAAATTCTTAACGGGGTCCTTCAAGCCTTTCAAGATTTGAAGGCGTGTAGGGTTTGAGAGGGCTTTGAATACTTCGAGTAGGTCCATGAGCGCAGGATATCGAGATTTATCGATATGTCAATGTGTGAAGCGATAGAAGGTGAGATTCGTAGATTGGTGGTTTTTTCAGGGGCTTAATGGCGGTAGGTTGACGGTGGCGGTCGACGACCCGGACGACCGTTTGTGGCCGCTTTCAGTCGATCGCGACAGGCGGAAAACGGCCATTAGCGGACGCTCGGAAAAGACCGCTTACGGCCAAAAGGAGCCAGTCGAAGGCGTCCAGGAAATCAGGGGCGATTCAGTTTGTTACTTCGAATGCCCCGCAGGCGACTGCTATTTAATGGAAGTCTGGATCGTAGCCGTCTTCATTGTATTCCTGAATGAGTGACTGAGACGGCCTCACACCAACCTCAACGTTAGCCCAATCTCTTACGCTTTTTGCCACACCATGGAAGCCGGGAAAGAGCGTTGAGCCATCAACGCCAAGTCGCGAGCAAAGGTCTAATAAAGCGGGGCTTCCTCAATCGGCAAGGTCATTTTGACAAGTGGTGTGTGGCTCCCTGTCATGCTGTAAATCTCTTCAACATCCTCTAGCGCTTCTACCTGATACAAGTCGTCTGGGTTATATCCTTTAACCTCATGCGTGGTGAATAAACCAGACTGAGCCGCCTGATTTTTACTCGTTCCCCCTGGAGTCCTAATCACCTTCACTGTTTTCCAGTGCATCGCATAAGTGGTGTCCAGAGCCCAGATAGCCAGCCTCGGCATCTCCCTGCTATCAATCTCAAGGTTTGCCGATGAGGCAGCGAAGTAACAGGCGACAAAGCTTCTCTCAGTCCAGTCTAGGAGGCGAGTGAATCGCCCCGGGTTTCGTAGACACCTCCATGCCTTAAAATGAGGCCAATCAGGAGGTGCCATGAGCAACCCGCGTTATCCCGAAGAATTCAAAACCCAAGCGGTCAATCAAGTGACCGAAAAG
>Ga0247818_10000036_pt1 | contig 73736 bp, 71 predicted proteins | sample 13C_Glucose_Day1_FD_192424 | JGI IMG/M metagenome (GOLD analysis project Ga0247818, IMG submission 192424) | Soil microbial communities from agricultural site in Penn Yan, New York, United States - 13C_Glucose_Day1 | ecosystem: Environmental > Terrestrial > Soil > Agricultural land | place...
GTGTTGATTTCCCGTTAGAAATCAGTATTATACGCGCCATCCAACGGGTCGTTAGCTCAGTTGGTAGAGCAGTTGGCTTTTAACCAATTGGTCGTAGGTTCGAATCCTACACGACCCACCATACTCAGTACGTCAAAGCCCGCTACCGGCAACGGTGGCGGGCTTTTTCGTTTTCCGTTGGCCGAGTTTTATTGCTCGGTTTGCGCGATCGCTTGTAGGAGCGGCCTTGCGTCGCGATCGGGCTGCGCAGCAGCCCCAGGGTTTCAGCAAAAATGCACAAATTGCTGGGGCTGCTGCGCAGCCCGATCGCGACGCAAGGCCGCTCCTACAGGGGCTGCGCAGACTCCAGATGGCTTATTCAGCCCACTCCGGATCCCCGGTAAACACCACCGTCAGCCAGCGGTCCGGCCCTTCACCCCCCACGGCATCACCGATCTCGTTGCGCCACGCATCCCATTCATCGATGGTTTTCGCGGCCATGGCCTTGGGTACGATGAAATACAGTTCGATCTCCCGCGAGCGCCCGACCTTGGCCACATAGGCGCGGTACGACTGCAATCCATGGCGTGCAACGAAGGCCTTGGCGACTTCATCCACGTGCAGCTTGAGGTCGCCGGGGGTCACCAGGAAGATTTCCGAAAGAGCCTGGCGCACCACCGACATCGGCAACGGCACTATCACCAGGCAGACCAGCGCCAGCACCGCTGGGTCGATGTACGGCGACACCCACTCCAGCGACGTGCCCTGCACCGCATATCCAAAGCAGAAGGCGATCAACAGCGCAGCGGTGATGCTGGCCGACATCACCCAGCCCTTGACGTCCATGCGCACGAAATCCGAGCCCAGCTTGCGGTTGGCACGGGCCTCGACAATGGCAATGGTCACGCAGGCGATCACGGTCAGCACCGCGTAGACCATGGCGATACCGAACTCCAGGTGGCGCCCGCCTTGCAGCAGGCTGCTGACGGCGTTAATCAGCGCATAGATGGCCACGCCGCTGAGCAGGATGCCGTTGAGGGCCAGCACCATCGGCTCCAGGTGCCAGAAGCCCATGGTGAAGCGCTCGCGCAGCTTGCGTGACATCTGCACGCTGGTGGTGTGCGCGGTAATCAGCCTGACCACCACCAGTGACAGCCCGCTCATGCTGGCATCGACCAGCGAATAGACGCCGTCGAACACGATGGAGAACGAGCCAGACGCCAGGCCGAAGGCGATGCCGATGACGGCGATGAACAGGGTGACAGCGATCGAGGTGCGTAGCAGGCCCTGTTCGCTGGTGATGTCAAAGAAGGAAGATCTGGTCGGGGTTTGCATGATTGTGCTCGGTAAATAGCCCTGCTGCTGTGTTGTATGTGCTGGCCTCTTCGCGGGTAAACCCGCTCCCACAGCTTTATGCTCTGACCTTGAAGGCGGCGCCGACCTTGTGGGAGCGGGTTTACCCGCGAAGAGGCCCTGACAGGCTAGACGCGGAACTGCTCCATCAACGCCTGCTGCTGGTTGGCCAGCCGGTTCAGGGCCTGGCTGATCCGCGCCGACTCGTCTGCCTGGCCGGCCAGCGATTCGGTCACATCGCGAATGCCGGCCACATTGCGGTTTACCTCCTCTGCCACGGCGCTCTGCTCTTCGGCTGCCGAGGCAATCTGCAGATTCATGTCGCTGATCACCGCCACTGCCTCGCCAATACGTTGCAAGGCTGGCACCGCCTGCTCCATCCGCGCGGCGCTGTCCTGGGCCTGACGCCGGCCTTCGTGCATTGCGCCCACCACATCCTGGGTGCCTTGCTGCAAACCTTCGATGACCTGGCGAATTTCCTCCACCGACACCTGGGTACGCTGGGCCAAGCCGCGCACTTCATCGGCCACTACGGCAAAACCACGCCCGGCTTCGCCTGCGCGGGCAGCTTCGATGGCGGCGTTGAGCGCCAGCAGGTTGGTTTGCTCGGCAATGGTGCGGATCACTTCCAGTACCGAACCGATCTGCCCGCTGCGGCCTTCCAGCGCGTGCGCCTCGTCCATGGCAGCGTTCATGCCGGCATTCAGGCGGTCGATGCCCTGCCGGGTGCTGTCGATCAGTTGCAGGCCCTCGCGGCTGGCCTGGTCGGCAGCGCGTGCGGCCTGGGCCGCCTGCGAGGCGTTGTGGGCGACATCCAGGGCGGTGGCACTCATCTCATTGGCGGCGGTGGCCACCTGTTCGATTTCGCGGTGCTGTTGCTGCATGCCGTTGCTGGTCTGGCTGGCGATGGCTGCCGACTGGTCGGCAGTGCTGCGTGCCTCCCGCAGCGAGCCTTTGACCTGGGCTATGACCGGCTGCAGCTTGTCGAGAAAGCGGTTGAACCAACCGGTAAGCTGGCCCAGTTCGTCCTGGCGGGCGTAGTCCAGGCGGCGGGTGAGGTCGCCTTCGCCGCTGGCGATGTCTTCCAGGCGCGCGGCCACGGCCAGGATTGGCCGGGTCACACCGCGCGCGGTCAGCCACACCAGCAGCAAGCCGACTACCGCAGCGCCCAGACCAACCAGCAGGCTGGTGAGGTTGGCGCTGTGGTTGTGCGTGTCCAGGCGCTGGTTGAGGGCTACGGCAGGCGCCTGCAGCACGCTTTCCGGCAGTTCCAGCAATACCTGCCAAGGGGCGGCGTCAGGGATTGGCGTGAACGGGTGGGCAACCCGCAGCAGGCCGCCGGCTACCGTCTTGTCCATCGGCTCGCCCAGCTTGCTGTCGTCGCGGCTATTGCCGGCCAGCAGGCCGGCCGCGCTGGCGATGCTGACCTGGCCCTGGCCGTCGAACAGCTCCCGGCGGCCGTCCAGGCTCAACTGCTGCAGGTTGGAAAGGCCGATGTCCAGGCCGACCACGCCGACCACCTTGCCGTGCTCCAGCAGCGGCAGCGCGATGCTGGTCATCAGCACCTGTCGGCCATTCACTTCGTCGAGGTATGGCTCGAGCATGCAGGTTCTGGCGGTGTCCTGCGGACAGGTCAGCCAACGGTTCTTCGCCGCGCCGTTGCTGCCGATGCTGGCGTCACCGAGCATCGATTCCGGCATGGCTTCAAGCTCCAGGGTGCCGGGGCTGGGTTGTGACCAGTACAGCGAGAAACGCCCGGCCTCGTTGCTGCCCATGGCATCCTGGCCGAGGTACTGGCTGTCCGGGTCCAGAGCGTTGGGCTGGAATACCAGGTACAGGCCGATCACATCCGGGTTGCCAGCCAGGCTGGCACGGGCCTGGCGCGTCAGCTCGGCGCGCAGGTCGTTGCCGCCACGGGCCTTGAGCACCTGCACCAGGCGGGCAAAGCCATTGCCGTACTGGTAGGCGTCCATGAAATAGCGCTGGATGCGCAGGGCCTGGGTTTCGGCATGGGCCTCCAGGCGCAGGCGTGCGCTGCTGTCGAGCATTTCGGTGTTGGCCTGGTTGACCAACGCCGCGCTGCGCCGCGCCTGGGCCAGCGATGTGGTTACCAGCAGGGCGACGATGGCCAGCAGGCAGAGGCCGGCGAGCAGGGTGATCTTCCATTGGATGGAGAGGCGACGCAGCGGCATGAGGGCTTTCCTTTTCGATCAAATGCAACGCCCGCGATCAGGCGCGGGCGTTGTCGGCAGCATGGGTCATTCAGCGACGGTCATTCAGCGACGTAGTTGGGCGGCGCGTTCCTGAAAGCCTTGGTCAGCCAGGCCAGGTAGAGCAAGCCGAGCACAGCCCAGACGCCACCGAACATCAGCGAGTGGGCATTCAGGTCCAGCCACAGCGAGACGATGATGCAGAAGCCGATGGTCGGCAGCACCAGGTACTTTAGCTGGTTGGCCAGGCCTTGCCGCTTGCCTTCGCGCAGGTAGCAGTGGTTGATGACCGACAGGTTGACGAAGCTGAACGCGACCAGCGCACCGAAGTTGATGATCGAGGTGGCGGTGACCAGGTCGAAGAAGATCGCCGACAGCGAAATCAGCCCCACCACCGCGATATTCAGCACTGGCGTCTTGTAGCGCGAGTGCAGGCGGGCGAACAGGCTGGCCGGCAGCACGTTGTCACGGCCCATCACGTACAGCAGGCGCGACACGCTGGTCTGCGAAGCCAGGCCCGAGGCGATGGTGTTGATCACGGTGCAGGCGATGAAGATCGACTGGAACAGCTTGCCGCCGACGTACAGGGCGATTTCGGGCAGTGCCGCTTCATGGTCATGGAAGCGCGCCATGGTCGGGAAGTAAGCCTGGATGAAATACGACACAGTGATGAACACCACGCCGCCGATCAGTGCGGTGAGGAAGATAGCCCGTGGGATGGTCTTGCTCGGGTTGTGGGTTTCTTCGGACAGGCAGGTGACAGCGTCGAAACCGAGGAACGAGAAGCACAGGATGGTCGCACCGGCGGCCAGGGCGCTGAACTGAGTCTGGTCGTCGGCGAACGGCAGCAGGCTCCAGGCGGTACCCAGCCCTTCACCTTGGTCCAGGCCGCGTACGCACAGGTAGATGAACACGGCGATGATCGCCACCTGCACGGCCACGAAAAGCAGGTTGAAGTGCGCCACCAGGTTCACACTGCGCATGTTGATCAGGCTGATCAAGGTGACGAAGCCGGCCACCCACATCCACTCCGGTACTTCTGGGAACATGGCCGAAAGGTACAGCTTGGCCAGCAGCGCGTTGACCATTGGCAGCAGCAGGTAGTCCAGCAGCGACGACCAGCCGACCAGGAAGCCCACGTGCGGGTTGATCGCCCGTTGGGTGTAGGTGTAGGCCGAGCCCGACTGCGGGAAGCGTCTTACCAGGGTGCCGTAGCTCACGGCGGTGAACAGGATCCCGGCCAGCGCCAGGATGTAGGCGCTGGGTACGTGGCCGGCAGTTATCCCGGAAACGATGCCGAAGGTGTCGAACACGGTCATGGGGGTCAGGTAGGCCAGGCCGATGATGATCACGTGCCACAGACGCAGGGTTTTACGGAGTTGGCCGTTGCCGGAGGCGCTGTGGTCAGGCTGCATGCTGGCATGGCTCCTGCGGCTGGGCGTAAACGGCGGGCACGGTGTACTGCGCATGCGGCAAGGGCGAGCGGGTGGGCTCCATGTTGTTCACCTTTTATTGTTGGAGCAGCGGGGACGCGGGGGAGCGCGCAAAGTGGTGAAAATAAAAAACGATGGGTAGCTTAGTGTCAAGTTAAACATGACAAGATGTTGCTGGATTGAAATATTTATCGATCAAAGTGGGGTTTTGTTCGGTTTTTGCGCGTTTTTTTGCGGTTTTGATCAATTTTGGTGTTCGCAAAAATTAACGAATGCCGGCCTGCCTTGGAAGGCATGTCAGGCGCTTCCCAAAAACGGGATTTCTTGAGCCTGGCCAGCGCCAGGGCTGGGCTGCGGTGGTACTCTTGGCGTCCTGTGTGGCCCTTGGCCGCCTACGAAGCCCTTATGGACAGCAATCGGTTCTATTCATGAAGAAATCAGTTGGCATCCTTTCCGGCCTGGCTATCGCCATCGCCGTCGCAACCACCGCTGGCGCCTGGTACACCGGCAAGCAGCTGCCAGCAGAGCTGGACAACGCCCTGGTCCGCAGCAACGCGGAACTCAAGAAGGCCCTGGTGAGCACCGGTGGCAGCATGAGCATCGAACGGGTGTCGCTGGAGCAGCACTTCTTCAGCAGTACCGCCCAGTACCGGCTCAAGGCCCGCGATATCAACCTGGGCGAAGGCGAAGTGGTGAATTTCGACGTGGGCGTGACCGACCAGATCGAGCACGGCCCGTTTCCCTGGTCACGGGTAAAGGCATTGAAGCTGATGCCGGTGCTGGCAGTCAGCAACAGCACGCTGCAGAAGGACGACACCACCGCACCGTGGTTCGCCGCAGCGGGCGAGCAAGCCCCGGTCAGCGCTCAGACCAGCCTGGGCTACGACGGCAATGTGGTCAGCCAGGTACGGCTGGCACCGGTCAAGCTCGACGAAGCGGATGGCAACAGCCTCGACTTCTCGGGCATGCAACTGCAGGTCAGCGGTGACCAGGAAGGCAAGGCCTCGAACTTCCAGGGCCAGGCCGACCGGTTCGTGATGAAACTGGTACGCGATGACCAGCCGCCTGCCACCTTCGAGCTCAACGGCCTGAAAGTCGGCGGCCAGTTGGCGGCCACCGCGCACGAGGCCATCTATGTGGGTAACGTCGACCTGGCGCTGGCCGAAACCAAGGTCACCCTTGGGCCCAAACAACAGGTGCTGGTAATCAAGGCATTGGAGCAGAACGCCCTGCAAACCCTTGACGGCCCGGATACCGTGGGTGGTCGCGTGGAGTACAAGGTCGGGGATATCACCTGGGATGGCCGTGCCGTGGGCAAGGCGCAGATGGCGGTGAGCATCACTTCGGTCAACGCGCCGGCGCTACAGGCGCTGTCGACCTGGTACCAGGCGCACCTGCCGGAATTCGAGGCCGCCGCTGCCGCTGGCCAGCCGGTGCCGGAAATCCAGATGAACGACGAGGAGAAGGCCAGGTTCCAGGGCGAGCTGCAGAAACTGCTGGCTGCCAAGCCCCGGGTGGCGGTGGAAAACCTGTCGTTCAGGACCGCCAATGGCGAAAGCCGCTTTGACCTGTCGATGGGCTTCGCCGCCCCGGCCAGCTTCGACCTGCCGCCAGACCAGTTGAGCAAACAATTGATCACCGAGGTGAAGAGCAAGCTGTCGTTGTCCAAGCCGATGATCGGTGACCTGGCAACCTTGCAGGCACTGCTGGATGGCCAGACCGACGCCCAGGCCATTGCCATGCAATCGAGCCAGGCCGGGGAAATGGTCGGCATGATGGCGCTGCAGAGCGGCATGGCCACCGTGCAGGGCAATGATGTGGTGAGCAGCCTGCACTATGCCGATGGCATGGTCGACTTCAATGGCAAGAAGATGACCGTGGAAGAGTTCGCCATGCTCATCGCGGCGCACCTGGCGGCCCTCTCGCCGCAGGGCTGATCGTTTCTCCTGTACCGGCCTCTTCGCGGGTAAACCCGCTCCCACAGGGTCTGCCCAATTCCTGTGGGAGCGGGCGCGCCCGCGAAAGGGCCAGCACAGGCAACACAAAAACCACTTTAGAAATCGCCGGATTGTCTGTAGCCTTCGGCCTCCGATAATAATCCGCGCCCGCAGAGGGCCGTGGCGGCCTGCGAGCCGTCCGGCGCCCTTAGCCGATCTGTCAGGGCCGGGTGATACACTCGATTCGACGCGCGCACGCGCCTGCAGGTCCAGCGATCATGACCCAGATTTCCGAACGCCTGTTGGTTCAGGCCCACCTCGACGCCAAGCAGCCAAACCCGCTGACAGCCGAGCAGGAGGCCGAATACCGTGCGGCCATTGCTGCCGAGCTCAAGGCCCAGAACGCCGTGCTGGTCGCCCACTATTACTGCGACCCGGTCATCCAGGCGCTTGCCGAGGAGACTGGCGGCTGCGTGTCCGACTCGCTGGAAATGGCCCGCTTCGGCAAGAACCACCCGGCCGAAACCGTGATCGTTGCCGGTGTGCGTTTCATGGGCGAGACCGCAAAAATTCTCACCCCGGAAAAGCGCGTGCTGATGCCGACCCTGGAGGCCACCTGCTCGCTCGACCTGGGCTGCCCGGTGGACGAGTTCTCGGCGTTCTGCGACCAGCATCCCGAGCGTACCGTGGTGGTCTACGCCAACACTTCCGCTGCCGTGAAGGCCCGTGCCGACTGGGTGGTGACCTCGAGCTGCGCGCTGGAAATCGTCGAGAGCCTGATGGACAACGGCGAAACCATCATCTGGGGCCCGGACCAGCATCTGGGGCGTTATATCCAGAAGCAGACCGGTGCCGACATGCTGCTGTGGGACGGTGCCTGCATCGTTCACGAAGAGTTCAAGTCGCGCCAGCTGGCCGACATGAAGGCGCTGTACCCGGATGCGGCGATTCTGGTGCACCCCGAGTCGCCGGAAGCGGTGATCGAGCTGGCCGACGCGGTGGGCTCCACCAGCCAGCTGATCAAGGCTGCCCAGACCTTGCCGAACAAGACCTTCATCGTCGCCACCGACCGCGGCATCTTCTACAAGATGCAGCAGCTGTGCCCGGACAAGGAGTTCGTCGAAGCCCCCACCGCCGGTAACGGCGCGGCATGCCGCAGCTGCGCGCACTGCCCGTGGATGGCGATGAACACCCTGGAGCGTGTGCTGGATTGCCTGCGTAACGGCACGAACGAGATTTTTGTCGACCCGGCGCTGGTGCCCAAGGCGATCAAACCGTTGAACCGGATGCTGGACTTTACCCAGGCCGCGCGCCTGAAGTTGTCCGGGAACGCCTGACGATATACCGCGTCGCTTTCTTCGCGGGCACGCCCGCTCCCACAGGTACTGCATCGCCTTTGCAAGCGGTGCGGTCCCTGTGGGAGCGGGTTCACCCGCGAAGAGGTCCTCAACGCCCCATCATTTCCTGAACCATGCGCCGCTGCTCCATGATCTCGCGCTGGCGCTGGTCAATCTGTGCTGCCAGCGGGAAGTTGCCACCCGATCGGCGCTTGGCGTAATCCAGCTGCTGGATCGCCTGGTCGAAATCGCCCACCAGGGTGAAATACTCGGCCCGCGCCCGGTGCAAGCCAATGGTATTTCCCGAAAGGCCACGCACTTCGGCCATGTCGTACCACACGTCCGGGTCATCCGGCCGGCTCTTCACCAGTTCGTTCAGCACCTTTTCCGCCTCGGCGGGCTTGTTCTGCTTCACCAGCAGGTCGGCACGCACCTGCTTCAGCGGGTAATTGCCCGGGTACAACCCCTGCATGCGTTCGGCGCGCTGCTGCGCGTCGGCCAGGCGGTTGTTGGTGATGTCCAGGTCGATCTGCGCCAGGTTGTAGGTAATGTCGTTGGGCGCCTTGGCCAGTAGCGGCTTGAGCAGTTCACGTGCTTCGTTCAGTTGGCCGCCCTTGATCTGCGCCAGTGCCAGGCCGTAGCGTGCTGCGTCCAGCTTGGGGTCTTCGTCCAACTGGGCGCGGAAGCGCTTGGCCGCCAGCCCTGGGGTGCCTTCGTAGGTCAGTGCCACCCGGGCGCGGATCAGCTGGTAGCGCATGCTGTCCTCGACGCCGCCCTTGGGGGCCTGCTCGGCACGGTTGCGGGTGTCGGCGATACGCGACTCGGTCACCGGGTGAGTCAACAGGAACTCCGGCGGCTTGGCGTCGTAGCGGTATTGCCGGGCCAGGCGTTCGAACATGGTCGGCATGTTGCGCGGATCGTAGCCGGCCTTTTCCAGGTTCTGGATGCCGATGCGGTCGGCTTCCTGTTCGTTCTGCCGCGAGAAACGCCGCTGTTCCTGGATCGCCGCCGCCTGGGTACCGGCGATCACACCGATACCGGCATCACCGCCGCCACCGGCGGCCAGCACGATACCGGCCAGCAGCGCCGCCATCATCGGCAGCTGCATGCGCTGCTGGGCCTCGACGCCACGGGCGAAGTGGCGCTGCGACAAGTGCGCCAGTTCGTGGGCCAGTACCGAGGCGTACTCGCCTTCGGTCTGGGCGTTGAGGAACAGCCCGCCGTTGACCCCGACGATGCCGCCCGGGGCGGCAAAGGCGTTGAGCTCACGGCTGTCGATGAGGATGAATTCCAGGCGGCGGTCCTGCAGTTGGCTGGTTTCGGCCAGGCGGTACACGCTGGTTTCGACGTAGTCCTTGAGCTGCGGGTCGTTGAGCTGGTTGACCTGGCCACGCAGCAGGCTCAGCCAGGCACGGCCGAGCTGGTGCTCCTGTTGCGGCGAGACGATCGCGGAACTGGCATCTCCCAGTGATGGCAGGTCGTCAGCGTGGCCTGGAAGGGCCAACAGGCAGGCCAGCGTCAGCAGGGTAGGGCGCAGTAGATTCATGCATGAAGCTCGCGTCGGTCAAAGATACCTACTGTAGCGGGCTCACACGTTGGCGACCAGTGGCGCTATCCTAGCCGGCCAAATCCAGATACAGCCTGGCAATGCCTTTTGGAGAGCCCCGCAATGAGTGACACCCTGACCTGTGACGCCGAACTGGACGCCAGCGGGCTGAATTGCCCTTTGCCGCTGCTGAAGGCAAAGATGGAGCTCAACCGCCTGGCCAGCGGCGCGGTGCTCAAGGTAATCGCCACCGACGCCGGTTCCCAGCGCGACTTCCGCACTTTCGCCCAGCTGGCAGGTCATACCCTGCTGCGGGAAACGGCCGAGGCCGGCACCTACACTTACTGGCTGCGCAAGGCCTGAGTCTTTCCAAGGATCGTCAATGTTCAAAGTGCTTCGCGACTGGATGCAGCGCTACTTCTCCGATGAGGAAGCGGTGGTGCTGGCGGTTCTGTTGTTCCTGGCTTTTACTGCGGTACTCACCCTGGGTGGCATGCTTGCGCCGGTGCTGGCGGGCATGGTGCTGGCGTTTCTGATGCAGGGGCTGGTCAACGCCCTGGAGCGTGTACGGGTGCCGACCCGGTTGGCGGTGCTGCTGGTGTTCGCCCTGTTCATGGGCGCGCTGGCGGTGTTCATGCTGGTACTGGTGCCGTTGCTGTGGCACCAGTTGATCACCCTGTTCAACGAACTGCCGGGCATGCTCGGCAAATGGCAGTCGTTGCTGTTGCTGTTGCCTGAGCGCTACCCGCACCTGGTGTCGGACGAGCAGGTGCTGCATGCCATCGAGTCGGTGCGCGGGGAAATCGGCAAGTTCGGCCAGTGGGCACTGACCTTTTCGTTATCGAGCCTGCCGCTGCTGGTCAACGCCATGATCTACCTGGTGCTGGTGCCGATCCTTGTGTTTTTCTTTCTCAAGGACCGCGAACTGATTGGCCGTTGGGTCAGCGGTTACCTGCCACGCCAGCGCACCCTGCTGAACCGGCTGGGCAGCGAGATGAACCGGCAGATCGCCAACTACATTCGCGGCAAGGGCATCGAGATCCTGATCTGCGGCATTGCCACCTACATAGCCTTCATCAGCCTGGGGCTCAACTACGCGGCACTGCTGGCGCTGCTGGTCGGGCTGTCGGTGGTGGTGCCTTACGTGGGCGCGGTTGTGGTCACGGTGCCGGTGACCTTGATAGCGCTGTTCCAGTGGGGCTGGGGCGACCAGTTCATCTACCTGATGACGGTGTACGCGATCATCCAGGCGCTGGACGGCAACGTGCTGGTGCCGCTGCTGTTCTCCGAGGCGGTCAGCTTGCACCCGGTGGCGATCATCTGCGCGGTGCTGCTGTTTGGCGGGTTGTGGGGGTTCTGGGGGATCTTCTTTGCGATCCCGCTGGCGACCTTGATCAAGGCCGTGCTGGATGCCTGGCCGCGGCAGGAGCCTAGCGTTTCACCGATGCTTTGATGTAACTGGGGCCGCTTTGCGGCCCATCGCGACGCAAGACCGTTCCTACAAGGGAACGCGATTCCCTGTAGGAGCGGCCTTGTGTCGCGAAAGGGGCGCAAAGCGCCCCCATACAATCTCAAGCCTTGTTCAGGGCCTGAGCAGCAGCCAATACGGCATCCACATGCCCGGGCACCTTCACCCCACGCCATTCCTGGCGCAGCACACCGTCCTTGTCGATCAGGAAGGTGCTGCGGTCAACGCCCATGTATTCCTTGCCATACAGCTTCTTCAGCTTGATCACGTCGAACAGTTGGCACAGGGCTTCGTCCTTGTCGCTGATCAGCTCGAACGGGAAGCCTTGCTTGGCCTTGAAGTTCTCGTGCGACTTGATGCCATCGCGCGACACGCCGAACACCACGGTGTTGGCCGCGGCAAAGGCGTCATGCTGGTCACGGAAGCCCTGGCCCTCGGTGGTGCAGCCCGGGGTACTGTCCTTCGGGTAGAAGTACACCACCACTTGCCGGCCCTTGAGCTCGGCCAGGCTGACGGTTTGCCCGCTGGTGGCCTGGGCCTGGAAGTCGGCAACGGGTTGGTCGAGTGCTACAGCCATGGTCGGTTTCCTTACATTGGGTTCTGTGGACGCCATGGCTCGATCAGCGCATCGAGGTTCAGGGCATCGGCAAAGTCCAGGAACTGGTCACGCAGCCAGCTGATCTGGGTGCCGGCCGGCAGAATCACGGTGAACTGTGCATTGAGCATGCTGCTGCCGGTCTGCGGCGCCAGGTAGGTATCGCAGGTCATGGCTTCCAGCTCGACGCGGTGGTCGAGGAAGAACTGGCACAGCTCGTTGATGATGTCCGGGCGGTAGGCGGCGCTGACGTAGGCCACGTAGGGCAGGGCCTGCGGGCGCACTTCCTGGTCGGCGCTGCGCACCACGTCCAGGGTCAGGCCGTGCTTCTTGCCCAGGCCCGGCAGCATGGCTTCGAGGCGCGCCAGGGCGTCCCAGCTGCCGCCTACCTGCAGTACCAGGGCGCTGGTCTCGCCGTGGCGGCTCAGGCGCGAGGTGACCACCGCGCAGCGGTTTTCGAAGGCAGCGCGGCTGAGGACGTTGGCCAGCTCCATGGGGTTGGGGCCCAGGGCACTGATGACAAGGAATTGTTCGCGGACGGTGGGGGTGGACATGCAGCATTCCTAAAGCGATGAGCGGTCGGCACAGGACGGGCGAAAGCCTCCTGTCGGCAGGGCCCGGGGCTCGCATGCGAGGTCGTGGACGCTGGCGGGGAGCAAGGTCGACGGCCCGGCGGGCCGCGCTGCACCGATCAAAGCATCAAGGGTAGCGAAATAAGCCGCCGAGGGGAATGCTCCGCCTGCCTGCTTCGCTTGTGCAAGGTCGATGCCCCCAGTACCATTACCGCTCTCTTTTTCCGGCAGGAGCAGTTACATGATTGCGGGCAGTATGGTGGCATTGGTCACACCCATGGATGCACAAGGGCGTGTGGACTGGGGCAGCCTCGACAAACTTGTAGACTTCCATCTGGAAAACGGCACCCATGCGATCGTCGCTGTCGGCACCACCGGTGAGTCGGCCACGCTGGATGTCGAAGAACACATCCTGGTCATCAAGCACGTGGTCGAGCGCGTCAAGCGCAGCAACAAGCCGATCCCGGTCATTGCCGGTACCGGTGCCAACTCCACTGCCGAAGCCGTGCACCTGACCCAGAACGCCAAGAATGCCGGCGCCGACGCCTGCCTGCTGGTGGTGCCGTACTACAACAAGCCGACGCAAGAAGGCCTGTACCAGCACTTCAAGCACATTGCCGAAGCCGTCGACATCCCGCAGATCCTCTATAACGTGCCCGGCCGCACCTCCTGCGACATGCAGGCCGATACCGTGATCCGCCTGTCGAAGGTCGACAACATCATCGGTATCAAGGAAGCCACCGGCGACCTGGTACGCGCCAAGGCGATCCTCGATGGCGTCGACAGCGACTTCATCGTCCTGTCCGGCGACGACCCGACTGCCGTCGAACTGATCCTCATGGGCGGCAAGGGCAACATCTCCGTCACTGCCAACGTCGCCCCGCGCGAAATGGCCGACCTGTGCGAGGCCGCCCTTGCGGGCAATGCCGAGAAGGCCCGCGCAATCAACGAAAAACTCATGCCGCTGCACAAAGACCTGTTCTGCGAAGCCAACCCGATCCCGGTGAAATGGGCGCTCGTCGAAATGGGCCTGATGCAAAAGGGCATTCGCCTGCCGCTGACCTGGCTGAGCGAAGGCTGCCACGAAAAAGTCCGTACTGCCTTGCGCCAGTCCGGCGTACTGGTTTAAGAGGAAGTACACCGCATGAAGCGACTGGCTGGTCTTTCTGCCCTTGCCCTGATCATCTCCAGCACCAGTGGGTGTGGCTGGCTGTGGGGCGAGGATGGCTATTTCCGCGACCGCGGCAGCGATTACCTGCAGGCGCGCCCGACTGCGCCGATGCAGCTGCCGCCGGACGCCAGCAACGTCAAGCGCCTTGACCCGCTGCTGCCGATTCCGCGCAACGTCGCCGACGACAGCGCCACCGGTGAGTTCGAGGTGCCGCGCCCGCAACCGTTGACCGGTAGCGGCGCTCAGGTTACCGACTACAGCCTGCAGCGCAGCGGCAGCAGCCGTTGGGTACTGGCCCAGCATTCGCCGGCCGAAGTGTGGCCGGTGGCTCGCCAGTTCTTCGAGGACAACGGCTTCCGCATCGCCGAAGAGCGCCCGCAGACTGGCGAATTCAACACCACCTGGCAGCGTTTCGACGAACTGTCGGCATCGCTCGGCCAGCGCCTGGCCAGCACTGCCAGCAGCGCTGACAGCGAAGTGCGAGTGCGGGTACGCATGGAGCCTGGCGTGCAGCGCAACACCTCCGAGGTGTATGTGGTCAGCGTCGAGCGCCCGGCCGGCAGCACTGCCGAGCCTGATTTCCCGTCCACCTCCAGCAACACCGGCGCCGATGCCCTGCTGGTCGACGAAATGCTTGCCAGCATGAACCGCAGTGCCGAGAAGGGCGGTTCGGTTTCGCTGCTGGCCGCGCGCGATTTCGACGCGCCAAGCCGCGTCAGCCTGAGCGAAGACGGCAGCGGCAACCCGGTGCTGTACCTTGGCGCCGACCTGGACCGCGCCTGGTCCAGCGTGGGCCGTGCCCTGGAGCAGGGCGGCGAGTGGCGTGTCGAGGACATCAACCGCAGCCTGGGCCTGTACTACATCAACCTGTCTGAAAAGCCTGAAGACAAGCAGAACCAGCCTGGTTTCTTTGGCCGCATGTTCGGCAGCGAGCCGACCAAGGAAGAGCGTGAAGCCCGTGCCGAGCGTTATCAGGTTCGCCTGAGCAAGGTTGGCGAGAGCGTGCAGGTCACCGTCGAGAAAAACATCAACACCGTGGCCCCGGCCGATGTCGCCCGCCGCGTGCTGAGCGCCATTCAGGACCACCTGGGCTAAGTGCGCTTCGCGGTACTCGGAAGCGGCAGCCAGGGAAACGGCACGCTGATCGCCCGTGGTGACACGTTCATCCTGGTCGATTGCGGGTTTTCCCTGCGCGAGACCGAGCGGCGCCTGGCGCTGCTCGGCGTGTCGGCGGCCCAGCTCAGTGCGGTACTGGTCACCCACGAACATGCCGACCACGTGCATGGGGTCGGCTTGCTGTCACGGCGCTACAATGTACCGGTCTACCTCAGCCAGGGGACCTTGCGCGGCATGCGCAAGCCGGTGGAGGTGGCCGGTTTTCTCGCTTGTGGCGACAGCCTGCGTATCGGCAGCCTGGAAGTGACGGCGGCGCGGGTCGAGCACGACGCCTACGAGCCGCTGCAGTACGTGGTCAGCGATGGCCAGCGGCGCTTCGGCATGCTGACCGACCTGGGCTCGTACGACGCGCTGCTGCTGGAGCGTTACCAGGGCCTGGATGCACTGCTGATCGAGGCCAACCATTGCCGCGACCTGCTGGCGCGCGGTCACTACCCGGCCTTCCTGAAACAGCGGGTGGGCGGCATGCAAGGGCATTTGAACAATCACCAGGCCGCGCGCCTGGTGCACGAGTTGGGCTGGAGCAACCTGCAACACCTGGTGCTGGCCCACCTCAGCAGCAAGAACAACCTGCCACACTTGGCCCGCCAGTGCTTCGTCGACACCCTTGGGTGCGACCCGGACTGGCTCCAGGTGGCGAATCAGGAACACGGGCTCGACTGGCGCGAAATCGCCTAGCCCAACACCTCAAGCAAGCGGAGCCCAATCATGGAAAAACGCGACGAACTCTACCGCGGCAAGGCCAAATCGGTTTACAAGACCGACGACGCCGACCGCTTGATCCTGCTGTTCCGTAACGACACTTCGGCGTTCGACGGCAAGCGCATCGAACAACTCGACCGCAAAGGCATGGTGAACAACAAGTTCAACGCCTTCATCATGCAGAAACTGGAAGAAGCCGGCGTGCCGACCCAGTTCGACAAGCTGCTGGGCGACAACGAGTGCCTGGTGAAGAAGCTGGACATGATCCCGGTCGAGTGCGTGGTGCGCAACTACGCCGCCGGCAGCCTGGTCAAGCGCCTGGGCGTGGAGGAGGGCATCAAGCTGGAGCCGTCCACCTTCGAGCTGTTCCTGAAGAACGACGAGAAGGGCGACCCCTTCATCAACGAATCCCACGTTGTCGCGTTCGGCTGGGGCACCGCCGAACAGCTGGTGGAAATGAAGAAGCTGTCGCTGAAGGTCAACGAAGTGCTGAGCAAGCTGTTCGATGACGCCGGCCTGCTGCTGGTCGACTTCAAGCTGGAATTCGGCGTATTCCACGGCCAGATCGTGCTGGGCGACGAGTTCAGCCCGGACGGCTGCCGCCTGTGGGACAAAGAGACCCGCAAGAAGATGGACAAGGACCGCTTCCGCCAGGGCCTGGGCGACGTGATCGAAGCCTACGAAGAAGTTGCCAAGCGCCTGGGCGTGCCGCTGTAAGCGCCACGTTCACGCAAGCGCCTGATACCACGCGATTTTTTTGAAAAAAAGATTTGCGTTTTAAAAGAACGCTGGTATGATGCGCGGCATTGGAGAGATGCCGGAGTGGTCGAACGGGACGGATTCGAAATCCGTTGTACTGGCAACAGTACCTAGGGTTCAAATCCCTATCTCTCCGCCATACAAGATGAAGCCCCTAGAAGCGAAAGTTTCCGGGGGCTTTTTCGTTGTTGGACCGGCAATCGATTTGGCGTTCTGCTTGCCTGTTGGGTGGCGTCCTATGAAGAAGCTGGTAGCTTCTGGAGTGGCCTCACTGTCAGCTCAACTCCCAAAGCCAGCATCAGCTTCTGAATAGTTGAGAAGCGTGTCTTATCGCCACCCCTCAAAGTCTTGTAAAGCGATTCACGATTTAAGCCCGCCTCTTGTGCAAATTGGTTCACGCCCTTGGCTTTCGCCACTTCGCCCAACGCATGCATCAGGATTTGAGCGTCGTTAGCTTTCATTGCTTCTGCCAGGAAAGCTGCGATGGTTTCGGGGCTGTCTAGAAACCGGGAAGCCTCGAACCGTTTGCTATTGCTCAAGTCCAGCTCAAGGATTGGCATGTCCTCGGAAGTGAATTTGTCGCTCATCGTTGTTTACCTCGTACAGCATCAAGAATTTCCTTGGCTCGCTTGATGCCTCTGGGTTGATCCGTTTTATCGCTGCCATACAGCATCAGGTAGCGGGTCGAGCCCGTTCGTACGAAGTAGATTCGATATCCGGGCCCGACAGACACGCGCATTTCACTGACACCGTCGCCTACCGATTCGATATCGCCGAAGCTGCCATTTTCTGCTCGGGCGATTCTTGAGGTTGTAGCACTTCTGCCGATCGGGTCTTTGATTGTCGATGAGTGAGCGACCGCGTGCTGCGCGATGAGGCTAAGGGGACGAGTGGAGCACAGCAATAGCCTGAGCAGGGTTTGGCTTAGGTTTGGGAAATGGACTACATGGCGTCGAATGGTGCCCCTGGATGGTTATGTCTCCAGAGGCTATCTCGTTGCCTTATTTTTTCATCATCCCCAATTCGGCATCATCCAGCAGCGCCTTGGCCATCGCGCTCAGGTAGTGCGATGCCCAGATCAGTTTCTGGTCGCCGTCCATCAGGCCGGTGATGATCAGGTCGCGGACGTAGCCCATCAGTTCGGAGGCCTGTTCGCGGGCGTCCTGGCAGGGGATGCCAGGTTCGATGCGGAACAGTGGGTGGGTGTTGTTTTCGCCTTGGTAGAAGCAGGTCTTGCCGACTGTGGTGGGTTGTTTTGTGTCGTCGGTGGGCATGGTGAATCTCCCTAGGATTTTGTATGTCTGTACCGGCCTCTTCGCGGGTGAACCCGCTCCCACAGGTACAGCGCAGTACTTGAGGGCAATGATTACCCCCTGTGGGTGGGTTTGAGTTGCACGGATTGGCGGGCCACGAACAGGGCGCAGAGTACGTACTCTGAGGACTGGACCAGGGTGTCTTGCAGAGCCTGGGTGGAATCGAGGGAGAGGGGTGGATCGGGGACCATCTTGCGCATAGTTAGCTCCAGAGTCAGTCGAGCTGCTACGGACTTGCTGTCAAACAAGAGGGTGGCAGCGGTACGCGGGTTGACAGACCGAGGACTCCGGAGACTCGGCGCACACGAGGTGCCCCACGTACTGCCGCCATAACGGGTGTACGTGCACGGAGAAGTTGTCGGCCTGTCAAAGCCGGTCGTTGATTTGCAACGACAAGCCGAGACTAGAGCGCGACCCAATCCGTCGCAACAGTTTGAGCGGTTTGGCAGTATGTTTGGGAAATTGCCTACATGGAAGGGGATTATTCTGAGCTTCAGGTGTAGGACAGGGGCCGCTTTGCGGCCCATCGCGACACAAGGCCGCTCCTACAACTGCATCCCTGCAACTAGCCAATGCACGTTGCTGCTTGGATCCAATGCTCATGTTCTGTATCATCCTGCCGCCATCAGAATGATGGCCGAAGATGATTCATTTAAAGGACTTAGTATGAAAAAGCTGTTCAAGGCTACCGTAGCCGTTGCTGTCGTTTCGGGTGTTGCCCTGCTGTCGGGCTGCACTGGCCAGGTTTACAACCAGCCGAAAAACTGCAGCTACGACTACCTGTTCCACCCTTCGGTTTCCATCTCCAAGATCATCGGTGGCTGCGGCCCGATCGATAAACTGCCTCAGCAGCAGTAATCTTGGCGGTACCCTGATCGCGACGCTTGCGGCGTGATCCAAGGCCCCCGGTCATGTACATGGCCGGGGGTTTTTGTTTGTGGGGCACTTCAGCCTGTGCCGGCCCTTTCGCGGGTGAACCCGCTCCCACAGGAATCTCACCGGACTTGAGTGCGGCATGGCACCTGTGGGAGCGGGTTCACCCGCGAAGAGGCCAATACAGGCGTGAGACAACCCGTCACCTTGACTCCCAGGCCGGCAATTTGTTTGTGCTGGCATTTAAGCTACAATCGGAAAAACGATTCAGCCTTGTCGGTCAATTCGACAAAAGGCCGAGTCGTTTTCTGGTTCTCTGGCTGCTGAACAATGATCAACAACAAGCCTGCGCTGCAGAACACGCTTTACCGGGGCCAGCCACAGGCCCACCCTCTGTTCTCCTGACTGGAATCGATCAATGTTCAAGAAAGCTGGCAAGACCTTGCTGGGTCTGGCTGTCGCTGCAAGCGTCATGCAAGCGCACGCCGCAGAAACCAAGAAAGTAGATGTGCTGCTCGTCGGTGGCGGCATCATGAGCTCCACCCTGGCCGTGTGGCTGCACGAGCTGGAGCCAAGCTGGTCGATGGAAATGGTCGAGCGCCTGGATGGCGTGGCCGAAGAAAGCTCCAACGGCTGGAACAACGCCGGTACCGGCCACTCCGCGCTGGCCGAGCTGAACTACACCCCGGAAGACAAGGACGGCAACGTCAACATCGCCAAGGCCATCGAAATCAACGAGGCCTTCCAGATCTCCCGTCAGTTCTGGTCGTGGCAGGTGCGCCAGGGCGTGCTGAAGAACCCGCACTCGTTCATCAATACCACTCCGCACATGAGCTTCGTGTGGGGCGATGACAACATCAAGTTCCTGAAGAAGCGTTACGAGGCGCTGCAGGCCAGCCCGCTGTTCCGCCCGATGCAGTACTCCGAAGACCACGCGCAGATCGCCAAGTGGGTCCCGCTGATGATGGAAGGCCGCGACCCGAACCAGAAGCTGGCCGTGACCTGGACGCCAATCGGCACCGACGTCAACTTCGGCGAGATCACCCGCCAGTTCGTCGGCCACCTGAAAACCCAGGAAAACTTCGACCTGAAGCTGTCCAGCGAAGTGCAGGACATCACCCGCAACAAGGACGGCTCGTGGCACGTCGAGTACAAGAACCTGAAGGACGGTACCGAGTCGGCCACCGACGCCAAGTTCCTGTTCATCGGTGCCGGCGGCGGCGCACTGAAGCTGCTGCAGAAGTCGGGCATTCCTGAAGCCAAGGAATACGCAGGCTTCCCGGTGGGCGGCTCGTTCCTGGTGACCGAGAACCCGACCGTGGCCATGCAGCACATGGCCAAGGCCTACGGCATCGCCTCGACCGGCGCGCCACCCATGTCGGTTCCGCACCTGGACACCCGCGTGCTGGACGGCAAGCGCGTGATCCTGTTTGGCCCATTCGCCACCTTCTCGACCAAGTTCCTGAAGAACGGCTCGTACCTGGACCTGCTGAGCAGCACCACCACCCACAACGTGTGGCCGATGACCAAGGTCGGCATCGATCAGTACCCGCTGGTGGAGTACCTCGCTGGCCAGCTGATGCTGTCTGACGATGACCGCTTCGAAGCCCTGCGTACCTACTTCCCGAACGCCAAGAAGGAAGACTGGCGCCTGTGGCAGGCGGGCCAGCGCGTGCAGATCATCAAGCGTGATGCCGATAAGGGTGGCGTGCTGAAGCTGGGCACCGAAGTGGTCGCTTCCGAAGACCGCACCATTGCCGGCCTGCTGGGTGCATCGCCAGGTGCGTCGACTGCTGCACCGATCATGCTGAACGTGCTGGAAACCGTGTTCAAGGAGAAGGTCGCTACCCCTGAGTGGCAGGCCAAGATCAAGCAGATCGTGCCGAGCTATGGCACCAAGCTGAACGACTCGGCGGCGGCCACCCAGAAAGAGTGGAACTACACCGCTGAAGTGCTGCAGCTCGAGAAGCCACCGGTGATCGACGAGAGCGTCGGCACCACGGTTGCACCGAGCCAGCCGGTCGAGAGCAAGCCTGAGAATGACATGGCGCTGTAACGGGCCATTGTTGTGACAGAAGCCACGGGGGAGACCTCGTGGCTTTTTTGTTGCCTGTTCGGTCCCTTTCGCGGGTAAACCCGCTCCCACAGGGATAACAAAAAGCCTGAGGCAGCGCGTGTACTTGTGGGAGCGGGTTCACCCGCGAAGAGGCCAGAACAGCAAACCACTGATCTGAAAGCTCACGCAGTAGTCAATAAAAACATATTTTGATGCTTAAATTAATCTTGTCAGTCAATCCCCTCCAGGAGGGTGCTGTCATGAACATCAAGATCGCCGCCTTACTGCTGCTTGCCCTGTGCGCCCAGCCGGCATGGAGCCAAAGCTACTCCTACTCCAGCGAAACCCCCGCCGCCAAACCCGCCGAAGCTGCTGCAACGACCACGCGCATGGCCCTGCGTGACCTTTGGGTCGAGCACATCTTCTGGGTGCGCAACTATGCCATCGCCAACCAGGCCGGCAACGCCAAGGAGGCTGAAGTCGCCGCCAAGGAAGTGGTCACCGACGCCACCCGGATCGCCAACAGCATTGCCCCGCTGTACGGCCAGCCCGCCGCCGATCAGTTGCTGAAACTGCTGGCCGGCCACTGGGGCGCCATCAAGCACTACAGCGACGCCACCGTGGCCAAGGACAAAAAGGGCCAGCAAGCCGCGGTCAATGAGCTGACCAGCAATGCCAAGGCCATCGCCGCGTTCCTGGCCAAGGCCAACCCGAACCTGCCCGAGGCGACCCTGCTGACGCTGCTCAGCGCCCACGGCGGGCACCACGTGGCCCAGATCGACCAGCTGGCGGCTGCTGACTACGTGGGCGAGGCGCGCACCTGGGCGATGATGCGCGAGCATATCCTGACCTTGTCCGATGCCCTGGCTGCGGCATTGGTCAAACAGTTCCCGGACAAATTCTGATGCTCGAAGGCCTGGGCCGTACCCAACAGGACCTGCTCCACGCGTTGTTGCGTCAGCCATCCGGCATGAGCATCGACGACCTGGCGCAGGCCCTGGCCATCACCCGCACGGCCGTGCGCCAGCACCTGGCAGCGCTGGAGCGCGATGGCCTGGTCAGGCGGGGCGCTACCCGGCCCACAGGGCGCCGCCCGGAGCAGCTGCACGAGCTGACCGAACATGCCCGCGAGCTGTTCCCGCGGCAGTACCCATTGCTGGCCAACCTGCTGATTGCGCAAGTGGCCGGCTTGCTGGGGCAGGAGGCGTTGCTGGCGCTGATGCGCCAGCTGGGGCGCAAGCTGGCGGCGGACCTGGAGCACCAGGTGGTGGATGAGGCGCGCATCGTCGAGCACATGAACCATGCCGGGTACGAGGCGCAGGTGTTCTTTCGCTCGGGGGGCGAGCCGCAGATCGTTGCGCACAATTGCGTGTTTCATCACCTGGCCAAGGCGCATCCGGTGGTGTGCGAGCTGGACCTGGCGCTGATCGGGGCCTTGGGTGGAGGCGAGGTCAGCCATGAGGAGTGCATGCTCAGGGGAGGGCAGGTGTGCCGGTTTGCCCTGGGCAAGAACGAAGATTGATGTTGCCTGTGCTGGCCTCTTCGCGGGTAAACCCGCTCCCACAGGATAATCACTGCCTTCGAGACCTGTGCGCCCCCTGTGGGAGCGGGTTTACCCGCGAAGAGGCCAGGGCAGGAAAAATCAACTCTGTCGCAGAATGCAGTCCAGCAACCCAGGAAACCGCTCCCCCAGCATCTCGCTACGCAACGAGTTCATATGGGTCGTCCCCACATTGCGGGTATGCACCAACCCCGCATCACGCAACACGCGGAAATGGTGTGACATGCTCGACTTCGGCCGGCCGCCGTCCAGCTCGCCACAGCTGGCTTCGGCCACGCCCGCCAGGTGACGCACGATACCCAGGCGCACCGGGTCGCTCAGGGCATAGAGCAGGCGTTCCAGGGTGAGGTCTTCAGAATTGGGATGTTGATAGGCTCGCATGGTCGTCATGATAACGGGGCTATCATTAATTGCCATAGTTCGATTATGATCGAACTATCGTAATCAAACAGCCCGGGAGCTTGCCCATGTCCGCCTTGTTCGAACCCTATACCCTCAAGGATGTCACCCTGCGCAACCGCATTGCCATTCCGCCGATGTGCCAGTACATGGCCGAGGACGGCATGATCAACGACTGGCACCACGTGCACCTGGCCGGCCTGGCCCGTGGCGGTGCCGGCCTGCTGGTGGTCGAGGCCACGGCAGTGGCACCGGAAGGGCGCATCACCCCCGGTTGCGCCGGTATCTGGAGCGATGCCCACGCCCAGGCTTTCGTGCCGGTGGTGCAGGCAATCAAGGCCGCCGGTTCCGTACCGGGTATCCAGATTGCCCACGCCGGGCGCAAGGCCAGCGCCAACCGCCCTTGGGAAGGTGATGACCACATTGCCGCCGACGATGCCCGCGGCTGGGAAACCATCGCCCCGTCCGCCATCGCCTTCGGCGCGCACCTGCCACAAGTGCCGCGCGAGATGACCCTGGACGACATCGCCCGGGTCAAGCAGGACTTCGTCGATGCTGCCCGCCGTGCGCGCGATGCCGGTTTCGAGTGGATCGAGCTGCACTTTGCCCATGGTTACCTGGGCCAGAGCTTCTTCTCCGAGCACTCCAACAAGCGTACCGACGCCTACGGTGGCAGCTTCGACAACCGCAGCCGCTTCCTGCTGGAAACCCTGGCAGCGGTGCGTGAGGTATGGCCAGAGAACCTGCCACTGACCGCGCGGTTTGGTGTGCTGGAATACGATGGCCGTGATGAGCAGACCCTGGAGGAGTCGATCGAGCTGGCGCGCCGTTTCAAGGCTGGCGGCCTCGACCTGCTGAGCGTGAGTGTGGGCTTTACCATTCCCGACACCAATATTCCGTGGGGCCCGGCGTTCATGGGGCCGATTGCCGAGCGAGTGCGTCGTGAGGCGAAGCTGCCGGTGACTTCGGCGTGGGGTTTTGGTACGCCGCAACTGGCGGAAGCGGCGCTGCAGGCCAACCAGCTGGACCTGGTATCGGTAGGGCGTGCGCACCTGGCAGACCCGCACTGGGCTTACTTTGCGGCTAAAGAGTTGGGGGTGGAGAAAGCCTCATGGACCTTGCCCGCGCCTTATGCGCACTGGCTTGAGCGTTATCGCTGAGGTATGGAGGGGCTGCATTGCAGCCCATTCGCGGGTAAACCCGCTCCCACAGGATCACCGCAGGGTTCAGGCCCTGTGCAATAGCTGTGGGAGCGGGTTCACCCGCGAAGAGGCCAGCACTGGCTAAAACCGGTCCAACCGGTAAGCCCCCATCTCCGCGCCACCGGCCCGTTCAGCCAACCGCCCCACCCATTCCGCAGTCACCGCCGCCTGGGTCAACCCCAGGTGCTGATGCCCGAACGCCAACAGCACCCGCCCGTCACACACCCGGTCGATCACCGGCAACGAATCTGGCAACGAAGGCCGGAAGCCCATCCACGGCGTCGCTCCTTCAACACTCAGGTCCCGCCGGAACAACCCCTTGCTCAACCGGTGCAACTGCCACGCCCGCTGCATGCTCGGCGGCGCGTCCAGCCCGGCGAATTCCACCGTGCCGGCCAGGCGCAAGCCTTCGGCCATGGGCGTCATTATGAACTTGCGCTCCAGCGATGTGACTGCAAACGGCAAACGCTGATGCTCGCCAGGCAACATCAGGTGGTAGCCGCGCTCGGTGTCCAGTGGCACCTGCTTGCCGGTCAGCGCGCCGGTCAACCGCGCAGAATGCGCACCACAACTGATCAGCACCTGGCGGGCCTCCAGCGTGCCCTGGTCGCTGGCCAGGCTGATCCCGCCGCTGTGCAGCCGCCCGCCGTCGACCTGCGCCTGAACAAAACGCACGCCAGTGGCCTTGGCCGCTTCGAACAGTTCGCACACCACCCGGTACGGATCGATGAAATGCCCGGTACGCGGGAAGAACAGCCCTCCCAGCAATGACGGGCTCAGTTGCGGGGCCGCTTCGCGCACGGTGTCGGCCGACCAGACGTCCACCGCCACCGCCTGTTGCTGCATGCGCGCGCGCAAGGCCTCCAGGGCCTGGCGCGACTCCGGCCGCTCGAATACCAGCAGCGAGCCATCTTCCTGGAACAGCTCGCTGCGCCCGATCGAACCCAGCAGCCGCTGCCAGGCACCCAGGCTGCCTTCGTTCAACGTGCGGATGCCGGCCACGCTGCGCTGAAACGGGCCTGGGCGCAGGTTGAGCAGCAGGCGGGTGAACCACGGCATGGCCTTGGGCAGGTACTTCCAGTCCAGGCGCAGCGGGCCCATCGGGTCCAGCAGCATGCGCGGCAGGCGTTTGAGAATCGACAGGTCGGCAATCGGGAATACCTGCTCGGTGGCCAGGTGCCCGGCGTTGCCGTAGGACGCGCCATGGCCGGGTGCCTGGCGGTCGACCAGGGTCACCCGGCGACCCTGACGGGCCAGTTGCAGGGCACAGGCGACGCCGACAATGCCGGCGCCGATCACGGCGATATCGGTTTCAGCGGTTTCGACCATGCTCAGCCTTCCCGTTTACCGTCGAGCAGACGCCGCAGTTGCAGCGGGTTGCCGTGCTGCAGCGCCTGCGGCAGCAGGGCATCGGGGAAGTCCTGGTAGCACACCGGGCGCAGGAAGCGCAGGATCGCCGCCGTGCCCACCGAGGTGGTGCGGGCGTCGGAGGTGGCCGGGAACGGCCCGCCGTGCACCATCGCGTCGCATACTTCTACACCGGTCGGCCAGCCATTGACCAGGATGCGGCCAGCCTTGCGCTCGAGGGTCGGCAGCAGTGCGCGGGCGCTGGCGATGTCAGCGTCGTCCAGTTGCAGGGTGGCGGTCAGTTGGCCCTCCAGATGCTCGGCCACCTGACGGACTTGCTCATCGTTGGCGCAGGCCACCACCAGCGACGCCGCGCCAAAGACTTCGGCCTGCAGCGCCGGGTCGGCGAGGAACGCTTCGGCCTGGGTCACGAACAGCTGCGCCTGGCACTGGTTGGGGCCTTGCCCGACCAGGCCACTGGCGGCGGCCTGGGCATTGGCGTTTGCGGCCAGGGCGCCGACACCAGCCTGGTAGGCACTGAAAATGCCCGGGGTAAGCATGGTCTGCGCCGCAGCCTGGCGCACATGTTCGCTGGCGGCCTCGATGAAACGCTGCAACGCCGGCCCTTGGCGGGCAATCACCAGGCCGGGGTTGGTGCAGAACTGGCCGGCACCCTGGGTCAGCGAGGCGACGAAGCCTTGTGCCAGTGCCTCGGCGCGGGTCTGCAGGGCGGTGTCGAACAGGAACACAGGGTTGATCGAGCTCATTTCGGCGTACACCGGGATCGGTTCCGGGCGGGCCTGGGCCGCCTGGCACAGCGCAATGCCGCCGCTGCGCGAGCCGGTAAAGCCAACGGCCTTGATGCGCGGGTCGCTGACCAGCGCAATGCCCACTTCACGACCGGAGCCGTACAACAGCGAAAACACACCGGGCGGCAAGCCGCACTGCTTCACGGCCTTTGCCACTGCCAGGCCGACCAGCTCGCTGGTGCCTGGGTGGGCGCCATGGGCCTTGACCACCACCGGGCAACCGGCGGCCAGGGCCGAGGCGGTGTCGCCACCGGCCACCGAGAAGGCCAAAGGGAAATTGCTGGCGCCGAATACCGCCACCGGCCCCAGGGCCACCTGGCGTTGGCGCAGGTCGGCACGCGGCAGGGGCTGGCGCTCGGGCTGCGCGTTGTCGACCCGCACATCCAGCCATTCGCCGGCCCGCACCACACGGGCAAAAGTGCGCAGCTGGGTGCAGGTGCGGCCACGCTCGCCCTGGATGCGCGCCTTGGGCAGGCCGGTTTCGGCCACGGCGCGGTCGATCAGGACATCGCCGAGGGCTTCGATTTGCGTGGCGATGCTTTCGAGAAATTGTGCCCGTTGTTCGAGCGAAGTTTCGCGGTAGGCATCGAACGCCGCCCAGGCCAGGGCGCAGGCCTGGGCAACGTGTTCGCCGGTGCCGCCGTGGTAGGCCGGCTCCAGCGCATGGCCGGTGGTCGGGTCGATGGCACGGATGGCTTCGCGGCTGCCGGTTACCGGCGTCTGGCCGATCAGCAGGTTGCCTGTGAGGGTCATGGAGCCTCCTTTGGAATCAATATCAAGGGAGAGCGCAGCCCTTGTGGGAGCGGGTTTACCCGCGAAGCAGGCAACTCGGTGCCTGGCACCGGCTTCGCCGGTGTTCGCGGGTGAACCCGCTCCCACAGGGGCTGCGGCTCGGCCTGGAATCAGACGATCAGGCCAGGTTCTGCTCAGCCGACCAGCTGGCGTACCAGGTGCGGAACAGCGCGTACTGCTGCTCGGCATAGTTGCGCTGGGCGTCGGTCAGTGCATCGGTCTCGTTGAAGTGCAGGCTGTATTCGCTGTCGCCGTTCAGCACCATCAGGTGCTTGTAGTACAGCACCAGGTCGCAGCCTTCATCGAACGACGACAGCACCGCCAGCGCCGCTTCCAGTTCGCGCGCCAGGCGGCGGGCCTTGGCGTCACCCTTGGCCGCCTGCTTGCTCAGGCTCACCAGGTGCAGCACCTCACGCGGCAGGGCGTTGCCGATGCCGGTGATGGCGCCAGTGGCGTTGCAGTTGACGAAGCCATGCACCACCTGGGTGTCGACGCCGACCATCAAGGTCACGTCATTATCCTTGGAGGTGATGTGCTCGGCGGCGTAGCGCAGGTCGGCGCCACCGCCGAACTCCTTGAAACCGATCAGGTTGGGGAACTCGCGGCGCAGTTCGAAGAACAGGTCGGCGCGGGTGGCGAAGCCATAGTACGGGCTGTTGTAGATCACCGCCGGCAGCTTCGGTGCGGCTGCCAGGATGGCCGAGAAGTGGTGCTTCTGGGCAATCAGCGAGGCACCGCGGCTGAGCACGCGGGGGATGACCATCAGCCCGGCGGCGCCAACCTTGGCCGCGTGGGCAGCGTGGGATACCGCCTCACGGGTGTTCACCGCGCCGGTACCGACGATGGTCGGAATGCCGGCGGCCACCAGGCGCGCCACGCCTTCCTGGCGCTCGGCCTCGGTCAGCAGTGGCCAGTCACCCATCGAACCGCAGTACACCACGGCGCTCATGCCAGCCTCGATCAGCTCGCGGCCCTTGCGCACCAAGGCGTCGAAGTCCGGCTTGCGCTCGGCGGTGCAGGGGGTCATCAGGGCGGGCATGGTGCCGGTGAAGATGTTGTTGGTCATTGTTGTCACTCCTCGCGATATTCGATTTTTTGGAAAAAGCCGGGGTCAGATGCCCCAGGCGAACGGGTCCTGTTCGTCGATCAGCAGGGTGCTGTCGGCGGTCATGTAGGCGCGGCCGGTGATGAACGGGCGAATGCGATCGCCGTCGTGCTCGTAGCGGCCCTGGAACTGGCTGCCGGTGATGCTGGCCTGTACCCAGGTCTGGCCTTGGTCGAGCTTGCCGTCGGCGGCCAGGCAGGCCAGCTTGGCGCTGGTGCCCGTGCCGCAGGGCGAGCGGTCGTAGGCCTTGCCGGGGCACATCACGAAGTTGCGGCTGTCGGCGTTGGCGTCGTCGGCGAACAGTTCGACGTGGTCGATGGGCGCACCGTTTTCACCGGTGATGCCCTGGGCTTCGAGGGCCTTGAGCATCGCCCAGGTGTACTCGGTCAGCGCCTCGCGGTTGCCCAGCTCGATGCACTGGCCGTGTTCGGAAACAAGGAAAAACCAGTTGCCGCCCCAGGCGATGTCGCCGCGCACCGGGCCATGGCCGGGCACGTCCACCAGCACCTGCTGGCGGTAGCGGTAGGACGGCACGTTGCCGACGGTGACGGCGCCGTCTTCATGCAGGGTGGCGCTGACCTGGCCCACCGGGGTGTCGATCTTGTGCACGCCCGGTGCGATCAAGCCCAGGTGCTGCAGCGAGGCGACCAGGCCGATGGTGCCGTGGCCGCACATGTTCAGGTAGCCAGCGTTGTTGAAGAAGATCACCCCGCAAGTGGCGTCGGCCGATACCGGTGGGCAGTACAGCGCACCGACCAGCACATCGTTGCCACGAGGCTCCAGCAGGCAGGCGCGGCGCCACTGGTCGTGCAGCTCGCGCAGCTCGTCACGCTGCTCGGCCATGCTGCGGCCATGCAGTTGCGGGAAGCCTTTCATCACCAGGCGGGTCGGTTCCCCGCCGGTGTGCGAGTCGATGACATGAACGTGTTTCATGGGCATATCCATTCGAGAGTGGGTCAGGAGGCGACGGCGGCAGGGCGCTGGCCTGGGTAGCTTTCGGAGGAGGCTTCGCTTTCATCCTCGCCCTCCAGACGCACCAGGTGCGCAGGTACGCCGGTGGCAGCGCCCCAGTAGTAGATGCCCAGCGCACAGGCGGCCACGACCACGGTGTCGAACGGGTGGCCGAGCACGCCCAGGCCACCGAAGCTGCCCAGCCACGACAGCAGGATGGTCACGGCGTAGAAGCCGATCAGCCACGCCGACGAGCGCACTTGCTGGGCCAGCGACAGGTGCTGGGTCGGCACGAAGCGGCCGCACAGCAGGTACAGCACGAACATCACGATCTGCAGGGCCAGCAGCCAGGACACGGTCTTCCAGCCCGACCAGTACACGATCAGCGCGGCGATGATGAACGACAGCGGGCCTAGCACACCCATGCCCTTGACCCGGAACGGGCGCGGCATGTCGGGGGCGTTCCGGCGCAGGGCGGCGACGGTGACTGGGGCCACGGCGTAGCTCAGTACCAGGGCGGCGGAAACCACGTTGATCAGCGCTTCCCAGGACGGGAACGGCAGGGTCCAGAACACCGACAGGCCAAAGGTCAGCCACAGTGCCGGGCGCGGGATGCCGGACTCGGCGTCGATGCGGGTGAAGTACTTGAAGAAGGTGCCGGTTTGCGCCCAGCCATAGACCACGCGCGGGGTGGCGTTCATGTAGATGTTGCCGCAGCCGCTGGGCGAGATCACCGCGTCGGCCACCACCAGGTAGGCTAGCCAGCCCACACCCAGGGCCAGGGCGATGTCGCGGTAGGGCAGGGCCAGTTCCTTGGTCACTGCGGCCCAGCCGTTGCTCAGCATCTCGGTCGGCACGCTGCCGAGGAAGGCCAGTTGCAGCAGGGCGTAGATCGCGGTGGACAGCAGTACCGAGAGGATCAGCGCAATAGGGATGGTGCGTTGCGGGTTCTTCACCTCGCTGGCCACCGAAATGATCGGCGTCAGGCCCAGGTAGGCGAAGATGATGCCACCGGCCGATACCGCCATTTCAACGCCGGACAGACCGAACGGGGCAAAGCCCTGGACCTCGAAGTTTTCTGGCTTGAAGAAGGTGAACAGAACGCCGATCACCAGCAGCGGCACGATGAACTTGAACACGCTGACCAGGTTGTTGGCCTTGGCGAAGGTTTTCACGCTGCGGTAGTTGAGGAAGAAGAACAGCCCCAGCAGGGCGAACTGTACCAGCCAGCCGAGCACGGTCGGGTCGCTGGAGCCGGCCTTGGTCAGCCCGGGGAACCAGGCGGCGGCGTATTGGCGCGATGCGACCACTTCGATGGCGATCAGGCTGGAAAAGGCGATCAGGGTGATGAAACCCATCAGGTAGCCCAGCAGCGGGCCGTGAGAGTAAACCGGGTAGCGCACCACGCCCCCGGCACGCGGCAGGGCAGCGCCCAGTTCGCAATAGACGATGCCCAGCAACAGAACGGCGAAGCCGCCAAGGAACCAGGACAGAATGCCGGCCGGGCCGGCGATGGCCGAGACGTGGCTGGCGGCGAACAACCAGCCTGAGCCGAAGATGGCGCCTAAGCCGATGAAGGTGAGGTCCAGCAATGACAACTGTTTTTTGAATTTGCCTGACATGGGTTCGCCTTTTTGTTGGTTATTGGATAGGCAGGTCTGATGTCACGAGATGCGGCTTTTTGGGCCGCGCTCTTGTAGGACTTGGGGCGGCTTGCGTGGGGCATAGAGTGGACCGATCGGGGCGACGGTTCTTGATGGTTTTCTGCAGGGGGGATGACGAAATCGGCACAGTTGCAAAAAAACAGTGGTGGGAGGGAAGGGCGGTGGATAGGCTGTAAGCCATACCGCATAAGGGTTGTAGACATTTACTCGCTGTGCCGGCCTCTTCGCGGGTAAACCCGCTCCCACAGGTATCTCCGCAGCTTTCGAGGGCTGCGTAGTACCTGTGGGAGCGGGTTTACCCGCGAAGAGGCCGACACAGCAAACCGAGCTAGAGCAGATGACCGACACCCCCCTGGCAACCCTCTACCAGTCCCTCGACCAGCACCGCCCCGCCAGCCTCGAGGCCCTGCTCGCCGGCGTATCCCTGCTGTTGCCGATCCTCGACGCCATCCCCAACGCCGCGATCTTCATCAAGGACCCGGCCGCCCGCTATGTGCTGGCCAACAACACCCTGGTCCAGCGCTGTGGCCTCAAGCGCCTGCAACCGCTGCTGGGCAAGACCAGCGCCGAAGTGTTCCCGGCACAGCTGGGTCCCGGCTACACCGAGCAGGACCGTCGCGTTCTCAAGGAAGGCCTGGTGCTGGAAGACCAGCTGGAGCTGCACCTGTACGGTAGCCGCGAGCCTGGCTGGTGCCTGACCCACAAGCGCCCGCTGTACAACCAGACCGGCGAGATCATCGGCCTGGTGGGCATTTCGGTCGACCTGCAGTCAGCCGCCGACAGCCACCCCGCCTACCAGCGCCTGGCGGCGGTGGACGAGCATATCCGCCGGCATTTCCACCAGCCGATCAGCATGGGCGAGCTGACCCGTATCGCCGGCATTTCCGTGGCCCAGCTGGAGCGCTACTGCAAGCGGGTGTTCCACCTGACGCCACGGCAGATGATCCACAAGGCGCGCCTGGAGCACGCCCACCGTTTGCTGCACTCGGACCTGCCGATCACCGAAGTGGCGATGTGCTGCGGCTATACCGACCACAGCGCCTTCAGCCGCCAGTTCAAGCAACTGACCGGCTTCACGCCGAGGCAATACCGCCAGGCTACGGCGTAGTAGACGCGATGAAGCGGCTATAAACGGTTTGCGCGCGCTGCATTCGTGACAGCTTCAGTACCACCAGCACCAGGCCAAGAAACAGTATCGCGGACACAACCGCCAGAAACCGACGCTGGCCCTTCAGGCCCTTTTCAACTTCCACTGCGTAGTCGGTGGCCATGAAGAACGAGCAGATGGTGTCCAGATTTTCTTCCGGCATGTAGCGGGTAAAGGGCGCCAGTCTTTCCGAAGACCGGCACTGGTCCAGCGTCAGCTTGTCATCCGGAAACCACATTTCAAACTTGATGTCCTGTTGCGACAGATAGAAAGCAGGTGAGTCCGGCTCGTTTTTCAGCCAAACCATCATGTATGGCGATTGGCTTGCCATGGGCAGGGGAGCCAGCAGCACGCCCAGTATGGCCAGCAGTGCAATGAAACACCTGAAGCGTTTCGGTGAGAATTTGCCGGTAGCGAACCTGGGGGCGTTGAAGTCGCTCCAGTCGATGTAGGCGCGGTTGCGGCTCAGGTCGCCGGGTGCCAAGCCGTTGTCGACGATCCAGCGATGGGCAAGGTTGGCCTCGTGCAGGTTTTTCGCGGGGATGTTGAACTCATAGCGAAAGTACTCGATTTCCCGTAGCTCCTTGCGCAGGGTGTCGAACTGCGAGTGGTTGTCGAATTCGGTGGTACCACCGAAGATGCGCCAGATGAGGTCTCGAAGAAAGTACAGCGAACCGGCTCGTCTGTAGATAAACCACAACAGGATCCCCAGTAGTATGGGCGCGCCGATCCCGGCCAAGGGCGCCAGGTTTTCTATGCTCCAGAAGGATGAGGCCAGGTTTGTGGAAGTGTTCATGTCAGCTCCTTTAACGAAGTAAGCTGGCCTTGTGCATGCGCTGCCGGCCGGCGGGTCCGATGAAGCGACGATGATAAAGGCGCTTAATCTGACCTGTCGTTAGCGAAGCTTCTGAGTTGCCTGTAGGAAAGTTCTGCTTGCCGAGCCAAGCTCAGGCATTGGCGAACAATAGCCGCGCTTCATCGAAGCACTGCTCGGCAATTGCCGAACGCGGCTCGCTGCGCCGTAGCAGCAGGCCGACCGGGCTGTGGATGGCAGCGTCGGCCACCGGCAGGATACGCAGGTGTTCGCTCAGGTCTTCCAGGCCACAGTCCAGCGGCATGACCGCGCAGCACATGCCGGTGTTGATGGCCTGGATCAGCTGGAAGCTCGAGTCGCTTTCCAGTACCGCGTTCGGCTCAAGGCCACGGCTGCGGAAACTCAGGTCCAGCGACTGGCGGTAGTGCATGCCTTTGCTCAGCAGGCCCAGCGGAATGTCGCCCAGCTCGTCCCAGCGCAGGGTGTCGCTGGCAAACTGGAAGTGCCGGGTATCGTGCAGCAGGCCCATGGTGGTGGTGCCCAGTTCGATCACTTCGAAGAAGCTGGTGTTGACCTGGTCGAGGTAGCAGATACCCAGGTCGAGCTGGTTGCGGCTGAGCCCGTCGATGATCTGTTCCGAACTCAGCGAGCTGAGCTGGAAGTGCAGTTCGGGGTATTTGTCGCGCAGTGGCAGCAGCAGGTGCATGGGGTTGAAGCTGGCCAGCGGCACCGTGCCCAGGCGCAGGCTGCCGACTACCTGGCCACGACAGCTGGCGGCTTCGGCCTGCAGGCCGTCGTGAGCGGCGAGCAAGGTGCGGGCCCAGGCCAGGATGCGCTCGCCGGCCTCGGTGAAGCCTTCGAAGCGCTGGCCACGCTTGACCAGCACCAGGTCCAGCTCGTCCTCCAGGTTGCGCAGGCGCATGGACAGCGTCGGCTGGGTGATATGGCACAGCGCCGCCGCCTGGCCGAAGTGGCGGGTCTGGTCGAGGGCGATGAGGAACTTGAGCTGCTTGATGTCCATGGAAGTGCCTGGTAGCGGGTTGTGCAGACCTTAACCCACGTCTGCGATAGATGTCATTGATCAGTCGGTACGCCATATCGATTGGACGCCTCGGGGCCATGCCTCTAGCGTGGCGGCAATGCCACTCGAGGAGCCCCACCGTGCGCGTCCAACCCGACGCGGTCTTCGTACCGCTCAACATCGCCGTGCTGACTGTCAGCGATACCCGTACCTATGACAACGACACCTCCGGTGAACTGCTGGCCAGCCGTTCGGTGGAGGTCGGCCACCGCCTGGTGGCGCGGGCGTTGCTCAAGGACGACCTTTACAAGATCCGCGCCCAGGTCGCCACCTGGATTGCCGACGAGCAGGTGCAGGTGGTACTGATCACCGGCGGTACCGGTTTTACCGGCCGTGACAGCACGCCGGAAGCGGTCGAGTGCCTGCTGGACAAGCGCATCGATGGCTTTGGCGAACTGTTCCGTGCGTTGTCGATTCTCGATGTCGGCACCTCGACCGTGCAAAGCCGGGCGCTGGCCGGGCTGTCCAACCGGACGTTGGTGTGCTGCCTGCCGGGTTCCACCGGGGCCTGCCGTACGGCGTGGGAGGGCATCCTGGCGGAGCAACTGGATGCGCGGCACCGGCCGTGCAACTTCGTCAAGCACTTGAAACCGATCGAGGCGTGTGCCAGCCGGGGCTGAGTGCTCTCCTGTGCTGGCCCTTTCGCGGGTAAACCCGCTCCCACAGGGACCCCACAGGTTTCGAACCCTGTGGGAGCGGGTTTACCCGCGAAGGGGCCGGCACAGTAAACCCCAACCATTCAGTTCAATACATACCCCACCGGCAGCAACGCCGGCGGTAGCTGTTGTTCCCCCAACCCCGCCAGCACATCGCGCTCCACGGTCCGCACCATGGCATCGGTCGGCAGGTCGTTCTCGTCGCGCCCGAACGGGTCTTCCAGTTCGTTGCCAATCGCATCCAGCCCGAAGAACGTGTACCCCACGATGGTGGTGAACAGCGGCGCCAGCCAGCCCAGCGGTTCGGCCAGGGCAAACGGCAGCAGCAGGCAGAAGATGTAGATGGTGCGGTGCAGCAACAGCGTGTAGGGGAACGGCAACGGTGTGCCCTTGATCCGCTCGCAGGTGGCCTGCACTTCGGTCAGGCCCACCAGCCGCTGTTCCAGCAGGCTGTAGCGCCAGTCGCTGATCTGCTGCTGTGCGGCCAGCCGCGAGCAGTGCCCGCCGATTTCGCGCAGGATGGCGTCGCACACGTTGTGCGGGCTGATCGCTTCGGGCCGGGCCAGCCAGGGCCGGGCGGCGGCCAGTTCGTCCTCATTGCGCAGCCGTGCATTCAGTGCATGGGCAAAGCCGCACAGGCTGCGCAACAGTTCGGCCCGCAGAGGTTCGTCGGTAATCACCAGGCTTTCGCGTACGAACGAACGGGTTTCGATGATCAGCTTGCCCCAGGCCTTGCGCCCCTCCCACCAGCGGTCATAGCAGGCGTTGTTGCGAAAGCTCATGAAAATCGACAGCGACAGGCCCAGCAAGGTGAACGGCGTGGCGCTGACCGGGTAGAAAAACGCCGGGAAATGCCGCTCGACCAACACGATCAGCGCGGCCAGCAGGGTGATTGTCAGGCAACGCAGGGCAATGCGCTTGACGATCGAACCCTTGAGGGTGAACAGCACACGCAGCACATCGGGGGTGGGGTGGACGATCATGGCAATCCAGAGACGGCTGTCTAGCCGCCGGTCATGTTCATGAAGCGCAGGATCTGCACATCGCCACCGACTTCGAAATGATGGCGGTAGGGCTTGAGGTGCAGCGAGTCACGAATGGCCTTTTCCAGGCGTTCGGGGTTGCCGGGGTGGGCGCGCAGCACCTGCTTCAGGTCCACCGAGTGTTCATTGCCCAGGCACAGCAGCAGGCGGCCTTCGACGGTGAGGCGCACGCGGTTGCAGGTGGCACAGAAGTTGTGGCTGTGTGGCGAAATGAAGCCGACCCGAGTGTTGGCGGCTTCGGCCAGGCGCCAGTAGCGGGCCGGGCCCTGGGACGACTCGGTCGATTCGACCAGGGTGAATTGCTCGGCCAGCAGTGCGCGTACTTCATCGCTGGAGCAGAACGACTCGCCGCGTTCATGTTCGCTGATCACGCCCAAGGGCATTTCTTCGATGAAGGTGATGTCCAGCTCGCGGTCGATGGCAAAGCGCACCAGGTCGACCAGTTCGTGGTCGTTGCGGCCCTTGAGGACCACGCAGTTGAGCTTGGTGCGCTTGAAGCCGGCCTGGCGAGCGGCGTCGATGCCGGCGATCACCTGGTGCAGGTCGCCGGTGCGGGTCAGTTGCTTGAAGCGCTCGGCGTCCAGGCTGTCGAGGCTGATGTTCAGGCGCGTGACGCCAGCGTCGAACAGCGGCTGGGCCAGGCGCCCGAGTTGCGAGCCGTTGCTGGTCAGGCACAATTCGCGCAGGCCGGGCAGGGCGGCGATGCGCCCGCACAGGTCGACGATGCCCTGGCGCACCAGCGGCTCGCCGCCAGTCAGGCGGATCTTGCGGGTGCCGAGGGCGACGAAGCGCTCGGCCACCTGGAACAGTTCCTCGAGGCTGAGGATTTGCTGGCGCGGCAGGAACTGCATGTCTTCGGCCATGCAGTACACGCAACGGAAGTCGCAGCGGTCGGTGACCGACATCCGCAGGTAGTCGATTTTCCGGTTGAAGCCGTCGATCAGGGCCCGGCTGTTCTGTTCCACGTTCGCGCTCGAATGGGTTGGGACTTGAGTCCAAGCTATAACCTGGCCGCAGGGCCGTCAAATTGCTTTGTCCGACCGATTGATCGATGGCCTCTATCATGGCTGCAGGCCAGGTATTTCAAAGTGTTGACCGCGTCGCCCAATTCGCGGGTAAACCCGCTCCCACAGGTAAAGCGCAGGACTCGAAACTTGTGGGATCCCTGTGGGAGCGGGTTCACCCGCGAAGGCCACGCCGCGGTTTCAGCCCATGATCGAAACCGCCTATCACCCCGTAAGATCTTTCGATTGGACGGCTCTACCTCACGCTCCATAGGCTGAAAAAAAGCATCGAAGCGTGAGGATTCATCGCATGAGCCAGGACCAACACATCAGGGACTACAAGGGCGCCGCCGCCGGCTGGGGGGCGCTCAAGAGCGTGACCAAGAGCTGGCTGGGCAGCGACAATGCCTTCAAGAACCTGCGGGCCATGCTCAAGACCAACCAGAACGGCGGCTTTGACTGCCCCGGCTGCGCCTGGGGCGAGTCGCCGGAAAACGACATGGTCAAGTTCTGCGAAAACGGCGCCAAGGCGGTCAACTGGGAAGCCACCGGCCGCTCGGTGGACCCGGCGTTCTTCGCCAGGTACAGCGTCAGTGCGCTGGCCGAGCAGACCGACTACTGGCTGGAATACCAGGGCCGCCTGACCCACCCGATGCGCTACGACGCGGCCACCGACCACTATGTAGAAACCAGCTGGGAAGAAGCCTTTGCGCTGGTTGCCCAACACTTGCGCGCACTCGAATCGCCCGACCAGGCCGAGTTCTACACCTCGGGCCGGGCCAGCAACGAGGCGGCGTTCCTCTATCAGCTGTTCGTTCGCGCCTACGGCACCAACAACTTCCCCGACTGCTCGAACATGTGCCACGAGGCCAGCGGCGTGGGCATGTCGGAAACCCTCGGCGTGGGCAAGGGCACCGTGGTGTTCCACGACCTGGAGCTGGCCGACGCCATCTTCGTCATCGGCCAGAACCCCGGCACCAACCATCCGCGCATGCTCGAACCGCTGCGTGAAGCGGTGAAGCGTGGTGCCCAGGTGGTCTGCTTCAACCCGCTCAAGGAGCGCGGCCTGGAGCGCTTCCAGCACCCGCAGCACCCGTTCGAAATGCTCAGCAATGGCTCTGAACCAACCAATACGGCCTACTTCCGCCCGGCCCTGGGCGGCGACATGGCAGTGATGCGCGGCATTGCCAAGTACCTGCTGCAGTGGGAGCGCGAAGCCCAGGCCAATGGCGAACCGGCGGTGTTCGATCATGCCTTCATCGCCGAGCATACCAGTGGCATCGACGCGTACCTGGAAGCCGTGGATGCCACACCCTGGCAGCATATCGTCGAGCAATCGGGCCTGACCCAGGCCGAGATCGAACTGGCCGCGCGCATGTACCGCAAGGCCGAACGGGTAATCATGTGCTGGGCCATGGGCGTCACCCAGCATCGCCACTCGGTGCCGACCGTTCAGGAAATCGTCAACTTGCAGCTGTTGCGCGGCAACGTCGGCAAGCCCGGCGCCGGCCTGTCACCGGTGCGTGGCCACAGCAACGTGCAGGGCGACCGCACCATGGGCATCGACGAGAAGCCCGGGTCGGCACTGCTCGATGCCATCGAGAAACGCTTCCGGTTCCGCGTGCCACGTGCCCATGGGCACAACGCGGTGCTGGCGATCAAGGCCATGGAAGAGGGGCGGGCCAAGGTGTTCATCGGCCTGGGTGGTAACTTTGCCCAGGCCACGCCGGATACGCCGCGCACCCATGCGGCCATGCGCAATTGCGCGCTGACCGTGCAGATTTCCACCAAGCTCAACCGCTCGCACCTGGTCACCGGCCGCGATGCGTTGATCCTGCCGTGCCTGGGCCGTACCGAAATCGACATGCAGGCCAACGGGCCGCAAGGCGTGACCGTGGAGGACACCTTCAGCATGGTGCATATTTCCCATGGCCAGCTGCGCCCACGCTCGCCGCACCTGCGCTCGGAGCCGTGGATCATCGCCGGCATGGCCCAGGCGACCTTGGGCAAGCAGCCGATCGACTGGGAATACGCAGTTGCCGACTACGGCCGCATCCGCAGCATGATTGCCGATGTGATCCCCGGCTTTACCGATTTCAACGAGCGCCTGCAGCACCCGGGCGGCTTCCACCTGGGCAACAACGCCGCCGACCGCACCTGGCGCACGGCCACAGGCAAGGCGCGCTTCAGCCCGCACCAGTTGCCGGAGCAACTGGTGAATGCCAAGGTGCTGGCGCGCGGTGACAAGCCTGACCTGATCCTGCAGACCTTGCGCTCGCACGACCAGTACAACACCACCCTGTATGGCCTGGACGACCGTTATCGCGGGGTGTTCGGCCTGCGTGAAGTGGTGTTCGTCAACGAGGTGGACATCCGTCGGATGGGCTTCGAGCCGGGCGAGCATGTGGACCTGGTGTCGCTGTGGGAGGATGGCGTGGAGCGACGGGTGTCGGGCTTCCGCCTGGTGGCGTATGACGTACCCGAGGGGCAGGCGGCGGCCTATTACCCAGAGACCAACCCGCTGGTGCCGCTGGAAAGCTATGGCGAGGGGACCTATACGCCGACCTCGAAGTTTGTGGCGATCAAGGTCGAGAAAGCCAAGGCGGGTAACCGGATTGCGGCGGTGCTTGCTTCGGAATGATGGGTTGCCTGTACCGGCCTCTTCGCGGGTAAACCCGCTCCCACAGGGACCTCACAGGCCTGAGGGCAAGGTGATCCTTGTGGGAGCGGGCAAGCCCGCGAAGAATCCAGCACCGATCAGGAACGATGCACCGGGTAAGCCGTGGTGTATTTCATCTGCTCCATGGCAAAACTGGATGTGATGTTCGACAGCCCGTCAGTACTGGTGATCAGCTTTTTGTAAAACCGGTCATACGCCGCGATGTCCCCCACCACCACCCGTAGCATGTAATCCCAGTCCCCCGACATGCGGTAGAACTCCATCACTTCCTCGAACCCGGTCACGGTCGCGGCAAACTGCTCCAGCCAGGCGCTGTCGTGGCGCTGGGTCTTGAGCTGGACGAATACCGTCAGCCCCAACCCCAGCCGTTCCGGGTCGAGCAGCGCAACACGGCCGACAATGTAGCCGTCTTCCTCCAGGCGCTTGACCCGTTTCCAGCACGGTGTGGTAGACAGGTTGACGGCCTCGGCCAGGTCCTTGAGCGAGATCGAGGCATCGCGCTGAAGCAGGGTGAGAATGTGCTGGTCGAAGCTGTCCATATCGCGCGTGGGCCGTGGCGAAAAATATTTCACAGATTACCCCAAGGCCAGAAGATTTGGGTTGTGCGATAGTGGCAACTTTCACTCTGCCAATGGGCCCGACCATGTCCGACAAGCCGCGCAATTTCGCCACCCGTACCATTCACGCCGGTGAGCAGTTCAGCGTTGCCGATAACGCTATTTTCCCAGCGATCGTCACCGCCAGCTCCTTCACCAAGCGCAGCCTGGACGACAAGCCGGAATACTCCTACAGCCGCGTCGGCAACCCCACCCGGCATGCCTACGAAACCTGTGTCGCCGCCCTGGAAGAGGGCGTTGGCGCTGTCGCCTGCGCTTCGGGTGTGAACGCTACCGCCACCGTGCTGGAGCTGCTGCCCAAGGACGCCCACGTGGTGGTGATGAACGGCGTGTACGGCGGCACCTTCCGCATCATGGAAGACTACCGCAGCCGCACATCGGGCCTGACCACCACCTACGTCGACCTCAACGACCTCGAGGCGGTAGCCGCCGCCATCAAGCCGGAAACTCAGCTGATCTGGATCGAATCGCCGACCAACCCGTTGTTGCACCTGGTCGACATCAAGGCGGTGTGCGACCTGGCCAGGGCGCGGGGCATCCTTACCTGCATCGACAACACCTTCTGCTCGCCGTGGAACCAGCGCCCGATCACCTTGGGCGTGGATCTGGTAATGCATTCGGCCAGCAAGTACATCGGTGGCCACTCCGACCTTACCGGTGGCGTGGTGGTAGCTGCCAATGATGCGCTGTTGGCGCGCCTGCGTCGCATCAGCATGGCGATTGGCGCGGTGCAGGGGCCGTTCGACTGCTACCTGGCCCTGCGTGGCCTGAAGACCCTGGATGTGCGCATGGAGCGCCAGTGTGCCAATGCCTTGCAGGTAGCGCGCTTCCTCGAAAGCCACGCGCAGATCGAGCAGGTGTACTACCCGGGGCTGGAAAGCCACCCACAGCATGAGCTGTGCAAACGGCAGATGCGCAGTGGCGGGGCGGTGGTGGCGATGAAGGTCAAGGGCGACCGGGCCGCGCTCAACCGCCTGGTGGAGGCGCTGCAGATCTTTGTGCTGGCCGACTCGCTGGGCGGGGTGGAAAGCATGATCAACCACTCCTGGAGCATGTCGCATTGCTCGCTGAGCCCGGAGCAGAAAGGCGTGATGGGGATCAGCGAGAACCTGCTGCGGTTGTCGGTGGGGATCGAGGATTATCGCGACCTGATCGACGACCTGGATGGGGCGTTGACGGCTGCGGCAGCTGTGTGAGGGCTGCTGGCCTCTTCGCGGGTGAACCCGCTCCCACAGGTACTCCACAGGCCTTGAGGGCAGTGGTGACCCTGTGGGAGCGGGTTTACCCGCGAAGAGGCCGGTGGATTCAATGAATTCCTGTCAGGATTTGGGCGGATGGATGATCCGTTCGATCTTGTCCTTGATCAGCAACCGCTCCTTGCGCAGGCGGTTGACGGCTTCGTCGTTGGTGCCGTTGCCTTCGGCGGCTACCACCTCTTTGTCCTTTGCGTTGTATTCCTTGTGCAGTGAGTGCAGCGTCTGGTCCTTGTCGATGAGCGCCTGGAATGCATCAGCGGTAACGTGCAGGTCAGCGAGCAGATCATGCGGAACTGGCATTTCTTCACCTCTGTCAGGGTTGGCGGATGGTTCTGACCATTGAGGATAGTCGTCTTTGCGCAGGTAGGGGACTGGGGTAGGCTGTCGCATCTCCCCTTACCCGGAACCTGCGCCATGCCTCACGTGAATCTGGAATACAGCGACAACCTGGGCGAGCTCAATGTCGACGTCCTGCTGCTGCGTCTGAACCACGCCCTGGTCGGCAGCGGCCAGTTCGCCGACGAGGCCGATATCAAAAGCCGCGCCGAAGCCTTCAAGCACTATCGGGTGGGCACCGCGCCCGGCGAGCGTGCCTTTGCCCATGTGCGCCTTGCCATCCTCAGCGGGCGCTCGCCCGAGGTGAAGACGCAACTGTCCGCCAGCCTGCTGGATGTGCTGCGAGAGGCCATCCCCGAGCAACCCGGGCTGGACATCCAGCTGTGCGTGGAAGTGCTGGACATCGACCGCGAGCCCTACGCCAAGGCTCGCCTGCGCGGCTGAACAAGCGTTGGATGAACTTCTTTTAATGTAGAAAAGGCGCCGGTTCACGAATTTGTTGGCGCCTTTTTCACGAAATATTGATGGCACGCTTTCTAGAGTTCAGCCAAGTTTCCCAGGTGCCGCGCAGGCCCTCGGGCTGATAATCACTCTTGATTGCGAACACCGATGCTCAACTTCAAATCCCTGCGGACTGAATGGGTCACGCTGCTGGCCAGCCTTTACCTGCTGATCGGCTTCAATGTCTTCCTCTGGCAGCATCTTGAACAGGTCGTGCCGCCCGGTTTGCCTGGGCTTTGGCTGAGCCTGGCGTTTGCCGTGCTGATGTTGTTCGCCTTCAACCTGATCCTTACATTGGTTGCCTTCCGTTATATATTGAAACCGGTACTTATCGTGTTGTTCATGAGCGGCGCGGGCGTGGCTTACTTCATGAATCAATACGGTGTACTTATTGATGCGGGCATGTTCCGCAATATGGCGGAAACCAATGTGGCGGAAGTGCGCGACTTGCTCTCGCTGAAGTTCGCCTTGTATATCCTGGGGTTGGGTGTAGTGCCTTCGGTCCTGTTGTGGAAGGCGCCTGTCGCCTATCGCGCCTGGCACCGTGAACTGCTTGGCAAGTTGGTGGTTGGCGGTGCCTGCGTGGTGGCCCTGGGCTCGGTGGCACTGGTCAACTACCAGGGCCTGTCGTCGCTGTTTCGCAACCACCACGAACTGCGCCTGATGCTCACCCCCAGCAATATCGTGGGGGCCTCCATCGGTTATGTCAGCGAGCGTGTCGGCACCGCATCGCACCCCTTCCAGCATTATGGCGAAGATGCCAAGCGTGATGCCGCCTGGCAAAAGCATGAACGCAAGTCGCTGACCGTGCTGGTGGTGGGGGAAAGTGCGCGGGCAGACCACTTCGGCGTGCTTGGCTACAACCGCGATACCACACCGAACCTTGCCAGGGAACAGGGCCTGCTGGCGTTCTCCGATGTGCACTCCTGCGGCACGGAAACCGCTGTCTCGGTGCCGTGCATGTTCTCTGGCATGCAGCGCAAGGACTACGATGCCCGTGTGGCGAAGAACCGCGAAGGGTTGCTGGACATCCTCCAGCGTGCCGGCCTGGCGGTGCAGTGGCGGGACAACCAGTCGGGCTGCAAGGGCACCTGCGACCGCGTGCAATTCATCGATGTCAGCAACCTCAAGGACCCGCAGTTGTGCACTGATGGTGAATGCCATGACCAGATCCTGCTGCAGGGCCTGGCTGAGCTGATCGACAACCTCGACAAGGACACCGTGCTGGTGCTGCACCAGATGGGCAGCCACGGACCGGAATACTTCAAGCGCTACCCTGGCGCCGACCAGCGCTTTGCACCGGTGTGCCAGAGCAACGCGCTGGACCAGTGCAGCGAGCAGGAAATCGTCAACGGCTACGACAACACCTTGGCCTATACCGACAAGGTACTGGCCTCGCTGATCGACACCCTGCGCAGCAAGCAGGACAAGGTCGACACGGCGATGATCTACCTGTCCGACCATGGCGAGTCGCTGGGTGAATACAACCTGTTCCTGCATGGCACGCCTTACGCCATCGCCCCCGAGCAGCAGAAGCACGTGCCGTTGCTGACCTGGTTCTCCGACAGCTACAAGGAGGACTTCGGCGTCGATACCGACTGCCTGGCCAAGCTCAGCGATGCGCCGCTGTCGCAGGACAACCTGTTCCACTCGATGCTCGGCCTGTTGCAGGTACGCACCGAGGTCTACCAGCAGTCGCTGGACATGTTCGCCAGCTGCCGGCCGTGGATGGCGGCCAAGCGCTGAGGCGAAGCGCGTTCCATACTTGGGCTTGCGCGGTCTTTGTGGGAGCGGGCATGCCCGCGAAGCAGGCGACGCGGTGCATGGCACGGGCTTCGCCCGTGTTCGCGGGCATGCCCGCTCCCACAGGGATTACGCGCACCAGAGTTGCTCCTGCCTGAGCATGCACAACAGCACCATTGATCGATATCAAGGATGGCCCGGGTTTCACCAGCAGTGCCCGCGCCGTATATACTGCGCGCCAATGTTAGTGGGAGAGCCTCGTGGCCATCGAAATACACTGGATCCGTGACGACCAGAGCCTGGCCGAACACTGCCGCGACTGGCACCAGCTGCCCTTTGTCGCCGTCGATACCGAATTCATGCGGGTCGACACCTTCTACCCGAAAGCCGGGCTGATCCAGATCGGCGATGGCCAGCGTGCCTTCCTGATCGACCCGTTGCTGATCGGTAACTGGCAACCCTTGGCTGACCTGCTGGATGACAGCGGCGTGGTCAAGGTGCTGCACGCCTGCAGCGAAGACCTCGAGGTGCTGCTGCGCCTGACTGGCAAGCTGCCACAGCCGCTGTTCGACACCCAGCTGGCCGCTGGCTACCTGAACCTGGGCTTCTCCATGGGCTATTCGCGCCTGGTGCAGGAAGTGCTGGGTATCGACCTGCCCAAGGGCGAAACCCGCTCCGACTGGCTGCAGCGGCCTCTCTCGGAAACCCAGGTCAGCTATGCCGCCGAGGATGCCGTACACCTGGCCGAGCTGTTCACCGTGTTGCGCCCGCGCCTGAGTGACGACAAGTACGCCTGGGTGCTGGAGGACGGCGCCGAGCTGGTGGCTGCATTGCGCCGCGAAGTCGAACCCGAAAGCCTGTACCGCGACGTCAAGCTGGCCTGGAAGCTGGCACCCCAGCAACTGGCGGTGCTGCGCGAGCTGTGCGCCTGGCGCGAGCGTGAAGCGCGCAACCGCGATGTGCCGCGCAACCGCATCCTCAAGGAGCACTCGCTGTGGCCCATGGCCAAGAGCCAGCCGAGCAACCTGTCGGCGCTGGCCAAGATCGACGAGATGCATCCGCGCACCATTCGTCAGGACGGTGAGTTCCTCATCCAGCTGATCAAGCGTGCCGCCAGCCTGCCAGCCGAACAATGGCCACAGGCCTTGCCCGAGCCTTTGCCGATCGAGGCCGCAGGCATCCTCAAGCAGCTGCGTGCCATCGGCCAGGCCGAAGGTGAGCGCCTGGGCATTGCCCCCGAACTGATGCTGCGCAAGAAAGCCCTGGAAGCGCTGCTCAAGAGCGGCTACCCCAATGGCCCCTATCAATTGCCCGATTCGCTGCGCGGCTGGCGCCGTGAGCGCATGGGCCAGGCCCTGCTGGACAGCCTGGCAGGCGCCGGAGAGACCCGATGAAACGCATTTGCTCTATCTACAAGAGCCCCCGCAAGAACGAAATGTACCTGTACGTGCTCAAGGCTGACGGCCTGGAGCGCGTGCCCGAAGGCCTGCTGCCGTTTTTCGGCACCCCCAAGCACGCCTTCGACCTGGTGCTTACCCCCGAGCGCAAGCTGGCCCGCGAGGACATCGCCAAGGTGCTGGAAAACCTCGACAACCAGGGTTACCACCTGCAGATGCCGCCGCCGGAAGACGACTACATCGAGCACCTGCCCGAAGAGTTGCTGCGCCGTAACGACCCTGCCTGATCATGCGAGTACTGATTGCTGAGCATGATCATGCTCGATACGCCGAGATCTTGCGCGCAGCCGCGCCTGAGCTGGAAATCCTGACCAGCGGCGACTCCGCCGAACTGGCCCGCCAGGCGGCACGGTGCCCAGTGTGGCTGGGCCAGCCGGACCTGCTGGCAAGCCTGCTGCGCCAGGGCCACAAGCCGGGCTGGATGCAGTCCACCTGGGCTGGTATTACCCCGCTGCTGGCCGAGGGCCTGCCACGTGACTATCGCCTGACCCGCGCCGTGGGCATCTTTGGCCAGGTGATGGCCGAGTACATGCTCACCTACATGCTCGGCCATGAGCGCGAGGTGCTGTCGCGCCTGGTCAGCCAGGTCGAGCGGCGTTGGGATGACCGCCCGGGGCGTACCCTGGAAGGGCGCAAGGTGCTGATCGTCGGCACTGGCGACATTGGCCAGCGGGTGGCCGAGTTCCTGCAGCCGTTTGGCGTGGTGCTGTATGGCGTTGCCAGCAGCGCCCGCGAGCAGGCGCCCTTCGTCGAGGTAGCGGCGCTGGCCGACCTGCCGCGCATGGTTGGCCAGGTCGACTATGTGCTCAACCTGCTGCCGGATACCCCGGCTACCCACGACCTGTATGACGCGGCACTGTTCAAGTGCTTCCAGCCCACGGCGCTGTTCATCAATGCCGGGCGTGGGGCGGCGGTGGTCGACGCTGATCTGGTCGAGGCGCTGAAGGAAGGGCACCTGGCAGGGGCGGTGATCGATGTCTGCCGACAGGAGCCGTTGCCCAGGCAACACCCGTTCTGGACGGCGTGGGGCTTGCTGCTGACCGGGCACAGCTCGGCGCCCACCTCGCCGGCGGCGATGGTGCGGTTGTTTGTCGAGAATGTGCGGGCGTATGTGGCGGGGCAGGGGTTGCGAGGCGAAGTGGACTTCGCCCGGGGTTATTGATTGTGTAATGCCTGTGCCGGCCTCTTCGCGGGTAAACCCGCTCCCACAGGATCTCCGCTACCCTCAGGTCCTGTGGGAGGCTGGTGTTGGCTGTGCTGGTACAGGATCAACACAGGCCCCATGAGGCAGTGGAGATCCCTGTGGGAGCGGGTTTACCCGCGAAGAGGCCGGTACAGCCAATGCAAGGCTTACAGGCTGAAATCACCCTCGGCAGCCAGCTCGCTCAGTGGCTTGCGCGGGCTCGGTACTTCACGCGCCTGCAGGGCTTCGTTCAGGCTGGCCTTGTCGCCCAGCTTGCCGATTGCCACCATGGCATGCAGCACATAGCCTTCAGGGACCTTCAACTCCTGCCGTGCCAGTTCCTGGTCGAAACCGGCCATGCCATGGGTATGCCAGCCGCTGATGCTGGCTTGCAGGGCCAGGTGCCCCCAGGCTGAACCGGTGTCGAAGGTGTGCCACAGCGCCGGTTTTTCTTCCGTGGCGCCCGGGGCGGCGTAGGTGGTCTTGGAAATCACCAGCACCAGCGCCGAAGCCTGTTGCGCCCAGCTGCGGTTGGCCGGCACCAGCAGGTTCAGGTAACGCTCCCAGTTCGGCGTGTCACGGCGGGCATAGAGGAAGCGCCAAGGTTGCGAGTTGTTCGCCGACGGCGCCCAGCGAGCCGCTTCGAGGAAGCTCAGCAAGGTTTCTTCGCTGATCGGCTCGGCGGTGAAGGCACGTGGCGACCAGCGGTTGATGAACTGCTCGTTGATGGCGTAATCGGCAATGCGGGGGGTGGCGCTCATGGCGGCTCCTGCAAAAGGACGGGAAACACGCACGCTACTGCGTCGCGTCGCGACTGACAAGCGGTCTGGCTTTGCCGAAGGCCAGGCTCTAGACTGGCGCCGCCGCGCGCCGTGGCCCCAAGATGAATGCAGGAACCCCGTGTGATGACCGCTGAAAACGCGCCGTTCTGGCGGCGCAAGACCCTCGAGCAACTCAGCCCGCAAGAGTGGGAGTCGCTGTGTGACGGCTGCGGCCTGTGCTGCCTGCAAAAGCTCGAGGACGAGGACGACAACAGCGTCTACTACACGCGCATCGCCTGCAAGCTGCTGGATCTGGATACCTGCCAGTGCAGCGATTACCCCAACCGCTTCGCCCAGGTACCAGACTGCATCCAGCTCACCCCGGGCAAGGCCGACCAGTTCAAGTGGCTGCCGAGTACCTGCGGCTACCGCCTGGTCAGCGAGGGCAAGGACCTGCCGGCCTGGCACCACCTGGTCTGCGGTGATCGCCAGCAGGTCCATGAACAGCGCATTTCCCAGTCGGGGCGCATGCTCAGTGAACACGATGTGCACGAAGACGACTGGGAAGACCACCTGATCTTCCGCGCCAGCTGACCGGCGCGGCCCGCTGCCATGGGGAAACAAGGAGTTTCTGTATGCGTTGCCAGCTGTTGTTGCTGTTGGGCCTGATGGCCAGTTCGCCGGCCTGGGCGAAAAAGGTCGACCTCGACTACCAGGTGCGCCTGTTGCCAACCAGTGGCCAGGCGGAAGTCCGCCTCACCTTGGCCGAAGGCAGTGCCGTGCGCAGCCTGGACTTCGACCTGGGCAAGGTCGGGGCCTACAGCGGCTTCCAGGCTGATGGCCAATGGCAACTGCAGGGCCAGCGTGGCGTGTGGCGACCGGCGGCCGGCAAGACCAGCCTCAGCTACCGCGTGCAGCTGGACCAGAAGCGCGCCAGCGGCGCCTATTCGTCGCGCATCACTCCGCATTGGGCACTGTTCCTCGGCGACCAGCTGGTGCCACCTGCACGCCTCGACCAGCAGGATGGCACCGAGCTGGTGGCGCGGCTGGCGTTCGACCTGCCTGAAGGCTGGAAGAGCATCGAAACCTCCTGGCCACGCATCGGCAAGGACAAGTTCCGCATCGACAACGTTTCGCGCCTGTTCGACCGCCCCACCGGCTGGATGCTTGCCGGCGACCTGGGCAGCCGCCGCGCCCGCCTGGGCGAAACCGAGGTCACCGTGGCAGCACCGGTGGGGCAGGGTATGCGGCGCATGGACAACCTGACCATGCTGACCTTTGTCTGGCCGCAATTGCAGGCGGTGTTCCCGCGCAACCCGCCGAAGCTGCTGTTGGTCGGTGCTCGCGATGGCATGTGGCGCGGGGCGATGGCCGCGCAGGGCTCGTTGTACCTGCACAGTGGGCGGCCGATGGTCAGCGAGAATGGCAGCAGCCCGTTGCTGCGCGAAGTGGTGCAACTGTTTGCGCAGATCCATGGGCGTGATGGCAGTGACTGGCTGGTGGAAAGCCTGACTGACTACTACGCCAGCGAGTTGCTGCGCCGCTCGGGCGGGGTAAGTGACGACCGTTACCAGGCCTGGCAGGCGCGCCTGAGCAAGCAGGGCGCCAAGGTCACCCGGCTCAAGGGCGAGCATGCCACCCCGGCGCAGGTGGCGCGGGGGGTGATGTTGTTGCAGGCGCTGGACAAGGAAATCCGCATCCACACCCAGGCCAAACGCTCACTTGACGATGTGGCACGCGGGCTGATGCGCCTGCCCAGTGTCAGCACCGAAGACTTCGTGCAGATCAGCGAGAACGTGCTGGGGCGGCGCTCCGAGGTGTTGCAGAGCAAGGCGTTGCGCTGAGCATCTCTTTCGCCCCTACCGGCCTCTTCGCGGGTGAACCCGCTCCCACAGGTTTTTCGTTGCCTTGTAGGAGCAGCCTTGTGCTGCGAAGAGGCACTTACAGCCACAGACCTCTTTGATCATACCGGCCCTTTCGCAGCACAAGGCTGTTCCTCCAGGTAATGTACTGCCCTCAAGACGGTGCGGTCCCTGTGGGAGCGGGTTCACCCGCGAAGGGGCCAGCACAGGCAGTGAAAAAATCAACTGCCAGCCAACGGATCCTTCCCGGTCACCGTCACCCCCCGCGTTGCCGCGTCGGCACTGGCCTTCAACGTCTCCAGCTCCGCCGCACTGCGCTCGATGTCCGCACGCAACCGCTGGTATTCCTGACGATGGCGCTGCCACCAGGCCTTGGTCGAGCAATGCCCGCTGACCCCGCGCGCCACCGCCAAACCTCCCACCACCATCTGCAGCAAGCCGACCAGGCCGCCATGGCGCAGCCCCTTGCTGAACATAAGCGCTCCCCCGGCCAGCGAGCTGACCCGTTCCAGCCCATGAACATTGTGCTGCGACGATGCAGTCGCGGAATGGATATCGAGCATGGCAAGGCCTCCGTCTGAAGTGTATGCAGGTGACCTGTCGGCCGCCGTCATCGTTCAGTCGGTTACTTGAACCTGGGGCCTGAACGGGTATTCAGCCCTTTGGCCATGCGGTCATACAGCACCACGTTCACCGTCGCTGCCAGATTCATGCAGCCCTCGGTCGGAATGTAGATGGTCTCTTCGCACCACGCCCGCACATCGGCACTGAGGCTGCCGTCTTCCGGCCCGAAGATGTAGATGGCCCGGTCGGGGTGGGTGTATTCCGGCAATGGCCGCGCACCTTCCACCAATTCCACGGCCACCGGTGTGCAGCCCAGCGGGATGATGCGCTGCAGGTCATCGATACCGATCAGCGGGATGTCGTAGTGCACGCGCTTGGTGTCGGTGATGAAGTCACGGGCACGCTCGTAGCGTTTGCCGGTGTAGAACACCGAATTGACGCCATAGCAACCCGCGGCGCGCATCACCGAGCCGACATTTTCTGCCGACTTGGGGTTGAACAGGCCGATGCAGCTGTATCGTTTGTTTGCCACGTACCGGGGCCCTTCGCGAAAAAAGCGCGATTATACGGGCTGCCCGGCAGCAGCGGGGGGCGAATCGATGGTCAGTCTTTCTTCAGCATGCCCGCCAGCCCGGCGAACGGGTTGTGGGTGGCCTTGGCGATGCTCGGGGTGCTGGTTGAGCCTTCGCTGAAGTACTGCTGGTCGGTATAGCGCGAGTGCTCGTTGTCGTGGCAGTACAGGCACAGCAATTCCCAGTTGGAGCCGTCCTGAGGATTGTTGTCGTGGTTGTGATCGCGGTGGTGCACGGTCAGCTCGCTCAGGCGCTTGCCGGAGAACTCGCGGGCGCAGCGGCCGCAGACGTGCGGGTACATTTTCAGGGCCTTGTCGCGGTAGCCCATTTCCTTGTCGCGCTTGGCATCGGCCAGGATGCGGTCCAGGCGCGCGGTGGCGGCGGCGGAAGAGGTGGAGCTCATGGTGTTTCCTTTGTTCTGATCAGGCAAATGACGGTTATGCCACTGAGTCTAGCGCGCTTGCGGGGCAGGCGGACAGGCGAAAGCTTTGTTTTAGGCGTAGCCTGTAGGAAGGTTCCCGACAGGAGGTTGCTGATGTTTCGCGCGATCCTCGTTGTGCTGTTGTTCGCCGGCCTGCCCATGGCCGAAGCTGCCAGCACGCCACCCCGGCTGAACACGCCGGTGCCCGGTGCACCGGGTACGCCTACGCCTACGCCATATCCGCAGATTACCCCGAGTACGCCGCCCAAGGCCTATGGCAGCCAGCCGGGGGCGCCACTGTTACCGCCGATGCCGGTGCCCGGGCCGCCGAAGGACCAGCCATTGCCCGGGTTGCGCCTGGACCCGCCGAAGCAGCCGGTGCAGGATGATTGACTGAGCGGGCTATGGTGGCTGTGGGATTTTGGGGCTGCTTTGCAGCCCATCGCAACACAAGGCCGCTCCCACAGGGATCGTGCAGGATTCAGGACATGCGCGATCCCTGTAGGAGCGGCCTTGTGTCGCGAAAGGGGCGCAAAGCGCCCCCGGCGCTCTCAAGCCAGACCCAGCTCACCAAACACGAACGCATACTCCAAGGCCACATCCTTCAGCCCCTGATACCGCCCGCTCATCCCGCCATGCCCAGCCCCCATCTCGGTCTTGAGCAGCAGCAGGTTGTCGTCGGTCTTGCGCGTGCGCAGCCGCGCCACCCATTTGGCTGCTTCCCAGTACTGCACGCGGCTGTCGTTGTAGCCCGCCACCACCAGCATTGCCGGGTAGGCCTGTGCCTTCACGTTCTCGTACGGCGCGTAGGCCTTGATCCGCTCATACACCTGCGGCTCTTCAGGGTTGCCCCATTCGTCGTACTCGGTCACGGTCAGCGGCAGCTCTGGGTCGAGCATGGTGTTGAGCACATCGACGAACGGCACTTCGGCAATCGCACAGCGGAACAGCTCGGGTCGCAGGTTGAGCACTGCACCCATCAGCAGGCCGCCGGCGCTGCCGCCACTGATGGCCAGGCGATCGGCAGCCGTCACACCTTCGGCGATCAGGTGCTCGGCACAGGCGATGAAGTCGCTGAAGGTGTTGTGCTTGTGCTCCTGCTTGCCAGCGCGGTACCAGGCTTCGCCCAGTTCGCCGCCGCCACGCACGTGGGCGATGGCAAAGGCCACGCCGCGCTCCAGCAGGCTCAGGCGCGCATGCGAAAACCACGGGTCGAGGCTTTCGCCATAGGCACCGTAGCCATACAGGTACAACGGCACGGTCCGGCCCAGGTCCTGACGGCGGCGCACCAGGCTGATGGGCACCCGGGTGCCGTCCGCTGCCGTGGCCCACAGGCGCTCGCTGACATAGTCGTCGGCATCGAACGGCCCCAGCACCGGGGTTTGCTTGAGTACCGCCTGGGCACCGCTGGCCAACTCCAGCTGGCGCACCTGGGCCGGGCGGTTGAGTGCTTCGTAGCGCAGGCGCAGGCGCGTGCTGCTGAACTCCAGGCTGTCCTGCACGTACAGGCTGTAGGCGGCATCGGGTAGTTCGACGCGGTAGGCCGCCAGGCCCTGCGGGCGCACTTCGATGATCGGCAGGCCGCCTTCGCGCAGGCTCAGGGTCAGCGCGCCGGCATTCAGGCTGAGGCCCTCGAGCATGATCGCGTCGCGGTGCGGCACCAGCACCTGCCATTGTTCACGGCTGGGCACCGGCGCGACCGGGGCGTGGTACAGGGCGAAGTTGATGCCGTCCTGGTTGGTGCGGATGAACCAGCGCCACTGGCCGTCGAGCTGGCCGTGGTCAGGGAAGTACTCGTGGCCTTCGACGCGTGGCGCCAGGCAGGTGAACGGTGCCAGCGGGGTCTGCGCATCCAGCACCCAGGCTTCGCTGGTGGTCTTGCTGTTGAGCAGCAGCACCAGTTGGCGTTCGGAGCTGGTGCGGTAGCAGTGCAGGAAGAAGCGCCCGTCGGGTTCCTCGAACACGGTCTGCGCACCTGCGTTGCCCAGCGTGTGACGACGCAGGCGCCACGGGCGGTGGGTGTCGTCCAGTTCGGCGAAGAACAGCGTCTGGCTGTCGTTGGCCCAGGTCAGGCTGCCGTCGCAGTCGTCGAAGGGCAGGGCGGTGACGCTGCCACTGGCCAGGTCCTTCACGTACAGGGTGAAGATTTCGTCGCCGCTGGTGTCCAGGCTATACGCCAGCAGGCGGTGGTCGGGGCTGACGTTGAACGCGCCGAGGGACAGGAAACCGCCATTGGCCAGGGCGTTGGGGTCGAGCAGCAGTTCCTCCTGGCCTTCATCGACCGTGTTGGAGTCGTCGGCCGGGCGCGGGCAGCGGTAGTGACGCGGGTACTCGTCGCCCGCGGTGGTACGGGTGTAGTACAGGTAGGGGCCCCAGGGCGCCGGCAGCGAGAGGTCGGTTTCCAGGATGCGACCCTTGATTTCTTCGAACAGTTGTTCGCGCAGCGGCGCCTGGTCGGCCAGGCAGGCTTCCTGGTAGGCGTTCTCGGCCTGCAGGTAGGCAAGCACCTCGGGGGTGTCGCGCTGTTGCAGCCAGGCGTACGGGTCGGCGGTGTTGTCGGCGTGGGCAATCGGGGGTTGGGGCTTGGTTTGCATTGAAGATCTCATGTTTGGGGTCGCCTGTACCGGCCTCTTCGCGGGTAATGCGCATGGCTCGAAGTCTGCAGTGATCCTGTGGGAGCGGGTTTACCCGCGAAGAGGCCGGCACAGGCAAACACTGTCTGCGCCCGGAAAAGTGTTTATCATAGGCATCTCTTTGCCTGGCTTGCACGAACACCATGACCGAGAACGACTACACCCTCGCCTGGGGCCTTTACGCCGTTGCTGCCCTGGGCTGCCTGATGGTGGGCTTCAAGCTCACCGGCTGGATGTGGCGCTGGCTGCGCGAACCGCTGCGGGTGGTGCTGGCAGTGCTGCTGCTGACCCCGACCATCGTCGACCCGGTCAAGGACAGCTTCGCCCCGGCCATTGCCATCACCGCCCTGGATGTTGCCTTCAAGGTCGGCAACAACGCCTGGCGCGCGGTGTCCGACTTCGCCATGTACGGCATGGGCGCCTTCTCCCTGTATTTCCTCTTCGTACTGCTGCGCTTGCCGCTGGAAAAGCGCGCCCGCGAGCGCCGCGCGCAGGCCGAGGCCGCTGCCCAGCGCCAGGCTGCCGAAGATGACCAGCTTGGCGCCCAGGCCCCGCTGGCCGCAGAGCGTCGCGACCGATACCGTGATGCGCCACCCCCTGCCGCCCCGGCCGTCTCCCGAGGCGGCGGCCGGGTCGAGCCCCGTCTGTAAGCGGAGACACGCCTATGTGCGAACTGCTGGGCATGAGTGCCAACGTCCCCACCGACATCGTCTTCAGCTTCACCGGCCTGATGCAGCGCGGCGGCCGTACCGGCCCGCACCGTGACGGCTGGGGCATCGGCTTCTACGAAGGCCGTGGCCTGCGCCTGTTCCAGGACCCGGCTGCCAGCAGCGAGTCGGAAGTGGCCAACCTGGTACAGCGTTATCCGATCAAGAGCGAAGTGGTCATCGGCCACATCCGTCAGGCCAACGTCGGCAAGGTGTGCCTGTCCAACACCCACCCGTTCGTGCGGGAGATGTGGGGTCGCAACTGGTGCTTCGCGCACAATGGCCAGCTGGGCGACTTCAAGGGCCTGGCCAGCTTCTACCGGCCGGTGGGCGACACCGACAGCGAGGCGGCCTTCTGCGACCTGCTCAACCGCATCCGCAGTGCCTTCCCCGAGCCCGTGCCGGTGGAACAGCTGCTGCCGGTGCTGGTCGAAGCCTGTGCCGGCTACCGCAGCCAGGGCGTGTTCAACTGCATGCTCAGCGACGGTGACTGGCTGTTCTGCTTCTGTTCGACCAAGCTGGTGCACATTACCCGCCGTGCACCCTTTGGTGCGGCACGGTTGAAGGATGTCGACCTGATCGTCGATTTTCACACCGAAACCACCCCCAACGACGTGGTCACGGTGATCGCCACCGAGGCCTTGACCGAGAACGAGACCTGGCAGCGCTACGAGCCGGGTCAGTGGGCCCTGTGGCGGCACGGCGAGTGCGTGGCGCACGGCCAGAGCTAAGGATGCGGCATGTTCAGAAGTTACCTGCGGTTGCTGCTGTTCACCTTCGGCCTGCTGGCCGGTATCCAGGTTCCGGGGCTGGTGAAGGACTACAGCCAGCGGGTCGAGGCGCACCTGTTCGAATCACGCGAGGCGCTCGATGGCTTCCGGCAGACTGCCGAACGCTTTTTCAATGGCGACCTGCAGGCGCTGCTGCGGCATTACCGCAGTAGCGACGATCCGGTGTTCCTCAGTGACGCCAACAGCATCGAAAGCCTGATGATCCGCAACCAATTGCTGGAAAACGAATGGCAGGCGCTGCAAGGGGCATGGGCGCAGCGCACCTGGCATGTGCTGGTGCAGGCGGACCCGCAACTGCGGGAAGAGACCCTGAACGGCTATAGCTATCAGATATTGCTAGTGCCCGAGGCGATTGGCTGGGGCGTAGGCGCAGGGTTTGTGCTGGCCTTCGTGGTCGAGAGCCTGCTGCTGGGGATTGGCTGGGTGATTCTGGGTGGGCGGCGCAGGGCGGTGAAAGAGAGCTGGCGCTGATTACTGCTTGCCTGTACTGGCCTCTTCGCGGGTAAACCCGCTCCCACAGGGTTTGCACAGGATTCAAGCTTATGCAGTACCTGTGGGAGCGGGTTTACCCGCGAAAGGGCCAGCACAGGCAGCACAGCTGGTTCACACCAGCACTATCCGCTGAGCCCCCACATCCCGCGCATACCTTTCCAGCACCTGCCGGCATACCCCGACCACTTCATCCACCAGCACCACCCCGGTCTGCCAGGCCACCACCAGTTCCAGGCTCGGCGGCGGTTGCAGCCCCTGCAGCAACACCAGCTCACCTCGGCTCAACTCGGCATCCACCAGCGCCGGCGGCAACGCACCAATGCCGAACCCGTCGCGCAACAACCGGGTAATCGCCGCCACCGAGTTCACGCAATTCAGCCGCGGCGTTTCGGCACCGGCACCCAGTAGCAGGCTCAGCACTTCCTGGTGCGGCCGCGAGTTCTTCGAGAAGGTGATGATCCGCTCACGCCCAAGCTCGGCCAGTGAGGCGTAGTCGCGGTGCTGGTGCGAGCCGGCGGCCACCACCCAGCCCATCGGGTAGCGCGCCAGGTCCAGGCTGCGGATCGACTGCTCGCGCAGCAGGTCGGTCTGCAGGATCACGTCGAGAAAGCCCTTCTGCAATTGCTCGCGAAGGTTCAGCGCAGTGTCGGCCACCAGTTCGATTTCCACCTGCGGGTAACGCTCGGTCAGCTCCGCCACCAGCGCGCTCATCCAGGTGTGGATCACCGTGTCCATCACCCCGATACGGATGCGCCCGACCTTGGCCCGGTCGCTGTCCAGCGACTGTTTCATGGCCTTGGCGGTTTCCAGCATGCGCTCGGCATATTCCAGTACCTTGCCGCCCTCCGGGGTCAGGCTGACGCCGCGTGAGTCGCGCAGCAGCAGCTTCACGCCCAGGTCGGCTTCCAGCGCGGCAATGCGGCTGGACACCGAGGCCTGGGTGGTGAACAGCTTTTCCGCGGTCAGGCGGAAGCTCTTGAGCCGGGCGACCCAGACGAAGGTTTCGAGGAAGCGAAGGTTCATGATCAGTTTTTCTTGTTCCAGACCGGCGGTTTTTCTCGTTGGACGCAAATGGCGCGGCGTCTGAACAATGGCAGCCAGGCCGCGACTCATTGTCGCCCATAAAACAATACCAACAAGCCGAGGCAAGCATGAACCCCACCGGCGTGCAGCAGCAGGTCAGTTCCCCATCTTCGTCCGGGCCTTTCGCCTGGTATCGCGACATCGACTCACAGCAGCGCCGGACGTTCTGGAGCTGCAAGATCGGCTACGGCCTGGACGGCATGGACACACAGATGCTCAGTTTCGTCATCCCGACGCTGATCATGCTGTGGGGCATCACAACCACCGAAGCCGGGTTGATCCACACCAGCACCTTGATCGCCTCGGCCGTGGGTGGCTGGGTGGCCGGCATTCTCTCCGACCGCATCGGCCGCGTGCGCACCCTGCAACTGACGGTGCTGTGGTTTGCCTTCTTCACCTTCCTCTGCGGTTTCGCCCAGAACTACGAACAGCTGCTGATCGCCCGTACCCTGATGGGCTTCGGCTTTGGCGGTGAGTGGACTGCCGGCGCGGTGCTGATCGGCGAGGTGATCCGTGCCCAGGACCGTGGCAAGGCGGTGGGCATGGTGCAGTCCGGCTGGGCGCTTGGCTGGGGCCTCACCGCCATCCTCTACGCGCTGCTGTTCTCCTGGCTGCCGGCAGAGCAGGCCTGGCGCGCGCTGTTCCTGCTGGGCCTGGTGCCGGCGATTTTCGTGATCTTCGTCCGCCGCCTGGTCAAGGACCCCGAGGTGTACCGCGAGGCCAAGGCGGTGGAAAGCGCCGAGGCTCCTGCGCAGTTCTACGAAATCTTTGCCCCGGGCATGCTCTGGACCACCGTGCGTGCGTCGCTGCTGACCACCGGTGCACTGGGCGGCTACTACGCCATTACCTCATGGCTGCCGACCTTCCTGAAGAACGAGCGGGGCCTGAGTGTGCTGGGTACCGGTGGCTACCTGGCCATGGTGATCGTAGGCTCCTACGTCGGCTATGTGGTCAGTGCGTATCTGTCCGACCTGCTGGGGCGCAAGAAGAACTTCATCCTGTTCGCCGTGGGCTCGTTCGTCATCGTGCTGTTGTACACGCAAATGCCGGTCAGCGACGGCGTGATGCTGTGGCTGGGCTTCCCGCTAGGCTTCTTCGCCTCGGGCATCTTCAGCGGCATGGGCGCGTTTCTCACCGAACTGTTCCCCACGCGTATCCGCGGTTCGGGGCAGGGTTTCTGCTACAACATCGGCAAGGTCATTGCGGCGCTGTTCCCGCTGCTGATCGGCGTGCTCGGCCAGAAAGTGCCGCTGGGCCTGGGTATCGGCGTGTTTTCGGCCGTGTCCTACGGCGTGGTGATCGTGGCGGCGCTGAGCCTGCCGGAAACCCGCGGCAAACAACTGCAGGCGCGGTAAGGTAGGCATATGAACAACGACAACGGAGGCCGCGCGGTGGAACGCCTGCTACTCAATTGCGACATGGGCGAGAGTTTCGGCAGCTGGCGCATGGGCCTGGATGCCGAGGTCATGCCTTACATCGATTGCGCCAACATCGCCTGCGGCTACCACGCCGGGGACCCCGGCATCATGCGCCGCACCGTGGCCCTGGCGCTGCAGCACGGCGTGACCATCGGCGCGCACCCGGCCTACCCGGACCTGGTCGGCTTCGGCCGCCGCTCCATGGCCTGCAGCCCGGAGGAAATCCGCGACCTGCTGCATTACCAGATCGGTGCGCTGGACGGCATCTGCAAAGTGTTGGGCGGCCGCGTGGCGTACGTGAAACCCCATGGTGCGCTGTACAACGACATGATGGCCGACCCGCTCAAGCTGCGTACCGTACTGGAGGCTGTGGCGGCCTATGGCGGCGGCCTGCCACTGATGCTGATGGCTACCGCCGACAACCGCGCCGCCCAGGCCCTGGGCGATGAAATTGGCGTGCCGCTGTGGTTCGAAGCATTCGCCGACCGCGCCTATACCGCCAGCGGGCACCTGGTGTCGCGGCGCCTGCCCGGCGCGGTGCACCACGACCCGGCGCTGGTGGTGGAGCAGGCCGTGCGCCTGGCCCGTGGCGACACGCTGGTGGCGGACGATGGCAGTGCGTTGACGCTGGCGGCCAGCACCCTGTGCGTACACGGCGACAACGACAGTTCGGTGGCGGCGGTGCGGCAGATTCGCCAGGCCCTCGATGCCCTGGAGTCGCGATGAAGCCGCGTATTGAAGTTGTGGCCATCGACAGCCTGATGGTGCGCCTGTTCGACTCCATCGACGAGGGCAACATGCCGTGGATGCTTGCCGCCAGCCAGCGCTTGCACGCGGCGTTCGGCGAGCACTTGCTGGACCTGGTGCCGTCCTACACCACGCTGATGGTGCAGTTCGACCTGCCACCGAGTGAGGCGAGGGCGCTGATCATCCGTTCACTGGAGGGCTTGCAGCCAGACACGGGCAGCGGTGGCCGCCGCCATGAGATCCCGGTGTGGTACGACGCCAGCGTCGGCCCGGAGCTGCCGGTGTTGGCGGCCCGCAGTGGCTTGAGTGAAGCAGAGGTGATCCGTTTGCACAGCGAGCGCGAGTACCCGGTGTTCGCCCTGGGTTTCGCCCCCGGTTTCGGCTTCATGGGCCTGGTGGACGAACGCCTGGCCAGCCCGCGCCTTAGCACCCCGCGCAAGCGCGTGGCGGCCGGCAGCGTCGGCATTGCCGAGCGCCAGACGGCGGCCTATCCGGCGGTATCGCCGGGGGGCTGGAACCTGATCGGGCGTACCCCGGTGCGCCTGTTCGACCGTGAACGCGAGGGCTACAGCCTGTTGCAACCCGGTGACCGGGTGCGCTTCGTGCCGGTTTCGCGCAGCGAGTTCGTGGCGTTGGGCGGTGATGTGGAGGCACAAGCATGAAGCAGTTGAAGATCGAGGCCAGTACGCCGCTGTGCCAGTTGCAGGATGCCGGGCGCTTCGGCGTACGCCACCTGGGCGTGACCCAGGGCGGGGCGCTGGACTGGGTGGCGATGCACTGGGCCAACTGGCTGCTGGGCAACCCGTTGACGGCGCCGGTGGTCGAGGTGGCGCTAGGTGGTTTCTGTGTGGTCGCAGAGCAGGATTGTGTGCTGGCCCTGGCCGGTGCCGACCTGGATGCGCGGGTCGATGATCAGCCGCTGGCGCCCTGGCGCAGCTTTGCATTGGCCAAGGGGCAGCGGTTGACCCTGAAGCAGCCGAAGCAGGGCGTGCGGGCGTACCTGGCAGCACCTGGCGGGTTCCTGGGCGAGGATGTGCTGGGCAGTCGTGCCACGGTCGTGCGGGAAGAACTGGGCGGTATCGATGGCCAGGGCTCTGCGCTCGGCAAAGGCCAGGCGCTGGCATTTTCAGGCACGCCGGCGACCCTGCGTGAGGTACCGGAAGCGCTGCGGCCACAGTACGCACAAAAGCCTGTGCTTGACCTGGTGATGGGTGCACAGATCGGTGATTTCAGTGGTACCAGCCTGTTTGAGGCGTTCAACCGCGAGTGGACGCTGGACAGCCGTGCCGACCGCATGGGCATCCGCCTGCTGGGGCCGCAGCTGGTCTACCAGGGTGCGCCGATGATTTCCGAGGGGATTCCGCTGGGGGCGGTGCAGGTGCCGCCGGATGGGCAGCCGATCGTGTTGCTCAATGACCGGCAGACCATTGGCGGCTATCCGCGGCTGGGGGCATTGACGCCGTTGGCGCTGGCGCAACTGGCGCAGTGCATGCCGGGGGCGGTGGTGCGGTTCAGGGCGGTGGTGCAGGATGAGGCGTGGCGGGAGCAGCAGGTATACCTGGACCGTTGGCGTCAAGGCTGCCGGCCTCTTCGCGGGTGAACCCGCTCCCACATGTACCCCACAGGCCTCAAGGCTTGCGCAATACCTGTGGGAGCGGGTTCACCCGCGAAAGGGCCGGCACTGGCAAAATCACTTGGACAGGTAACGCATCCCTTCCTCCAACCCCTGCAAGGTCAGCGGGTACATCTTGTCTTCGATCAAGTCCCGCACCAGATGGGTCGATGCGGTGTAGTCCCAGGCCTGCTTCGGGTACGGGTTGATCCAGATGATCTTCCTGAATTTCTCCATGAAACGCTGCATCCACACATACCCGGCCTCTTCGTTCCAGTGCTCCACGCTGCCACCCGGCTGGGTAATCTCGTAGGGCGCCATGGCCGCGTCGCCGACGAACACAACCTTGTAGTCATCGCCGTACTTGTGCAGCAGGTCGAAGGTGGAATAGCGCTCCGAGGTGCGGCGCAGGTTGTTCTTCCACACCGACTCGTACACGAAGTTGTGGAAGTAGTAGTACTCCAGGTGCTTGAACTCGGTCTTGCACGCCGAGAACAGTTCTTCGCAGACCTTGACGTGGGCGTCCATCGAGCCACCGATGTCGAACAGCAACAGCAGCTTCACCGTGTTGCGCCGCTCGGGGCGCATCTGGATGTTCAGCAGCCCGGCATCCCGCGCGGTGTGGTCGATGGTGCCGTCGATGTCCAGCTCTTCGGCGGCGCCTTCACGGGCGAACTTGCGCAGCCGGCGCAAGGCCAGCTTGATGTTGCGCGTGCCCAGCTCCACCTGGTCGTCCAGGTTCTTGTATTCGCGCTGGTCCCACACCTTCACCGCCTTGCCCTGGCGCTTGCCGGCCTCACCCACGCGGATGCCCTCGGGGTTGAAGCCGCCCGAACCGAACGGGCTGGTGCCGCCGGTGCCGATCCACTTGTTGCCGCCGGCGTGACGCTCCTTCTGCTCCTCGAGGCGCTTCTTGAACTCCTCGATCAGCTTGTCCAGGCCACCCAGCGACTGGATCTGCGCGCGCTCCTCATCGGTCAGCGAACGCTCGAACTCCTTGCGCAGCCAGTCTTCGGGGATCAACGCCTCGATGTGCCGGTCGAGGTTCTCCAGGCCCTTGAAGTAGGCAGAGAAGGCGCGGTCGAACTTGTCGAAGTGGCGCTCGTCCTTCACCAGGATGGCGCGGGCGAGGTAGTAGAACTCGTCCATGTCGGCAAACACCACGCGCTTTTGCAGGGCCTGGTGCAGGTCGAGCAGTTCGCGTACCGACACCGGCACCTTGGCCGCGCGCATTTCATTGAACAGGTTGAGCAGCATGGCCCGGCTCCTGTCAGCGGTTGCCGCGCCGGCTCATGAAGGCCAGGCGCTCGAGCAGTTGTACGTCCTGCTCGTTCTTCACCAGTGCACCAGCCAGCGGCGGAATGGCCTTGGTCGGGTCGCGCTCGCGCAGCACCGCTTCACCGATGTTGTCAGCCATCAGCAGCTTGAGCCAATCGACCAGTTCGGAGGTGGACGGCTTTTTCTTCAGGCCCGGTACCTTGCGCACGTCGAAGAATACGTCCAGCGCCTCGCTGACCAGCGACTGGCTGATGTTCGGGTAGTGCACGTCGACGATCTGCTGCAGGGTGGTCCGGTCGGGGAAGGCGATGTAGTGGAAGAAGCAGCGGCGCAGGAAGGCGTCTGGCAGCTCCTTTTCGTTGTTCGAGGTGATGATGATGATCGGGCGCTGTCTGGCCTTGATGGTCTCGTCGATTTCGTAGACGTAGAATTCCATCTTGTCGAGTTCTTGCAGCAGGTCGTTGGGGAACTCGATGTCGGCCTTGTCGATTTCGTCGATCAGCAGGATGACCCGTTCCTCGGCTTCGAAGGCCTCCCACAGCTTGCCCTTTTTCAGGTAGTTGCGCACATCGTGGACCTTGTCCACGCCCAGCTGCGAGTCACGCAGGCGGCTGACCGCGTCGTACTCGTAGAGGCCCTGGTGGGCCTTGGTGGTGGACTTGATGTGCCAAGTGATCAGGCGCGCACCGAACGAGGCTGCCAGCTGCTCGGCGAGCATGGTCTTGCCGGTGCCGGGTTCGCCCTTGACCAGCAAGGGGCGTTCGAGGGTGATGGCCGCGTTTACCGCCAGTTTCAGGTCGTCTGTGGCGACGTAGTCGCGGGTGCCTTCGAACTTCATGGGTCTGTCCTCTGCGGTAAGCCTGTAGCGGCCCTTTCGCGGGTAAACCCGCTCCCACAAGTACCCCACCTTCCCTGAGGTTTGTCGAATACCTGTGGGAGCGGGTTTACCCGCGAAGGGGCCAGTACAGGCAGCATCTATTTTCGATTTGTCACCGACTATAACGCGGGCTTCGCCGACTGGAAACGCAGACCGGGTATTCAGTCCCTGAATGCCCCGTCACTCGATCCTAGTCGGAATCCGGCGCGTCACGCTCGTACCGGGCATTGAACGCCTGGATGAACCCGTTGCGCAGTATCTGCAGAAACGCCTCGAAGGCGCTGACATCCTGCTTGTGCACGCTACCGCTGAGCTCTACACGGGTCGCGAACTGGTTCTTTGGCTGGTTCTTCAATACCGTCTCGGTCGCGCCCACCAGCGCTTCCCAGACTGAGCGGAAGAAGCCTTTGTCCTTTTCCTGCACATCCTGCTGCCAGTCGAACACATCCACATCCCGCAACAGCGGCTTGATGTACCCGTTCAGTCGGCCGTTGGTCGCCTCGGCCTCTATCACCACATCGCCGTGCCCGGCATTGAAGTCGAACTTGCCGTAGGCGCTGGCGAAGTCATTGAGCTTGCGCAGCTCGATACCCGTGGCGCGCAGGCGGAACTCGAAGTCATCGAAATCGCTGAATGGGTCGAAAGTGGCGCGGCTTTCCACCTTGGCATCGCCTACGATCAGCGCCGTGCCATCAAAGCTTGCATCGCGTCGGCCCTTTTCGTCACGAATGTTGGTGAGGTTGCGAATACTGGCATCGAGCTGGGTGGCCTTGAGGTTGACCGGTGGCCTGGAGTTGAAGTTACGGAATGTCAGCACGCCTTTGTCGATGCGAACCTCGTTCAGGGTGATCGGCAGCAGTTTTTCCAGTTGCTGGCGCCAGTCGGTGCCCTGACCAGTCTGCGAGTTCTGTTTGTTGCCGCCATCGACGAAGTTGAGTTCCGGCCGGTCGAACACCACTTCGGCAACCACTGCGCGGTCGTACCACAGGGCGTGCCAGCTTACCGACAGGTCGATCAGCGGAGCGTCGAGAAACGGCACCGGCACCTTGCCGGTGGTCTTGACGATCTTCAGGCCGTTGATCTGGTACGCGCCGCGCCACCAGGCCAGGTCCACATCAGTCACCTGGCCACGGTAGTCGCCCATGTCGGCCAGTTTGTCGTTGAGGTAGTTGCGCACCAGATAGGGCAGGGCCAGGTGCAGCGCCAGCAACAGCACGATCAGGCTGGCCAGGCCGATCAACGGCCAGCGATAACGGGCTCTCATCGGAGTGTCTCCAAGGCAGGATATGCGGTTGACCGCAACGCGTCCGGGGGAGTTCGAACAGGCTTTACGGGCCACCGGCCCAGGCTTACCCTTGAGGTCTTTCCCTGCTTACTTTCATGCCAAGGACCCCTGCCATGAGCCGTATCTTTGCAGACAACGCCCACTCCATCGGTAACACGCCGCTGGTGCAGATCAACCGCATTGCCCCGCGCGGCGTGACCATCCTGGCCAAGATCGAAGGGCGTAACCCGGGCTATTCGGTCAAATGCCGCATCGGCGCGAACATGGTCTGGGACGCCGAAAGCAGCGGCAAGCTCAAGCCGGGCATGACCATCGTCGAGCCCACCTCGGGCAACACCGGCATCGGCCTGGCCTTCGTCGCCGCAGCCCGTGGCTACAAACTGATGCTGACAATGCCTGCCTCCATGAGCCTGGAGCGCCGCAAGGTGTTGAAGGCGCTGGGTGCCGAGCTGGTGCTGACCGACCCGGCCAAGGGCATGAAGGGCGCCATCGAGAAGGCCAACGAAATCGTCGCCTCCGACCCGGCCCAGTACTTCCTGCCGGGCCAGTTCGAAAACCCGGCCAACCCTGCGATCCACGAAAAAACCACCGGCCCGGAAATCTGGAACGACACCGACGGCGCGGTCGATGTGCTGGTTGCAGGCGTCGGCACCGGCGGCACCATCACCGGTGTTTCGCGCTACATCAAGCATACGCAGGGCAAGGCGATCCTGTCGGTGGCGGTGGAACCCGTGGCATCGCCGCTGATCACTCAGACCCTGGCCGGCGAGGAGCTCAAGCCCAGCCCGCACAAGATCCAGGGCATCGGCGCCGGCTTCGTGCCGAAGAACCTCGACCTGTCGATCGTCGACCAGGTGGAAACGGTGACTGACGAAGAGTCCAAGGCCATGGCCATCCGCCTGATGCAGGAAGAGGGCATCCTCTGTGGCATTTCCTGTGGTGCGGCGATGGCGGTGGCCGTGCGGCTGGCCGAAAAGCCGGAAATGCAGGGCAAGACCATCGTCGTGATTTTGCCGGACTCCGGCGAGCGCTACCTGTCGAGCATGCTGTTCAGCGACATGTTCAGCGAGCAGGAAAACCAGCAGTGATGGCCTTGCCGCTGATCCGGCGCAACGTTTGGCGGCTTGGTTTATTGCAAAATCTTCATGATTGAGTTGCCGCCCAGGCTGTTTTTACCCCGGCGGCATCAGTTTATGATGGCAGGATGATTTATCGGAGAGCAGGGCGCACAGCCCTGTTTCTTCCTCAAGGAGTGAAAGCATGACCTTTTCCTTTGCAGCCAAGGCGGGTGTCTTGCTGGTGTTTTTTGGCAGCGTGCTGTTCGTGCACCTGCGCGGCAAGGCTCGCTTGCCGATGTTGCGCCAGTTCGTCAACCATTCGGCGCTGTTCGCCCCTTATAACAGCCTGATGTACCTGTTCTCCGGCGTACCGTCCAAGCCCTACCTGGACCGCCAGCGCTTCCCCGAGCTGGACGTGCTGAAGGACAACTGGCAGGAGATCCGCGAAGAGGCCATGCGCCTGTTCGACGAGGGCTACATCCGCGCCGCCGAGAAGGATAACGACGCCGGCTTCGGTTCGTTCTTCAAGAAAGGCTGGAAGCGCTTTTACCTGAAGTGGTACGACAAACCGTTGCCGTCGGCCGAAGCCCTGTGCCCGCGTACTGTCGAGCTGGTCAGCAGCATCCCCAACGTCAAGGGTGCGATGTTCGCCCTGCTGCCAGGCGGCAGCCACCTGAACCCGCACCGCGACCCGTTCGCCGGTTCCCTGCGCTACCACCTGGGCCTGTCCACGCCCAACTCCGATGCCTGCCGCATCTACGTCGATGGTGAGCAGTACGCTTGGCGTGACGGCGAGGACGTGATGTTCGATGAAACCTACGTGCACTGGGTCAAGAACGAGACCGACGTTACGCGGGTGATCCTGTTCTGCGATATCGAGCGCCCGCTGAGCAGCCCGCTGATGACCCGCATCAACCGCCAGGTCAGCGCGTTCCTGGGGCGTGCCACCGCGCCGCAGAATACCGATGACGAGCGTGTCGGCGGGATCAACCAGGCGTATGCCTGGAGCAAGCGCTTCAGTAACCGGGTCAGTGGCCAGGTGAAGCAGTTCAAGCGCGCCAACCCCAAGGCTTACCGCGTGCTGCGGCCGGTGCTGGCGGTGGTGGTGGCATATCTGCTGTATCGCTGGTTGTTCTGATTCTGCCTGTTGGGGCTGCTTCGCAGCCCATCGCGACACAAGGCCGCTCCCACAGCTACCGCGCCACCTCTGGAATTGCGCAGAACCTGTGGGAGCGGCCTTGTGTCGCGATAGGGGCGCAAAGCGCCCCCGGCGTCCTCTCAGGAAACCAGTGAGGGGCGCGCAGCCCCCCTTTGCCGTATCAAGCCGGCTCCAATGCCTCGACTACCTTCCCACGGCTCAGGTGCACCACCTTGTCCGCCGTATCGAAGTACCGGTCATCATGCGAAATCACGATGATGGTCTTGCCCATGCGCTTCAGGTCCGGCAGCAGCTCGGTGTAGAACACCCGGCGGAAGGTCGGGTCCTGGTCCGCCGCCCATTCGTCGAACACCAGCACCGGCCGGCCGTCCAGCCAGGCATTGACCAGCGCCAGGCGCTTGCGCTGGCCGGTCGACAGGTCGGTGGTGGTGAAGGCGCCATCGCGCACGCTCACCTTGTGGGCGATCTCCAGCCGTTCCAGGTAGCGCGTGGCATCGCTGGGCAGGCTGTGCTCGTGCTCGGGCAGGTCGTCGAACAGGTAATAGTCGGCGAACACCGTGGTGAACAGCTGGCGATAGTCATCCAGCCCCTCCGGGCCGACCGCCTTGCCGTTCAGGCGCACTTCGCCGCGTTGCGGGGTGTACAGGCCCAGCAGCAGCTTGATCAGCGAAGTCTTGCCGCAGCCGTTCTCGCCGACGATGAACAGGATCTCGCCCGGTTCGATGCTCAGGTTCACCGGCCCGACGCGGAACGGCTCGTTGCCGTCCACCGGCGGGTAGGCGTACTCGACGTCGTGCAGCTCCAGATGCGCGCTGGCCGGGGCGGCGCGCTTGACCGGCGGCTCCAGCAGCAGGTGCGGCTCGGGCGAGGAGAAGCGCTCGGACAGGTCGGCAATGCGGCGGAACGCCACCTGGGCGCGGCCGAGGATCGGCAGGTTGCCGATCAAGGTTTCCAGCGGGCCTTTCATGTACAGCAGCACCAGCACGAAGCCGCTCATCACCGCCGGGTCGTTGCTCGGCCATAGCGATTGCAGGGCCAGGGTCAGGCCGATGACCACGAAGAACAGCATCGACCCCAGGCTCTTGGCCGCGACGAAGATGTTGATGGCGCGGATATGGGTGTTGGCGATGAAGTCGGCGGTGCCCTGGATGTTGCGGGTCAGCATGGCATGGCGGCGGCGGCGGTCGATGCGCAGCTCCTTGGCGCCCTCGGCGATGGCCGAGTAGTGCTTCTGCAGGTTGTCTTCGGCATCGCGGGCGGCGTTGAAGCCGGCCACGCCTTTCTGCCTGGCCACGTACTGGATGCCACTGCCAATGCCGATGGCCGCCAGGGTGATGAGGAAGATCGGCCACGACAGCCAGGCCAGGTAGGCCATGCAGCCAGTCACGGTGGTGAGCGAGATGGCCAGCGGGGCGAAGGCGAAGGCAAAGTCGCTGATGGTATCGACGTCGCGGGTCAGCACCGGGATCAGGCGGTGGGTGCGGTAGCGCTCGATCTGCTCGATCGGCGCCGACAGCACCTTGGCGCCGAGGTCCTTGCGCAGCCTGGCGATGACTTTCTGCCCAACGTAGTTGGTGCCGCTGTCAGCCGCCACGCTGCTGACCAGGGCCAGCACGCACAGGCCGGCGAAGGCCAGGATCACGCCCTGGCTCATGCCGTCAGCGGCATGCAGGCCCTGGTTGACGGTGGCCAGCAGGGCGGTCACGGCCAGGCCGCCGAGCATGCCCAGCAGCACCGAGACGATTACCGCCGGGCGGTAGGGTTTCAGCAGGCCCAGCAATTCGCGGATGGCCCCGGGGGAGGAGGTTTTCATGAAGCGTGATCTCGCTGGTGAGGTGGGGGCGGGGTCAGCTGCCTAGGGTCAGGGAGCCTTTCATCAAGGTGCCGTGGAATGGGAACGAGCAGTAGAAGCTGTACGCGGTACCTGCCTTCAGCGACCGGACGTCGAGGCTGATGCTGTCTGTTTCACCGCCGCCGATCAGGCGGGTGTGGGCGATCACCCGGGTGTCGCCGGGCTTCACGTAGTCCAGTGCCTCGCCGGCTTTCTGGCCGTCGTCGAGCACGCCTTGCATGTCGGCCTGGGTACTCAGCACCCAGTTGTGGCCCATCACGTTCTTCGGCATGTCGCCAGGGTGGGTGAGCGTGACGGTGAACACGGCGCAGGCCTTGGGCACCGTGATGGCGGCCTTGTCGAAGGTCATCTGGTCGGTGCCATGGATTTCCACGGCGCATGGCTCTGCCGACCACGCGGCAGGGGCCACGGCGAGCAGGGCGAAGAGCAGAAGCTGGCGAGTCATGTACGGTTCCTGGGCGATAGAAGGGTGCACATCGTTCAGACGAACCGGCGCGCGCCGGCTTTACCTGTGTGTGCGGCCCAGGTGAATTTCCCCATCGCCCGCTCGTTCATTCAGTCAGGCGCCGACATGGCGCACATCCCGATTTCGCCGCCTATGCGGCCCTGGCCTGAGGTGACCGGACATGAGTGAACTGCTGAGCTTTGCGATCGAACCCCTGGACGCCGCACGCGGCAACCTGCCGCTGCTGGTGCGCGCGCCAGAGCCGGGTATCGACCTGCTGGAAGCCTTTGCCGAGTTGCAGCCGCTGGTGGACCGGCACCTGCTGCAGGCTGGCGGCATCCTGTTTCGCGGCTTCGAGGTGGGTGGTGCCGAAGCTTTCCGCCAGTTCGCCGCTTCCTTCGGTCACCCGCTGCTCAACTACGAGTTTGGCTCCACCCCGCGCAGCAACGTGACCAAGGGCGTGTACACCTCCACCGAGTACCCGGCGCACCAGAGCATCCCCCTGCACAACGAGCAGGCCTACACCCTGGAATGGCCGATGAAGATCTGGTTCTACAGCGTGATCCCCGCCGCGACCGGTGGCGAGACGCCGATTGCCGACAGCCGCGAGGTGTACCGGCGCATGCCGGCGCGCATTCGTGAGCGGCTGGTGGAGAAGGGGCTGATGTACGTGCGCAACTACGGCAACGGCCTTGATGTGGAATGGTCGCAGGTGTTCAACACTGAAGACCCGCGCCAGGTCGAGGCCTATTGCCGGGCGCATGCCATCGAGTGCATCTGGAAGGATGACGGCGAATTGCGCACCCGCCAGCGCTGCCAGGTGGTGGCGCGCCACCCGGTGACCGGGGAGGATGTGTGGTTCAACCAGGCGCACCTGTTCCATGTTTCGAACCTGCAGCCAGAAGTGCGCGAGTCGTTGATGGACATCGTCGAGGAAGAGGACCTGCCGCGTAACGTGTATTACGGCGACGGTACGACCATCGAGGATTCGCTGCTCGATGAAGTGCGCGGGGTGCTGGACGAATGCACCATCAGCTTTCCGTGGCTGGAGAACGATGTGCTGATGTTGGACAACATGCTTGCGGCACATGCGCGGTCGCCGTTTACCGGCAAGCGCAAGGTGGTGGTGGCGATGGCGCAGGGGTATTCCGAGTTTTTGCGCTGATTAGGGAGTGAGGGCTGCCATGTGCCTGCCTTGAGAGGTGTGGTGTCTGTGAGATCGAGCGCCGCCCGCGCGGCGCTTCGCGGGACAAGCCCGCTCCCACATTTGTTGCAACGTGCCGAACCTGTCAGGCCATGGTTGCCAGCCTTGGTGGGTTGACTGGATTTCTGAGTTGGCATTGCTGCCGCATCACCTGTCTCAAGCCATGCACCCAGGCTGACAACGCCTCTCCCACAGGCATGGCCACGTTGCAACAAATGTGGGAGCGGGCTTGTCCCGCGAAGCGCCGCGCGGGCGGCGCTCGATCTCATAGGCACCGAAAGGGTTGTGGCGAACACCTGTCAGCCCAGATGCATTCCCCAGACATGCCTCCTGCAGCCTTCAAAAATCCCAGACTCTTCCTACGCCTCGGGACTGGCAACTCCACCCCTGCGAAATATCCTACAACCTCTGTCGACATGCGTCTGATTGTTCCTGCAAATCCCGCACTCTAGGCTTTGCCCGTCGCTGACGGTTCAGCGATCGGGTGTGGAAACCTGTAGTAAGCATTTCAGGGTTTGTCGTTACATTCAGGAGAACCCATGACCGACGATACCAAAACCACCCCCGGCGTTACCTACTTCTACCAAGGCGAAGGCCAAACCCATCCGCTGTTCCGTATCGCTGAGGGCATCCCCTGCCGCAGCGCCCGGGAGCAAGCCTCGGAGCTGATGGGCTATGCACGCGACTTGTCACTGACCGGCTTGATGGATGGCGATCAGCAGATGCTCTGGGCTTCGCATTACTTCGCAGCCATGGCCAAGGCGCTGCTGGATGATGCCGAGTTGGGTTTGCTGCGCTGATCCTTGTATTGGCTGGGCTGGCCCTTTCGCGGCTAAAGCCGCTCCTACAGGGATTGTGCATGCCTCAGGTTATGCAGAATGCTTCAGGGTATGCACAACTCCTGTGGGAATGGGTTCATCTGGGTCAGGTTCCAGCAGGCAAGGTTTGGCTGATCGAGTTATTTCGTGAATGGTGCGTAACCTGACAAGAATCCAAAGAGCGCGGCCATAGGCATCCAGCAAGCAATTAACCACATAACATTTGCCCAAGTTATTTGTGAATTTTGCAGCCCGCACGCATCACCTTCGCAGACATTGACTGCCTGCTGTACTTGTATCATTGCTACCACAAAAAATGTGATGTAGGTGAGCATGAGCATGATCGGAGCCATGATCAAGATTGAGGACGGAAGATTAGCAAAATAGGATTCGGAAAGTGAGAACTCCCAGCACATCATCATTAGTGGAGGGATGCAATACATAAGGGTGACGCCGAATGCACTACCTTCTACCGGCTGGTTCGCTTGGCGGCATCGATCGATAATCTTTTTCATCAAGAAGTATATTGTTAGGGCGCCAAAAATTGTACATAGGAGTGGAATGAGTTTAAAGCCACGCTGACCCCGGATGAGTAACCAGTGTTTGTAATTCCAGTAATAAAGATAGAGTCCCGCTGATAGACCTCCCATGATGATGAACTTTGATATGGAGGTTACGTAGAGCTGCGTTCTGGTGTGTGGTAACTCGGCTGGCGAACTCTCAGATGTGTGCATTGCGTTGTCTCTGTTGTGGCTAAATTATGAAGTAGTTTATGACTAGCCAAGTGAACCCGGTTGTATTTAACCATGATGCGATAACTATTTTGGTTTTCAATGGGCTGGGGAGTTGCTCATAATCTTCTTTGTCAAGTAGGCCTCTGCGAATACTTGAGATTGGGAAGGTGATGGCGCCTGCTACCATGAAAATCACCAGCATTCTTGAGCGTATGCTTTTCTCTCCCCAAAGGGTTATGGCGTATGAAAGACATGGGCTTCGGTGAAGTGCTGTGACCATTTCTTTATACTGCTGAGAACTTGCAATGTGAAAGTCCATTGCAAGTGCGGTCAGGCCGAGGCAGAAAGGTGAGGCTACTATAAATATCCTAAATTTTATGTCCAGATGATCAATCATCTTGAAAGGCCTCGAAGATTACTTCACCTAACTCTTCGCCGCCGTCCATGCCTGCAATGCTTCCCGCTAGTGCGCCTGCGCCAGTAATCACAATTCCGCATGCCAAGCCGGCGGCTCCGGCTTTCCAACAAACTTTTGTGGCGGCTTTACCTGCTATCTTTCCGCCTAGCCAGCCCGCAGCTAGCCCGCCTGAAAAATTCCCCGCTTCAGTATTTTTTACCTTTTGACAATCCTTGATATTGCCTGCCTGGCAAACTTCCGATATTTTCAATGCCGAGCCAGTGCCGCCAATGGTAATGCCTATATAACCTCCGGCCTTGAGGTATTTAGCCATTTTGGCCAGTTTGTCTAGGTGTGTCGAGTAACCAGGGATATGCGTCGGGGTCCCTGCTTTACTCCAGTGATGAACTAGGCTTCTTGATGATATCCCCAAGTCTCGTCGTAGGTTTTCATAGCTTCCAAGATTGAGTTGCTTGTTCAGAGTGGTTGCTTTCAGGTTCGCATTCAATTGCTTGAACAGTCTTTGACGCTCCGCAAAGAATTCAGGGTGGCGGAGATGCCCGTGCTTGATGAATTGCTCTTTATGTAGATCCTCTATTTTTTGCAATAGGGTGCTGAGTTCATCCAGCGACTTGGCAACCATCGCCTCGCTCACCCCCATCGCCAGGCTCACATCGCTGAGCAACGCAGCAATCTCGGCTTGATGGCGCATCATGAATTCCGCCTCTTCGGGCGTCAGTTCCGCCAGTGCTTCACGAGCTTGTTTTGCTGCACTCATCGCAGACAGTTCTTCCCGAGTGCACACCGGGCGCCTCAAACCATCGCCAATGACAAAGATCTCGCCCGCCTTGAACCCCTGCTGATAGGTCGGGTTCAGCCGCTCTAGAATTGACCGAGGCAGGTTGGCCTACGGCGCGCCAAGCTCTGCCAGGACTTCCTGGTATGACATGCAGCGCGGAACGATGTAGAAGCCGGGCTCCATGCCTTGAGGAGTGGGCGAGGGCTGAACCACCTCAGGCTGATAGGTACTTCTTATCGGGTTACCCGTCTGGGCGTGTGCTGGTGCCTCACGAACAGGCTCAGATGCGGGTGCCCCGCGCGAAGCCGGAGGTGCGTACCCATTTGCAACCAGGCGATTGCTGCCCTGTGGGCACCCGCATTGCACCAGTGCTCCGTCCAGAGCTGTGGGAATACCATCCTGCCGCCAGCGGACTTCGCCCTCGACGATGGTGCCCGCTTGTCCACATAGCGGGCAGGGTGTGGTCGGGTCGCCTTGAAGTAGCCAGTTGCGGCCATGCACACGGCCCCTGGCTTGGCTGGCAATGCAGATGGCGCCTGTGGTGGTTTCGTCGCCGTCCAGGCCTTGGTATCGGCCGAAGATGTTCATGCGCATGCTCATGGCTCGCCTCTTTTTCAGGTGGAAGCCAGGAACCTAGCAGGCGGTTGGCGGGTATTTTCGGGGTGGTGGGGGTTTAGGAAGGGTCCTACAAGGAATAGAGATTTGGACTACGTTATTTTATTGATGGCAATGCCGGCCTCTTCGCGGGCATGCCCGCTCTCATAGAACAACACATAAATCATCGATTTAGCAGGGCTCTGTGGGAGCGGGCGCGCCCGCGAACACCGGCGTAGCCGGTGCCATACACCGCGTTAGGCCCTTCGCGGGCGCGCCCGCTCCCACAGTGAATGTGACACGCTCTCGAACCTTGTTCTCTATGCAATCTCCCTGCGCGGTCGGTGTGGGAGCTGGCTTGCCGGCGATCACCGGCGCAGCCGGTGCCATACACCGCGTCGCCTGATTCGCGGGCACGCCCGCTCCCACAGGGATGGTGCGGGGCCTAAGGTCGGCGCCACTAAATCAACCCCCCATGCCTTCGTCTGACAGTTACCGCTCGACTGCCAGGACACCGCTCGACATGAATGCCGACCAAACGCTCAAGCTCGCCCGCCGCTTCATCGAACTCAGCCCCGACAAGCGCCGCCTGTTCCTCAAGGCGCTGCAGGGCGAGGGCATGGATTTTTCCGTGCTGCCGATTGCGCCCGGGGTGGAGGTGGCCGAGCGTGATCAGCTGTCGTACGCCCAGCGGCGCATGTGGTTCCTCTGGCAGCTCGACCCGCAAGGTGCGGCGTACAACCTGCCCATGGCCGTGCGCCTGAATGGCCCGCTGGACCTGGCAGCCCTGCAGCACGCCTTCGATGCCCTGGTGGCCCGCCACGAAACCCTGCGCACCCGCTTCGTCGCCGACGGCGATGACGTGCGCCAGCAGGTCGATGCCAGCGCTGCCCCGTTGCAGCTGCACCAGGATGCCCTGGCCGGCCTGGATGAAGGCGCCCGTCAGGCCGCCATCGAAACCATCGCCGAAGCCGAAGCCCTGGCCCCCTTCGACCTGGCCAGCGGCCCGCTGCTGCGTGTGCGCCTGCTGCAACTGGCCGCACAGGAGCACATCCTGCTGCTCACCCTGCACCACATCGTCGCCGACGGCTGGTCGATGAACGTGCTGATCGACGAATTCCTGCACCTGTACGACGCCGCCGTGGCCGGCAGCGAAGCCCGCCTGGAACCGCTGCCGATCCAGTACCGCGACTACGCCCTGTGGCAGCGCAGCTGGCTCCAGGCCGGTGAGCAGGAGCGCCAGCTGGCCTACTGGCAGGCGCGCCTGGGCGACGACCATTCGCCGCTGGAACTGCCACTGGACCGCAGCCGTCAGGGCCGCCCCAGCTATCGCGGCGCACGTCACGAGTTCCCTATCGCTGCAGATGTCGCCGAACGCCTGCGCGTCCTGGCACGCAAGCATAACGTCACCCTGTTCATGGTCCTGCTGGCCGCCTTCAAGCTGCTGCTGCAGCGCTACAGCGGTCAGTCGGCGATCCGTGTCGGCGTGCCCATCGCCAACCGCAACCGCGGCGAAAGCCAAGGGCTGATCGGCTGCTTCATCAATACCCAGGTACTGCACACCGAAATCGACCCACTGCTGGACATCACCGGCCTGCTCCAGCGCGTGCGCGAAACCGCCGTAGGCGCGCAAAGCCACCAGGACTTGCCGTTCGAGCAACTGGTCGAGGCCCTGGACCTGCCGCGCAGCAGCGAAAGCCCGCTGTTCCGGGTGCTGTTCAACCATCAGGCGCAGGTGGCGGATG
>Ga0247818_10000037_pt1 | contig 71920 bp, 54 predicted proteins | sample 13C_Glucose_Day1_FD_192424 | JGI IMG/M metagenome (GOLD analysis project Ga0247818, IMG submission 192424) | Soil microbial communities from agricultural site in Penn Yan, New York, United States - 13C_Glucose_Day1 | ecosystem: Environmental > Terrestrial > Soil > Agricultural land | place...
CGCGTGTCTGACACGGCCCGACGGTGGCAAGTCTTGCCCCGACGTACGGCCGTGGTGCCATGACCAACCACTGGACCGATATCGCCAATGCGAATCTGGTCCTGGTGATGGGCGGCAACGCAGCAGAAGCGCACCCGTGCGGCTTTAAATGGGTGACCGAAGCCAAGGCGCACAACAAGGCGCGGCTGATCGTGGTCGACCCGCGTTTTACCCGGACCGCTTCGGTGGCCGACTATTACGCGCCCATTCGCACCGGCACCGACATCGCCTTCATGGGCGGGTTGATCAATTACCTGCTGACCGAGGACAAGATTCAGCACGAGTACGTACGCAACTACACCGACGTGTCGTTCATCGTCAAAGCCGGGTATGGCTTCGAGGACGGTATTTTCAGTGGTTATGACGCGGCCAAGCGTCTGTACACCGATAAATCCGGCTGGGGCTATGAGATGGGCGAGGACGGTTTTGCCAAGGTCGATCCGACCCTGCAAGACCCGCACTGCGTCTATCAATTGATGAAGCAGCATTACAGCCGCTACAACATCGACCTGGCGAGCCAGATTTGCGGCATGCCGGTCGATGCCATGCAGAAAATCTGGGAGGAAATCGCCACTTGCTCGCAGCCGGGCAAGACCATGACCATTCTTTATGCGTTGGGCTGGACCCAGCACTCGATCGGCGCGCAGATCATCCGCAGCGCGGCGATGGTGCAACTGTTGCTGGGCAACGTCGGCATGCCGGGCGGGGGCGTCAACGCCTTGCGTGGGCATTCCAATATCCAGGGTTTGACGGACCTGGGATTGTTGTCCAACTCGTTGCCGGGTTACCTGACGCTGCCCGGCGACGCCGAACAGGATTACAACGCCTACATCCTCAAGCGCACGCAAACTCCGCTGCGGCCGGGGCAACTGTCTTACTGGCAGAACTACAGCAAATTCCACGTCAGCCTGATGAAATCCTGGTACGGCGCCAATGCGACCGTGGAAAACAACTGGGCCTACGACTACTTGCCGAAACTGGATATTCCCAACTACGACATCCTCAAAGTGTTCGATTTGATGGGCCAGGGCAAAGTCAACGGCTACATGTGCCAGGGCTTCAACCCGATCGCCGCGTTGCCGGATAAAAACCGCGTGATGGCGGCGCTGGCCAAACTCAAATGGCTGGTGGTGATGGACCCGCTGGCCACCGAAACGTCTGAGTTCTGGCAAAAGGTCGGGCCGTACAACGACGTCAACAGCGCCGAGATCCAGACCGAAGTCATTCGCCTGCCCACCACCTGTTTTGCCGAAGAAGACGGCTCGCTGGTCAACAGCAGCCGCTGGCTGCAATGGCACTGGAAAGGCGCAGATGGCCCCGGCGAAGCGCGTACCGATGTGCGGATCATGAGTGAGCTGTTTCTGCGCCTGCGTCAGCGTTACCAGGCCAATGGCGGCAAGTATCCCGACCCGCTGCTGAAACTGTCGTGGCCCTACAAAATCGCCGATGAGCCTTCACCGGAAGAGCTGGCCAAGGAAATCAACGGCTCGGCCATCGTCGACTTCACCGACGCCACGGGTGCGACGATCAAGGCCAATGCGCAACTGACCGGTTTTGGTCAACTCAAGGACGACGGCAGCACCGCGTCCGGTTGCTGGATTTTCTGTGGCAGCTGGACTGAACTCGGCAACCAGATGGCCCGCCGCGACAACAACGACCCGTTCGGCATGCACCAGCATCAAGGCTGGGCGTGGGCCTGGCCGGCCAATCGGCGGATTCTCTACAACCGCGCCTCGGCGGACCTGCAAGGCAAACCGTGGGATCCGAACAAGCGCCTGGTGTGGTGGAACGGCAAAGCCTGGGCCGGCACCGACGTGCCGGACTACAAGGCCGATGTGCCGCCGGAAGCCGGGATGAATCCGTTCATCATGAACCCCGAAGGCGTGGCGCGGTTCTTCGCCGTCGACAAGATGAACGAAGGTCCATTCCCCGAGCATTACGAACCGTTCGAAACGCCGATCGGCATCAACCCGCTGCACCCGAACAACAAAAAAGCCACCAGCAACCCGGCGGCGCGGATCTTCGATTCGGTGTGGGATTCCCTCGGCGTGGCCAAGGATTATCCGTACGCAGCGACCAGTTACCGGTTGACCGAGCATTTCCACTTCTGGAGCAAGCATTGCAAGCTCAACGCGATTGCCCAACCGGAGCAGTTTGTGGAAATCGGTGAAGTGCTGGCCAAGGAGAAAGGCATTGTTGCCGGTGACCGGGTGCGGGTCAGCAGCAAGCGCGGCTTCATCGAAGCGGTGGCGGTGGTGACCAAGCGAATCCGTCCGTTGCAGGTCAACAATCAGGTGGTGCACCAGATCGGCATTCCGCTGCACTGGGGTTTCACCGGCCTGACGCGGCACGGATACCTGACCAACACCCTGGTGCCGTTCCTCGGCGATGGCAACACACAGACCCCGGAATCCAAGTCATTCCTGGTCAACGTGGAGAAAGTCTAAATGGCCAGCCAAGACATCATTGCCCGCTCGGCCACCACCACGCCCGCGCCGTCGGTGCGCGGCGTGGAGGAAGTCGCCAAGCTGATCGACACCACCAAATGCATCGGCTGCAAGGCCTGCCAGGTTGCCTGCTCGGAATGGAACGAGTTGCGCGACGAGGTCGGCCACAACCTTGGCACCTACGACAACCCACAAGATCTGAGCGCCGACAGCTGGACGCTGATGCGCTTTACCGAACACGAAACCGACGCCGGCAACCTCGAGTGGCTGATCCGCAAGGACGGCTGCATGCATTGTGCCGAACCCGGTTGTCTGGCCGCGTGCCCCAGCCCTGGTGCGATCATCAAGCATGCCAATGGCATCGTCGATTTCGATCAGGATCACTGCATCGGTTGCGGTTATTGCATCACCGGTTGCCCGTTCAACATTCCGCGTATTTCGCAGAAGGATCACAAGGCCTACAAATGCACCTTGTGTTCGGACCGTGTAGCGGTGGGGCTGGAGCCGGCCTGCGTGAAAACCTGCCCGACCGGCGCCATCGTGTTCGGCACCAAGGACGACATGAAGGAACACGCCGCCGAGCGCATCGTCGACCTCAAGAGTCGCGGTTTCGACAATGCCGGCCTGTACGATCCGGCCGGGGTCGGTGGCACCCATGTGATGTACGTGCTGCACCACGCCGACACACCGAGAATCTACGCGGGGTTGCCGGCTGATCCGGTGATCAGTCCGCTGGTGGGGTTGTGGAAAGGCATCAGCAAACCGTTGGCGCTGCTGGCCATGGGCGCAGCGGTGCTGGCCGGGTTCTTCCATTACGTGCGCGTCGGGCCGCAGATCGTTGAAGAGGATGAACATCCGGCCGCGCCGGACACGTCTGTGCATGAAGTCGATCCATCGGTGCACACCTTCGACCCACGCGGGGAGGGCAGGCCATGAGAGACAAACCGATCCTGCGCTACACCAGCAATCAGCGCACCAACCACTGGCTGGTGGCGATCTTGTTCCTGATGGCTGGTTTGTCCGGGCTGGCGTTGTTCCATCCGGCCATGTTCTGGCTGACCAATCTGTTCGGCGGCGGGCCGTGGACGCGCATCCTGCACCCGTTCATGGGCGTGTTGATGTTCGTGTTTTTTCTCGGCCTGGTGTTCCGTTTCTGGCGCGCCAATTACTTCATTGCCAATGATCGCCTGTGGTTGCGGCGCATTGACCGGGTAATGAAAAACGAGGAAGAGGGCGTTCCACCGATTGGCAAGTACAACCCCGGGCAGAAGCTGCTGTTCTGGACTTTACTGCTGTGCATGCTGGTGTTGCTGTTCAGTGGCCTGGTGATCTGGCGCGCGTATTTCAGTGCGTATTTCGGCATCACCAGCATCCGATGGGCCATGCTGCTGCACGCGTTGGCGGGTTTTGTGCTGATCCTGAGCATCATCGTGCACATCTATGCCGGCATCTGGATCAAGGGTTCGGTCAGCGCCATGATGCATGGCTGGGTCAGCCGCCCCTGGGCGAAGAAACATCACGAACTCTGGTATCGCCAAGTGACTCAAGACGAGCCGCGCGACGACACTCCCGTGCGACCGATCACCAAAAAGGGCTGACGCTTGCCAACCATTCTCGAACCCGGGCAAATCGAAGCGGCGGCCAGTTCGCCGCCGTTTCTGCACCTGCCACCGCGCAACCTGTTCAACCTGCGTGCACAACGCTTAGAGCAACTCGCCGTCGCTCATCCACTGGCCGACTACCTGTTATTGATCGCAGGCTTGTGCCGGGTGCAGCAGCGTATTCTCGACGATCCGCCGCCAAGCGAGCCGCTGGACTCGCAACGCCTTGAACTGTGCCAGCAACACGGTTTGCCACCGTTCGCCGCCGACAGCCTGACCCGCGAGGACGACTGGCAACCCTATCTCGACGCCTTACTGCAGCGTTATGTGGCACCTGATCAACCGGCCGTAGTCAATGCGTTGGCTACGTTGCAGGCAGCCAGCCCGGGCCAACGCCGTTCCTGGGCGGTGGCATTGGTCAGCGGCCAGTATTCGCTGGTGCCGGCGGCGTTGGTGCCGTTTCTCGGCGCCGCCCTGCAAGCGGCCTGGAGCCACTGGCTGTTGAGCACACCCAACCTGCAACTCAAACCCGGCGACAGCCTCAGTCAGTGCCCATGTTGCGGTTCGCCAGCGATGGCCGGGATCATTCGCAATCGCGGCAAGCACAACGGTTTGCGTTATCTGGTGTGTTCGTTGTGTGCCTGTGAATGGCATGTGGTGCGGGTCAAGTGCGTGTATTGCGAGCAGAGCAAAGGCCTGGAATATCTGAGCCTTGAAGACGATCGTCACGCCGCCAATCAGGCGCCGCTGCGCGCCGAAATGTGCCCCGGCTGCAACAGTTATCTGAAGTTGGTCTACCTGGAAAACGATGCGGCCGCGGAAGCGTTGTCGGCGGACTTGGGCAGCCTGATGCTGGACATGCGCCTGGCCCAGGATGGTTATCAGCGTCTGGCGCCGAATCTGTTGCTGGCACCGGGAGACGAATGACCACAGCGTCTACACTCTGGCGCGACGGTCTTTCGATTTCAGGAGCGCCAGATGTCTGCCAGCGGTACCAGCCCTAACCTGCGTTTGCCTTCCATCGACAGTTTGTTGCGTCACCCGGCGTGCCAGCCTTTAACCGAGCGCTACGGGCGCGATGCGCTTCTGGCGACGTTGCGACAATTGCTCGATGAATTGCGCGAAGCCGTACAACAGGGGCTGGTGCAAGCGATTGAAGTCAGCCCAGAAGTGCTGGCGGGGCGAGTAGGCGAGCGACTACAGGTTCAACACCGCAGCCATGTACGCCGGGTGTTCAACCTCACCGGCACCGTGTTGCATACCAACCTGGGGCGAGCGTTATTGCCGGATGAAGCCATAGAAGCGGTGCAAATGGCCGCACGCTATCCACTCAATCTCGAATTCGACCTGCACAGTGGCAAGCGCGGTGACCGCGATGATCTGATCGAGGGCTTGATCCACGAACTGACCGGCGCCGAAGCGGTGACGGTGGTCAACAACAATGCTGCGGCGGTATTGCTGACCCTCAACAGCCTCGGCGCACGCAAGGAAGGCATCATTTCCCGTGGTGAACTGATCGAAATCGGCGGCGCCTTTCGCATTCCCGACATCATGGCCCGGGCCGGGGTAAAACTGCATGAAGTCGGCACCACCAACCGCACCCACGCCAAAGACTATGAAGCGGCCATTGGCCCGCGCAGTGGCTTGATCATGCGCGTGCATGCGAGCAACTACAGCATTCAAGGTTTCACAAAGAGTGTGCCCACCGTGGAACTGGCGCACCTGGCGCATCAACATGGCTTGCCGTTGCTCGAAGATCTGGGCAGCGGCAGCCTGCTCGACCTGACCCGCTGGGGCCTGCCCGCCGAGCCGACGGTGCGCCAGGCCTTGCTCGATGGTGCGGACATCGTCACCTTCAGCGGCGACAAGTTACTCGGTGGTCCGCAGGCCGGGTTGATTGTCGGGCGCAAAGACTTGATCGGCAAAATCAAGAAGAACCCGCTCAAGCGCGCATTGCGGGTCGACAAACTGACCCTCGCCGCGCTGGAAGCCGTGCTCGGCCTGTACCGCAATCCGGATCGACTGGCCGAGCGACTGCCGAGTTTGCGCCTGCTCACTCGATCACGGGCTGACATCCTGGCCCAAGCCGAACGTCTGCAACCATCCCTTGCTTTCAGATTGGGCGATGGCTGGAGCGTCAGCGCACTGCCGGCACTGGGCATGATTGGCAGCGGCAGCCAACCGGTCGCGCGCTTGCCGAGCGCCGCACTGTGCCTACGTCCTAATACCAGCAAACGGCTGCGCGGACGGTCGCTGCTGGACCTTGAGGCCGCGTTGCGCGGGTTGCCGATTCCGGTGCTGGGGCGCATCGATGACGATGCACTGTGGCTGGATTTGCGCCAACTCGATGACGAATCGGCGTGGCTCGCGCAACTCGAGCACTTGCGCGTGGAGGGTCGGGCAGGGTGATTGTCGGCACGGCAGGGCACATCGACCACGGCAAGACGGCGCTGCTTCAAGCGTTGACCGGGCAGGCCGGCGACCGACGCCGGGAAGAACGCGAGCGCGGCATGACCATCGACCTCGGCTACCTCTACGCCGCGCTGGAACCGGGCGCAGCGCTGACCGGGTTCATCGATGTGCCGGGGCATGAACGCTTCACACACAACATGCTGGCCGGGGCGCAGGGCATCGATCTGGTGTTGCTGGTGGTGGCTGCCGATGACGGCGTGATGCCGCAAACCCGCGAACACCTGGCCATCGTCGAACTGCTCGGCATTGCCCGTGCGATTGTGGCAATCACCAAGTGCGACCGGGTCGAGCCTGCCCGGGTGGAAACGGTGCGCGAACAAGTCAGAACATTGTTGGGGCCTGGGCCTTATGCCGCTGCGCCGCTGATTGCGTTGTCGAGCGTTACCGGGCATGGCGTCGACACCTTGCGTCAGCCGCTGCTGGAGGCTCAGCGTGAAGTGCAGCAACGCAGTCAAACGGGCGGTTTTCGCCTGTCGATCGATCGGGCGTTCAGCGTCCCTGGTGCCGGTATCGTGGTCACCGGCACGGCTGTCTCCGGCGTCGTTGCGGTAGGTGACACGTTGCGCCTCGGTCCACTCGACAAAACCGTGCGCGTGCGCGGCCTGCATGCGCAGAATCAACCTGCGGACCTGGCCATGGCCGGACAGCGCGTGGCCTTGAACCTGAGCGGTGAGCGCCTCGCGCTGGAGCAGATGCATCGTGGCCAGTGGCTAACGGCAGAGTGGCTGTACGCACCGACTCAGCGCCTGGACATCGATTTCCAGTTGTTGCCCGGTGAGCCACGTGCCTTTGAGCACTTTCAGCCGGTGCACGTGCACATCGGCACGCAAGACGTCACAGGGCGTGTAGCGTTACTGGAAGGTTCCAGCCTGGTTCCGGGCGAACGGATGTTCGCGCAGATCCTGCTTAATTCGCCGGTGCAGGCGGTGACGGGCGATCCACTGATTCTGCGCGACCATAGCGCTCAACGGACCGTGGGCGGCGGACGTGTGCTCGACCCGTTCGCCCCCAGCCGACATCGCCGCAGCCCCGAGCGATTAGCGCAGTTGCAGGCATTGACGGCGAGTCATCGCCTGGATGACGTGCTGCCAATGTTGCTGGCCAACAGCGAAACCGGGCTCGACCCGCAAACGCTGGAGCGCCAATTCAACCAACCAAGAGCGAACTGGTCGCTACCCGCTGACGTGCTGCTGATCGAAACCCGACAGACGCCGGTATTGTTCAGCAGCCTGCGTTGGCAAACCTTGCAGGACGAGGTGCTGCAACACCTGGCAAGGTTTCACCAATTGGAACCGGATCAAATGGGGCCTGACCGCGATCGCTTGCGCCGATTCACCGGTAGCGCCCTTGATCGCTCGACCTTCCTCAGCCTGCTCGACCATTTGCTGAGCGACGGCACCATCGCCGCAAGCGGACCGTGGCTGCATTTACCCGAGCATCAGGTGCGCCTGAGTGAGGCGGACGAAGCGTTGTGGCAACAGTTGCAGCCGCAATTCGACGCGGCGGGTTTCGATCCACCCTGGGTTCGCGATCTGGGGCACGATGAGATCGCCGTGCGTTTGTTGCTACGCAAAATGGCCAGGCTGGGGCTGGTGCATCAGGTGGTGCGCGACCTGTTTTATACCGACGCAACGATCCATCGTTTGGCGGCTATGCTGTTGCAACTGGCCAGTGATAATCCGGTGATACAGGTCTCGGCGTTTCGTGATGCCGTGGGGTTGGGTCGCAAGCGCAGCATCCAGATACTGGAATACTTCGACCGGCTGGGCCTGACCCGACGCTTTGGCGATCGCCGTCAGATCCGCCTCGACAATGCCTTGGCCCGACAGACCGGGCACTGAATTCAAGGAAGGTAATCGCGCCCGGTGGCGCGGCCGGGCTTCAAACCCGGTTGGGGACGGCATCCGTTCCCGGGCAGGTTCGACTCCGGCTACCTTCCGCCACTTTCCTGTCAGAACCGCTATCGACCGTCCATAACGGCGAAATCGCCAAACTTGAGTGCAAATGCCGGGTTTTGACGCGTATACGAACATCACGTTTGCGGATGTACGTCTATGCTGGGCAAACCGACTTTCTACCTTCGCAGTGGAACTGCCAGGAGATTTCCATGGTGCCCGTATCGCTCTCAGAGAAAGCGTTATCCCGCGGATTGCTCGATGTCTTGATTCGTGCCGGGCTGATTGTTGTTCTGGTGTTGTTCTGTTTCCAGATTTTCAGTCCGTTTCGCGACTTGATGTTGTGGTCGGTGATCCTCGCGATCACCTTGTATCCGCTGCAGCAGAAGCTCAGAGGCCCCTTGGGGCAAAAAGACGGCCGCATCGCGACGTTGATCGTGCTGGTGGCGATCATGATTCTCATGGTGCCCATTTATCTGTTGGGCACGTCGATTGCCGATTCCGTGGAAAGCGCCATGAGTGTCGTCAAGGACGAAGGTGTGCATATTCCGGCACCGGCGCCGTCCGTGGCGGAATGGCCGCTGGTGGGCAATCAAGTGTTTGCACTCTGGCAACAAGCGGCGACCGACCTTCCCGGGCTTACGGCCAAGTACATTCCGCAGATCAAAGGCGTCAGCCTCGGCCTGCTGGGTAAACTGGCCGGGGTCGGCATGGGGTTCCTGACCTTTATTTTTGCGCTGATTATCGCCGGGATTTTCATGGCTTACGGTGAAAGCGGCAGCCGCGCTTCGGTACAGATTGCCTCGCGGATCAGCGGGCCGGATAAAGGTCCCAGCGTTGCTGCGTTGTGCACCGCCACCATCCGTGCCGTGGCGCTCGGCGTGGTCGGTATCGCGTTCATTCAAATGCTGCTGGTGGGGCTCGGGTTCGTGCTCAAGGGTGTACCGGGCGCGGGCCTGCTGGCATTGGCGGTCCTGCTGCTGGGCATCATGCAATTGCCGGCGACGTTGATTACCGTACCGGTGATTGCCTATGTGTTCGCCACTGAAGGCCCCAGCACCACCACCATCATCTTCGCTGTTTTCGTCTTCGTTGCCGGCCTCGTGGATAACGTGCTCAAGCCACTGCTGCTGGGCCGTGGCGTCGACGTGCCAATGCCGGTGGTGCTGATCGGCGCCCTCGGCGGCATGGTCACCAGCGGCATCATTGGTTTGTTCATCGGCCCGGTGATACTGGCAGTCGGTTACCAACTGTTCTGGCAATGGGTACAGGATCGCCCGCCATCGGAAGGAGGGATGTAGCTGAGGGATTGGGGGAATGGCGTAAGGCGCCGATCAGCCGGTCGGCTCAACCGAACAGCTCATTCCTCCTGAACCCGGCTTTTGGAAATACGCGCTATTGCCGTCTTGCCGAAAGCTGTAGCTCCCCTGTAAATCCTTGCCGGTGTATTGGGTTCCCAGTTCACTCGGCACCTGATTCAGCGTCACGGAACTGTTGGCCCACGTCAGGAACACCACACCTGGCTGCGTGGTAAAGAACGTGGCCGCGATCAACGCGTTCAACCCTGCGCAGCGATAGGCCAGCGGGCCTTCGGTGAGCCGGCTGGGGTCCTTGGTCCTGACGATGGCCGAACCTTGGCGCAACTGATGCGCGCGCTTGGCGTAACTGACAATCGTGCACGTCCGGATATCAGATTGGGAGGCACACTGGTTACGGGCATCGACCCAGAACTGCTGGTCGAGGGCCACTTTATCAGGGCGCGGAACTGAGTTTTCATCGGTGAGCGCCAGACGATAAAGGCGCATCAGTTCGATATCCATCTGCGCCAGTTGCGCGTCGCCACAGATCAGTTTTTCAACCTTCGCCGTCGCTTTGGTGCAATCGTAGCTGGTGGTGAACGACGCAGCGTCTGCGCAGGGAGCCGTCCCCAGGCAAAGGCTGGCAGCGAACACAGAGGCAAAACAGGCCGAGACCGTTTTCATGTTGGCGTCACCCAGATCACCGGATTGCCTTGGGACGAATCGAATCATTGAGTAGTCATTGGTACACGGGGGTGTATCGCAGTGTAAGTCAGTGCTCAGAACTTGCCACGTCGACTGACGGCTGGGTGGCGTCAGGCGTTGGCGCAAACCCATGCTAGCGTTTACAGGATAGGTCCGCGGCAGCGCGGTGATCATTGGCCCGAGCGGGAGATATCAGATGCTGTCCTTGTTCTCTGAACGTCCATTGGTCGGCGGCCTGGCCTTGATCCTGATCGACATGGTGATGTGGCGCGTGGTCGGTTCCCATCGGTACAACTGGAAAGTGCTCGCGCGGGTGGTGATCTTTTCGTTGTACAGCGCATTGATGTTCCATGAAGGCTTGAGTCCATGGGAGCCAGCACCCACGATCGATGACGCACCCCTGCAATTTGCGCACACGGTGCTGCAGATCATGTGGTGGCTGTTCGGCGCACGCACGCTCACGGTAATCATCGGCGCCGTGATGATGTACCGGGTCGGGCACACCGGCCGATTGCTCCAGGACCTGCTTGGCGCGGTGATTTTCCTGGTCGCGGTCATTGCCGCCCTGGCCTATGTGCTCAATTTGCCGGTCAAGGGCGTGCTGGCGACGTCCGGTGCGTTGGCAATCATTGTCGGCCTGGCCCTGCAATCGACCCTCAGCGACGTGTTTTCCGGGATCGTCCTCAACACCACCAAGCCTTATCAAATCGATGACTGGATCGCCATCGACGGCACTGAAGGCCGGGTGACCGATATCGATTGGCGCGCCACGTTTTTGCAAACGTCCCAGGGCAGCATGATCGTGATCCCCAACTCGATGGCCGCCAAGGCCAAGATCACCAATTTCAGCCGGCCCAGCGACATGTTCGGGGTCTCGATCAGTTTGCTCATCAGCCCGCTGGTGCGCCCCAACAGGGTGTTCGATGCCCTCGAACGGGCATCGCAAGGCTGCCGCATTCTGCTGACCAAGCCGGCCCCCAAAGTGACGATCAAAAGCACCGGCGGCAACGGCGTGGAATATGAAGTCAGCGGTTTCGTGGTGTCGATGGATCAGAAGCGCACGGTGCGCAACCAACTGTATGACCTGGCCTATCGGCATTTACAGTCGGCCGGGATCAACTGGTTGTCGACGGTTGAATCGAGTCTGCCTGCGGCGCAGTCAAAACCTCGCGCGTTACTCGACAACGCGAGCATCTTCGCGGCGACGTTGAGCGAGGAGGAGAAAGACGACGTCAGCCAGAACATGACGAGGCAGATCTTTCAGCCGGGCGAAGTGATTTTGCCGGCAGGGCAGGTCAGCGAACACTTGTACATCATCGAGTCGGGGGTGGTGACGGTCGCCTTGAGCCGTGCCGGCGTCAAGTTCGAAGCCGGGCGCATGGGGCCAGGCGAGGTGATTGGCGAGGGCGGGATTGTCTCGGGGACGGCGCTGCCGGCGGAGTTTGCCGCCCTGACGTTCTGCAACCTGTACCGCATCGAGAAGGAATTCTTCAGACCATGCGTGGAAGCTCGTCATGACATCGGAGTGGCAATGAAGGCATTGCTCGATTTCCGCTTGCAGATAGCCCACACGATGACTCAGGAAGAGCCAAAAGCCATCGAGAAAAAGGGCTTCCTGCAATGGTTGCGAAGACGAGTGTGACCCGACGCGCTCCGCGAGCGCTTGCTTGTAAGCGGCCTATCAATCATCTCAGGTTCGAGAGGAAACCGATTATGTCCCATTCCGCACTCAACCCCGGTTGCCAGTGATTTGAACTTGAGAAAAAGGGCCCTTGGTGGGCCCTCATTCCTGACGCGATCAGCCGCGTATGAACGCCAGAATGTCAGCGTTGATTTCAGCCGCATTGGTCGTCGGCATGCCGTGTGGAAAACCAGCGTAGGTTTTCAGTGTTCCATTCTTTAAAAGCTTCACGGAAAGAGGTGCAGAGTCAGCGTACGGCACGATCTGGTCGTCATCACCGTGCATCACCAAGGTGGGCACCTGGATGGCTTTCAAATCCTCGGTGAAGTCTGTTTCGGAAAACACTTTGATGCAGTCATATTGTGCTTTGGCGCCGCCCATCATGCCTTGGCGCCACCAGTTCTCGATGGTGCCTTGCGAGACCTTGGCCCCCGGACGGTTGAATCCGTAGAACGGGCCTGACGGCACGTCAAGATAGAACTGCGCGCGGTTTTCCAGCAAGGCCTTACGCAGCCCATCAAAGACCTCGATGCCCAGACCACCAGGATTTTTGTCCGACTTGACCATGATCGGCGGTACAGCGCTGACAAGTACCGCTTTGGCAACACGACCCGGCTTGGCGCGGGCGACATAACGCGCCACTTCGCCACCGCCCGTGGAGTGACCGACATGAATCGCACCTTTAAGGTTGAGTGCGTCCGTCAGTTCGATCACATCAGCCGCATAGGTGTCCATGTCATTACCCAGCCACGTCTGGGTCGAGCGACCGTGGCCGCGACGGTCGTGTGCAATAACCCGATAGCCTTTTTCCAGGAAGAACATCATCTGGCTGTCCCAGTCATCGGCACTCAGCGGCCAGCCATGGTGGAACATGACGGGGGTTGCGTCCTTCGGGCCCCAGTCCTTGTAGTAAATTTCGGTGCCGTCTTTGGTTTTTATCGAGGTCATGGCGTCACTCCCTACAGTGTGTGGTTGAGTTGTCTGTTGCGTGGCAGCGAACACTCCGAACGGAATGTTGGCGAGTATGGCCGTTGCGCTAACGCCCACCAGAAAGCTACGTCGGGGCAGTGCAACGTCACCGGCATCAGCCAGTGCTTCGTCTTCTGAACTTTGCTGCATCGTCTTTCCTCACTGGAAACCGCACTTGCGATTAAAGCTGACCAAACTTGATTGGGTATTCGATCACGATATAAATCCTGTCAATGTCATCTCCCCCCTGAGCGCTGTTGGCCCGATGTGTCACATGGGAAAGTTGCACGGACAAATCCTTGGCCGCACCCGACTGCACCACGTAGTGCAGATCGATATCGCGCTCCCAATGTCGCCCCCCATCACCCTGTTGGGGCACGTACTCATCGAGCGATTCATCGAAAGGGTTGTAGCCACCGCCTTGTGGCGCGTGGGTTCCGTCGATACCGCGCCCTGTTACATAGCGGGTCATGAATTTCAAACCGGGCACGCCGAAGATGCTCAGGTCCAAGTCATAGCGTGCCTGCCAGGAGCGCTCATGCGGGCCATTGAAGTCGGCGTACTTGATCGAGTTGGCCAGGTAAATGGAGTCGCCACCGACAAAGTCGAAAGGCGTGTCGCCATTGATGTGTTGATAGGCGAGGGTGAAAGCGTGGGCGCCTGCCGTGTATTTGCCGGCCAGGCTGTAGGCGGTGTTATCGATGGCGCCGGCCACGGCATCGCCATAATCACGGGTGTGATAAACATTGCTGTCGATAAACACCCCGGATTGCTTCATATGCAGGTTGGCGTAGTACTGATGCCAGGTGTCGCTCAGCTGGGACGCGTAGAGGGCGCCACCCACCGGGCGATCTTCAAACAGGTTAGCGCCGACAAAATCGATGCCGCCCGTTTGGGTGCTGACACCGTAGCCGGAAAAGTTGCCTTTACTGGTCGACGCATTCTGATTCTTGAAGGCGGTGAAGTGACCGGCGAGCCAATGCACGTCACTGATTTCACGGCTATCCAATAGCAGACCCGTGGCGTACTCCGGCTGCAGGCGTTTGTCCGCCGTGTCAAATACCGGCGTTTCCACCATCATCTCGCCGTACGACAGGGTCGTGCGGGAAGTTCGCAGCTTCAGCGTGCCACCACCGCTGGAGTAATTGTCTTCGCTGCGGCCCTCTTGATCGAGGGGCAGCAGTCCCGTTCCTGAATGTCCTTTCCCGCCGTCCAGTTTCAAACCCAGAAAAGCATGGGCATCGATGCCAACGCCAACGGTGCCCTCGGTAAACCCGGATTCGAACGAACTGATGAACCCTTGAGCCCATTCCTGGGTGTAGTTCTTGCCTGTAGGCGAAGGTGTTCTAAAGTCATTGTTGAGGAAAAAGTTTCGACTGAGCACCTCAAATGATGATCCCTCCCGAAACCCTTGTGCGGCCTCGGTGGTGTCGGAAGCGAACGCGAATTCGCTGCGGGCGCAGATGGACAAAAGAAGCCCGTAACTGACTCGTCGAACAGTCACTGATGGCCTGCCGTGTCATTTGTCGCGTGCATGTCCGAGTCTCCCTAGGGTCAGAGAGATGGTCGCGTATTGTTGAATGCCAGAATTGAACAGGCGTGCTGTTTTTTTAGTTAAGCGCAAATACAAGAGTAGGGCAGCACATTGTCTGGTTGAACAGTCGTAAAACGGGAGGCGTTCATGAACGATGATTCTACCGACAGCAGTCGCCGGCGATTTCTTGCCGACAGTTCGATTCTCGGGGGCGTTGGAGCGTTATGGTGTGCAATGCCGTTTACCGTGTCAGCAGGTTCATCAACATCGAATGTTCAGGGGGGCACACTAAACGCCGACTTGATCATGTTAAATGGCCGCTTTCATACCGTTGACCGCGAGAAGCCCACCGCCAGTGCGGTGGCCATCAAGGATGGAAAATTTATAGCCGTAGGCAATGATGAGGAAATCATGGCCACGCGCGGCAGCACCACTCAGGTCATTGATCTGAAAAAGCGCACGGCGATTCCCGGGTTGAACGACTCCCATATCCATCTGATTCGAGGCGGATTGAATTTCAACCTGGAGCTGCGCTGGGAGGGTGTTCCCTCGCTGGCGGATGCGCTGCGAATGCTCAAGGCTCAGGCTGATCGTACGCCGACGCCTCAGTGGGTGAGGGTGGTGGGTGGCTGGACGGAGTTCCAGTTTGCCGAGAAGCGCATGCCCACGCTGGACGAGCTGAACAAAGCAGCCCCCGACACGCCGGTGTTCGTACTGCATTTGTACGATCGGGCGCTGCTCAACCGGGCCGCGCTGAAGGTGGTGGGCTATACCCGCGATACACCGAACCCGCCTGGTGGGGAAATTCAGCGCGATGCCAATCGCGATCCCACCGGCATGCTGATTGCGCGGCCTAACGCGCTGATCCTCTATTCCACGCTGGCCAAAGGCCCGATGCTTCCCTTGGAGTACCAGGTCAACTCAACGCGTCAGTTCATGCGCGAACTCAATCGCTTGGGTGTCACCAGTGCGATTGATGCAGGGGGTGGTTTTCAAAACTATCCCGATGACTACAAGGTCATCCGCGAGCTGGCTGAAAAAAATCAATTGAGCGTGCGCATCGCCTACAACCTGTTCACTCAAAAACCCAAGCAGGAACTGGCTGACTTCAAAAACTGGACGAGCATGGTCAAGCCGGGGGACGGCAACGACTTCTTTCGGCATAACGGTGCTGGAGAAATGTTGGTGTTTTCAGCCGCGGACTTTGAGGATTTTGTGGAGCCGCGGCCCGATCTCTCCCAGAGCATGGAACAGGAACTGGAGCCTGTTGTTCGTCATTTGGTCGAGCACCGCTGGCCTTTCAGGCTTCACGCGACCTACAACGAATCCATTACACGAATGCTCAGTGTTTTTGAGAAGGTCAATCGGGATATCCCTTTCAATGGCCTCCCTTGGTTTTTTGATCACGCCGAAACCATCAGCCCTGAAAATATTGAGCGGGTTCGAGCGCTGGGTGGCGGCATCGCCATTCAGGATCGAATGGCTTTCCAGGGCGAGTACTTTGTCGAGCGTTATGGCAACAAGGCCGCGCAACAGACACCGCCGATTCAGCGAATGCTGTCTGAAGGTGTACCCGTGGGTGCAGGCACCGACGCGACGCGGGTCTCAAGCTATAACCCGTGGACGTCGCTGTACTGGCTGGTCAGTGGCAAAACCGTGGGCGGAATGACGCTCTATCCACAAGGTCTCTCACGGGATACAGCGTTGCAGCTGTATACCCACGGCAGTGCCTGGTTTTCATCGGAGCAGGGCAAGAAGGGACAGATCAAAGTCGGTCAACTGGCAGATGTCGTGGCCTTGAGCGCCGACTTTTTCAGTGTGGATGAAGAGTCGATCAAGTGGATCGAATCAGTACTGACGGTGGTCGGTGGTCAGGTCGTTTATGGTGCCGGTGAGTTCGATCAGTTGGCACCGCCGGCAATACCCGTCATGCCCGACTGGTCACCCGTCGCCAAAGTGCCTGGGCACTGGAAACCCAATGCGATGGTGGCAGCCGGCGTGCATCAGTGCAGTGGTCCTTGCGCCGTTCATTCCCACGGTCACGAACGGGCCCGGTTATCGTCGGTACCGGTCAATGACTTCGCAGGTTTTTGGGGGGCTTTTGGTTGCTCGTGTTTTGCCTTTTAGCAGCAGGCTACGCGTGCGGATGACGCGGTGGCGAGTCTGTCGGGAAAGATACTGATAGCGGACTTCGGCACTTGCGATGGCTGCGATAGCGTTCGGTCAGCGATTGCACGAGGGTGACGCAGGACTGCGTCTCGGCCTTGTAACCTGCCAGCGCCAGCACCTGATTGTCATTGAAGCGTTTGAGCAGCCAGGCGCAATGAGGCGACGTCGAAATCCTTCGTCGCCCTGCGAAGGTAGCGGCCCTTGGCGGGTCTGTCTGGGTGACCCGCCTGCTGTTGTCATAGTTATACCCTTTGTAACCGGCCTGCGCGTTTCCCCTCTGTCGGAACGTCATGCAGGGAAATCCTTGATGTCTCAGGCAGTGCCAATCCACCCGCCAGCGCCAACAAGGCAATCGCGATCAGATAGAACGCCGGCGACAGGTTGCTGCCGGTGGTGCTGATCAGCCACGTCGCCACCAGCGGCGCGGTGCCGCCGAAGAGGGTATACGCCATGTTGTAGGTGATCGCCGAGGCGGTGTAGCGGGTTCGGGTGGGGAAGGTTTCCGAGAGCAATGCCGCGGTAACGACGCCACACAGCACCGCGCCGATCGCCAGGAGCATCACGCCGATGATGGAGGCTGCGAACGAGCCGGAACTGGCCATCAGGAACGATGGATACACGGCCACGATCAAAAGCGCACATGCCGTCATCACGGTCTTTCTGCGCCCGATCCAGTCGGAATAGAGTCCCGCCAGCGGGCAGATCGCCGCTGCGAACAGCAATGCAATCAACGACACCAGCAATGCGGTGGCCCGGCTCAAGCCTCCAGCGACTTGCAGGTAGGTCGCGAAGTAGGTGGTGAACATATAGAACGACAGGGCCGTGAGTGACACAAAAGCGCCCAGGCAACAGATGGCCCCACCATGGTTGCGCAAGGTTTCCTTGAGAGGGGAATGCGCGACGGCATGTTCCTGAGTCACTGCCTGGAAGGCCGGTGTTTCATCGAGTTTCCAGCGCAGGTAAAGACCCACCAGCCCCAACGGCGCTGCAATCAGGAACGGCAGGCGCCAACCCCAAGTGCCCATCGCCTCGGCCGATAAAGATGCCTCGAGCGCGTAGGCCACCACGGCGGCGGCAGCGAAAGCGGAAAATGTCGAGACCGGGATGAAGCTGCCGTACCAGGCGCGTTTATCGCTCGGTGCATGCTCCATCAGGTAGGCGCAGGCGCCTGCGTATTCCCCACCGGCAGAGAACCCCTGAGCGCAGCGGATCAGCGACAGCAGTATCGGCGCCATGACCCCGATTGCGGCATAAGTGGGCAGCAGGCCGATCAAGGTCGTCGCACCGGCCATCAGCAGAATCGTCATCGCCAGTGTCCGCTTGCGGCCGATCCGGTCGCCCAGCATGCCGAAGAAAATCCCCCCGAGCGGCCTGAATGCAAACGCCACGGCAAAGACCGCAAAGGTCTTGAGCAGCGCGGCACTGGCATCACCGCTGGGGAAAAATTGCTGGGCGATGGTCGTGGCCAGAAAGCCATAGACGGCGAAGTCGAACCACTCGACGAAGTTTCCGATACCGGCAGCCACGATCACTTTTCGCAGGGTGCGTGGGCTGACTTGTTCCGTTGTTGTGCTCGTCATGCTTGACCTCGACAGTTCGTCAGTGAGCTATCGATTATCGAGGCAGGCGTTGAAGTGGTTCACTTCAAAAGTGTCACCCACGTAGTCAGGACCGACTTCGCCCACATCCAGAGTGTGACGGGTGACATGAAGGTGCTGATTGCTACGTGACCACGCAAACTCAATCCGTTATGGGATCAGCGGCACGCCACTGAGCGCTTGCAAGTCCTCAAAGCTGATATCGGCAACAATCTCCCGGACCTTCAAGCCATCCGCGGTAACGTCCAGAATAGCCAGGTCGGTATAGATCCGAGTGACGCAGCCAATGCCGGTCAGCGGGTAGGTGCATTGCGGCACCAGTTTGCTGTCGCCCGTCTTGGTCTGGTGATCCATCATGACGAACACCTGACGTGCGCCCGTCGCAAGGTCCATCGCACCACCCACTGCCGGAATGGAACCTTCGGCGCCTGTGTGCCAATTGGCAAGGTCGCCGTTGACCGAAACCTGGAAGGCGCCTAGCACGGCAATATCGATGTGCCCGCCGCGCATCATCGAGAACGAATCGGCGTGGTGGAAATAGGCGCCACCGGGCAGCAGCGTCACATGCTGTTTACCCGCGTTGATCAGATCATCGTCTTCCTCGCCTGGCGCAGGGCTCGGGCCCATGCCCAGTACACCGTTTTCACTGTGCAGGAACACTTCCTTGTCACCCAGGTAGTTGGCCACCAGCGTGGGTACGCCAATGCCCAGGTTTACGTAGGATCCTTCGAGAATATCGTCGGCCACTCGTTGGGCCATTTCGCTACGCGATAATTTTTTCATAACAGTCATGGCGGGCCTCAGTTGACGTTGGCATTGGAGATAGGGGCGAACGGCACGGCGACCACGCGCTGAACGAAGATCCCCGGCGTAACGATGTGTTCGGGGTCCAGCTCTCCCAACTCAACGATCCGATTGACCTGGGCGATGGTTGTTTTCGCGGCCATTGCCATGATAGGTCCAAAATTTCGCGCGGCTTTGCGATACGTGAGATTGCCCCAGCGATCGCCTTTTTCAGCCTTGATCAGTGCGACGTCGGCGTGCAACGGCATTTCCAGCACATAGTTGCGACCGTCGATCACACGGGTTTCCTTGCCTTCGGCCAGCAAGGTGCCATATCCGGTTGGAGAGTAAAACGCACCGATACCAGAGCCTGCCGCGCGGATGCGTTCGGCCAGATTGCCTTGGGGCACGACCTCAAGCTGCACCTTTCCTGCCAGATAGAGTTCGTCGAAGACATAGGAGTCGGATTGGCGTGGAAACGAACAGATGACCTTGGCAACGCGGCCGGCCTTGAGCAGTGCGGCCAGACCGATTTCACCATTGCCGGCATTGTTGCTGATGATGGTCAGCTCGCGAGCGCCCGAAGCGATGACGCCATCTACCAATTGCGATGGCATCCCGGCAGTGCCGAAACCACCCACCATGATGACCGAACCATCGGCAATTCCGTCTAGTGCAGCAGCGACGGATTCAAATGTTTTATTGATCAAGGGGTTCTCCTGTTTTTATTTGGCTGAACAGAATGATCCGACGGCAAACCGCATGAATCAGGGTTGCAGCAAAGGTGTGTATAGCCTGCCGAACAAAAGGCTGAGGAGGGTGTTCCGGTATGCGATGTCGTGCGATTAACGAACAAAACTTGAGCGGTTGACGGGGTTTAATATCATTTGAGTGCTCTACGATACCTGGAAGGTATGGCCAGGTTGGCGCTCAACCGGAATGTCGGTGGGCGAGGGCGGCGAGCTGATCCAGTTGCCGGTGGTGGTGATTGTGCCGCCATTGAGCGTAATGGTGTCGTTCAGGACCGCGATCGCGCCCATTGCGTTATCGTCGCCGCGGGTATTGATCGTCACGTCGTTCACCATCACCGAGCCCGGCTCATCCGCCAGACCACTGGCGGTGAGCGCTGCTGAAACGTTTGTACCGGAGGTGCCGGCCGCGATGCACGGGGCATTGATCTGGCTGTTGGCACCGGTGTCGGGCAATGCCTGTTGTCAGAACTGGCGCTGTGTCAGTCCCGCCCAGAATCCCTTGCCACCGGCAGCGATCGCCGCTTGGCCGAGGACTTCAGCCCACTGCGAATCGCTGCCGAATTCATCGCGCCACGACCACAAGCGCCGGGTGGTGAAATGCAGGGTATGTTCGTGCGTGAAGCCGATGGCCCCATGAACCTGATGCGCAATCGCGGTGGCCAGGGTGGCGGCCTCGCCTGCGCAAACTTTGGCGACAGCTACATCGAACGCCAGGCTGCTGATATCGCCGGCCTCTGCTTGCAGGACTTCGCAAGCGCTGCGCAATGCGACCTGGGTCGCCATGCGCGCCGCACCGATGGCACCGGCCATCTGCGCCAATTGCTGCTGGATCGCCTGGAATTTACCGATGACCTTACCGAACTGGGCACGTTCATTGGCGTAGCCGACGGCCTTGTCCAGGCTCGACTCCAGCGCGCCGACCAGCATGCACGCACGGATCAACGCGCCGAACAGCCAGACAGGCTCCTGCACATCCGCTATCTGCAACGGGCCGATGGCACTAATGCGAGTGTTGGTAAAGTGCAGGATGTCACGTTCCTCACCGGCAAAATTGCTGCCGGCCTCCAGGCTGACGGTGGACTGGCGCAGGTCTACCAATGCCAGTTGTCCCGCGTCATTGGCCACGACAGCCCACCGACTGCTGCGGGCCCAAGGTACGTTGAATGCGCGGCCCTTGAGATGGCCATCTGCGCTCAAAGACAGGTCGCCGAGGCGGCCGATCTGAATGAGCGTGATGGGGTCATCAGGCACCTCCAGACCGGCACGGCTCAGTAAGAGCGAAGCGAGCATGGTTTCGCTCAAGGGCAGAGGGGCGCTCCAGTAACCTATGGCGCGCAACACCGGGCTGATCTCCAGCCAGCTGGCGCCACTGCCGCCGGCCTCTTCGGCCATCAAGGCACCGGGAAGGCCTTGCTCGAGCACCTGTTGCCACAACGCCGTTGCGGTGTGACCGGCATCGAAGCTCGCCAGCACCTGAGGCGTGACCTGTTCGTCGAACAAACGCTCAACGCTGTCGGCAATGATCGATTGCAGTTCGGATGGCGCGTTGTCATCCAAGGTTGGGGAGTGAGTGGCCTGGTTCATCGCAGTCCTAATCCTTTGGCGATAATGCCGCGCAGAATCTCGCGGGTGCCGCCACGCAGGGAAAACGACGGGGCGGTCTGGGTCAGGTAGCGCATTACCTGGTCGAGTCGGGAACCGGCTTGGCGGGTGCCGCCAAACAGGTCATGGGCAAGGTCGGGGAGGGATTGTTCGAGCAGGGCGCCCTGATCCTTCACCAGCGCTGCCGGCACTGCCGGGTTGTCGCCACGGGCAAGCATGCCGGCGACGCCCAAGGACATCTGCCGCAGCACCGCATAGCGTGCGGCGACGCGCCCAAGACTGACACTGTGGCGCGAATTCTGTGGATCAGCCTCGTCAAGCATTTCCAGGTACAGCTGGGTGCTGCTCAAGTAGCGCTCCGGGCCGCTGCGTTCCAGCGCCAGTTCGGCCCCGACTTGCTTCCAGCCATCACCTGGCTGGCCAATGACAAAATCGTCTGGAACAAACACATCGTCGAGGAACACTTCGTTGAAGTCGTGCTCACCCAACATGTTGTAGATCGGACGCACCGTAACACCCGGGGCGTGCATGTCGATCAACAATTGCGACAGGCCTGCATGACGATTGCTCTCATCCTTTGGCTCGGTGCGCAGTAGGGTGACCATGTAGTGGCAGCGGTGGGCACCGGTGGTCCAGACCTTGCTGCCGTTGACGAGCCAGCCGCCCTCGGTCTTGCTTGCGCGGGTTTGCACCGACGCCAGGTCGGAGCCGACATTCGGTTCGCTCATGCCGATGCAGAACAGCAATTCGCCCCGGGCAATGGCCGGCATTAACCGGGGTGCCAGCACCTCAGGGGAAAATTTCATCAACAACGGTCCGGATTGACGCTCGGCAATCCAGTGCGCGTTAACCGGCGCACCGGCAGCCAACAGTTCCTCAAGCACCACGTAACGTTCCAGGGCACTGCGTTCGTGTCCTCCGTAGCGCTTGGGCCAGGTCATGCCCAGCCAACCACGCTCGCCCAGCTTGCGGCTGAATTCAGGGTCGGCGCCATTCCAGTTTTTCGCACGTTCGTGGGCTGGAAAATCCTTCAGCGCTTCGGCGACAAATTCGCGCACTTCGGCTCGTAAAGCCTCGGTTTTGGCGTCCAGTCGACAGGGACGGATATCGAGTGCCTGCATGGTTTTTGCTCATATGAAGAAAGGGTGATTGTCTTGTTTTTCTAACTTGCTGAACGCCCAACAAGTAAATAAGCTAGCAGCAACTCTGGTAGCGAATCAAGCCGCTGCCACCCTTGAACATCGCCAAAATCACGGAGCTTTCATGTCGACCCATACCTCCTTCACCCCTGGACGCGGCCTGACACTGGGCCTTGAAGGTCATGTCGCGACGCTCACTTTTAATCGCCCGCCGCTGAATTTTTTCGATGCGGAACTGATCAACGACCTGGCGGACGCTCTGCAATATCTCGATGACTTGCCGCTGTGCCGGGTGGTCATCCTGCAAGCGCAAGGCAAGGTTTTTTGCGCTGGCGCTGACTTCTCCGGTGACGATCAGCGCGACCCGCAATACCCGCGCCGCGTGTACAAGTCAGCGGTGCGCCTGTTTCGCAATCGCAAGCCGCTGATCTGTGTGGTGGAGGGCGCAGCCATCGGCGGTGGGCTGGGCCTGGCACTGGTCGCTGATTTTCGCGTGACCAGTGAAAAAGCGCGGTTCTCGGCCAATTTCAACCTCTTGGGCATTCATCAAGGTTTCGGTATTTCGGTTACCATGCCGCGTCTGGTCGGCCCGCAAATGGCGTCGCTGCTGATCGCCACCGGGCGCCGCATCGATGGCCGTGAAGCGGTGCGTATCGGCTTGGCCGATGTACTGGCCGATCCGGGCATGGAGCGGCAAAAAGCCCGCGAACTCGCAGAGGAAATCGCCGCTTCGGCGCCCGGCGCGGTCATGTCCAGCCGTGAAACCCTGCGCATGGGACTGGCCGATGCGGTCGACCGGATCATCGATCGCGAGGCGTCCGAGCAGGAATGGCAGATTGTCAGCGCCGATTTTGCCGAAGGCACTCGCGCCATGGCTGAACGACGCACGCCCGTTTTTACAGGACAGTAAGGAATTGCTGATGGACCCCGTTGAAAAAAACTCCCAACCGACTTCACGGCGTACTCAGCTTGAGCGTCGCGCCGAGGCGGAACAGCGCCTGTTGATCGCTGCCCGACAGATCGTGGCGCGCAAGGGCTGGGTCGGCATGACGCTATCGGAAGTGGGCGAGGAGGCGGGTTACAGCCGTGGCCTGGCAACTCACCATTTCGGCAACAAAGCCGGTCTGCTGCGTGCCCTGGCGGGTTTCGTCAATTCGACATTCATGGAGTTGGTGCAGGCCCGGTCGCCGCAGTGGCGTCCGGGGATGGATGCACTCAAGGGATTTGTCAGTGTTTATCTGGCGCGCCCGGACGGCGACTGGGTCAATACCCGAGCACTGCTGACCCTGTTGGCAGAAGCCGTGACCCAAGACTCGGAAACAGTAGAAATCCTCGCCGAGTACAACTCATCGGTGCAAAAGCATCTGGCGCGTTACATCCGCCAAGGTATCGACAGTGGAGAAATCCGCGCTGATGTGGACCCCATGACAGGAGCCTTACTGTTCTTGGGCACGTTGCGCGGCATGATGTTGCAAGTGCTGCTGAACCCATCGGCCGTCGATCTTGAATTGGTCCACACGCAGATGCTGGCCTTCATTGAGCATGCATTGGCGTGCGTGCCGAAAGCCTGACCCAACCCCCTATAGGAGCTGCCGTGGGCTGTGATCTTTTGATCTTTTTTGATCAACATCAAAAGATCGCAGCCTGCGGCAGCTCCTACAAAGAAGGCGATCAGTCCAGCAAGCCTTGGGCTCGTGCGATCGATACCGCTTCGGTACGGCCGCCGGCACCGAGTTTGGTGTTGATCTTGCGCAGGTGTGATTTGACTGTCAGTTCCGAGAGGAACATCTTTTCGGCGATTTCCCGGTTGCGGTAACCCAGTGCCAGCAAGCGCACCACCTGGAGTTCACGGGTGGAGAGATTGGTCTGTGCTTCGTCTTCACGCTTGGGTTCGACCTTCCTGTGGCTGCTTTCACCGCGCAGCAACCGGGCTATAAAACCGCTGCCAATGCCCAGCGCATCTTCCTGGCCATGGTAAGTCACCGACCAGCGCTCCAACACAGCCGCCAAGGGTGCGCCTTCATCGAGAAAGGTGCGGATAAAACCGACATGGCTGGCAAGGCGTAGGGCCGCCGTCAAATGTTCAAGCGCCTCTTTGTGCTGTTTCGCGCCGTCGAGTGCGAGGGTCAGCAGCAAACGCAGCTTCAAGGCCCGACGATGCTGGTGTCGTTGAAGTGCTTGATCCATGGCCAGACGCAACGTGTCGACGCAAGTGGTATCGCCTTGCGCGATAAGCAGGCGCTGGCGGGCGATGAAGGGCGTGTCAACGTCATTGGCACTGAGTGTCACCCCCGGTTGCTCCCAGTCACTCAACTGCTCGGCGGCGCGCATGGCGTGATCGGCGGTATCCAGACGATTTTCCAGGGTGGCGATACGTGCTCGCTCCAGCCATGCCGAGCAGAGAATTCGCGTCGAACCGGCCACTTGACCCAACTGGTCGAGATCGGCCAGATAACGCATCCACGCCGGGCGGTCGCCGTGCAAGTAAGCGAGGCGTGCCAGCAACACGTGGGTGCTGATCAACGAGTCCGGCGCAGCGTGCTCCCTGGCGTAGGGCAACAGTTCCGTCAGTCGGCGCCGAGCATCATCGATGGCGTCCGTTTCGTACAGCACCACGCAATGGATGGTTTGCAGGACCGGGAAACCTACGGGCGGGGTTCCGGCCAACGTCTCGCGACTTCGGCGCATGGCGGTGTCCACGCGGGTCAGGGCACTGTCGAGTTGCCCCTGAGTCAAGTCGAGCATCGCTTCCAGGGCATCGGAGACGTCACGCAGGTAGGTCGAATCTTGTTGAGCTTCGCGCATCCCGGCACTGCCGAGTTTTTTCCGCGCTTCGTCGAAACGGCCTGTGTAGAACAGCGAGCAGATTTCCACAAAAGCCGCGATGCGATACGGCATTTTGTCCTGAGGTCCCAGTTGCAACAGGAGGTCGGAGGCGGCCGCCAAGGCTTCATCGACTCGATCACCGATCAGCAGCAACAGTGGATGAACGTAGTGGTGCTCTCCCGCCAGTGCCGGGTTCTCCAGCACTTGCAAGGCATCTTTGTGGCGACGTGCATGCAGCAGGGCCCAGGCGTAGGCAATGCCCAGGCGCGGATGCAAGTCGCGAATCTCCACGGGAATGCGTGAAAGCCAGCGCATCATCAGGCTGGCATGGCCGTTTTCCACCAGTTCGTCGATGTGTAGAACCAGTTGCGTGGCGGCTTCGTCGACGGCGTGCGCGGTGAACAGATGCTCGAGAGCTTCTACCGGGCGTTCATTGGCGAAATACCAACTCGCTGCCTTTTGATGTTGCTGCTCGAATTTGTCCGGGTGGTGCTTGAGTGTTTGCAGGAGGAAGTCGGCAAACAACGGGTGAAAACGAAACCATTGGCGCTGGTCGTCTGTGGCGATCACGAACAGGTTGGCTCGTTCCAGTGACTCGATCATTAACTGGCTGTCTTCGCGACCGCTGACGGCATTGCACAAGGCTGGACAGAATCGTGTCAGGACGCTGGTCTGCAACAGGAACTGCTGGCATTGCCCGGTCTGCCGTGCCAGCACGTCTTCAGCGAAGTACTCGTCCAGTGCCGGATTTGAACCGTTGTAAGAGGCGATGAACGCGGCCGGATCGCTGTGTCTTTGCAGGGACAGCGTGGCCAGGTAGATGCCGGATATCCAGCCTTCGGTGCGTTCGTGCAGGCTCTCGATATCGGCCAGGTCCAGAGGCAATTGGCGCTTTTGCAGGATGTAAGTGGCGGTCTCGTCAGGGCTCAGGCACAGCGAATCGGTACCGATCTCCAAAAGTTCACCACGTGCCCGTAATCGGCCCAGATTGATATCCGGGGTTGTCCGCGAAGCGATGGCCAACGTCGTGCCCATGGGCAACGCCTTGAGCAGTTGCTGAATAAATTCAAGGGCCGGCGCCTGATCAATGACTTCGAACTCGTCCAGCAGCAGGGTGAACGCCTCGGTGCTCGCGGCGATGCGCTCAAGCAGCCAATGCTCCAATTGTGCTGGGCTGCTGTCGGCTGAGGGGCTGTCGCCAGCCTCGATCACGCCGATTTCGCGCAGGCCGCTGAGCAGTACCTGACTCAAGCGCTGCGGATCGTTGTCCAGGGCATCGAGGTTGCACCACAGCACGCGCCGGTCTTCGGCCAGACAACGTTCGCGGTATTGCTGCAACAGCGTGGTCTTGCCATAGCCGGGGCCAGCACTGATCAGGATCAGCCGCAATCCATCGCGTGGTTGCAGCTGGGCAAGCAAAGTCGAACGTTCCAATTGACCAGACAGGCTGGCGGGCGCCAGGAATTTACCCGCGCGAATGGGCGGCTTTGCTCCCTGTGCTGGTTCGTTGGAACTACGTTCAAAACCTTCCATGCATCCTACCTTTGGTTGTCGTCGCGCCGGTGCGGCCCTTTCTAGTATCGCCTGTCATGAGCGACACCCGATTCATGGTTCGAGCCCGGCAGTGTAGCGGGACGACACCGGATTGGCAGCTCCCCAAAACGTCCACCCTTGCATGGAAGTCCGAACACCATGAGTGCCAACGAAAACCTGAGTGTTGCCGATATTCGCGTGACCCTGGACAAGCAGCGCGCCGCTTGCCTGGCCAGTGAGCCGTGGACGGCAGAACAGCGCTGTGAACTGATCGACCGGGCGATCGGCCTGCTGGTCGATTACCAGCACGACATCATCGAAGCCCTATCGGCTGACTTCGGCCATCGCAGCCACGACTTCTCGCGCATGCTGGATGTGCTGGGGCCGTTGGCGTCCCTGAAGTATACAAAAAGCAAAATTGCCGAATGGATGCAGCCGGACCAGAGGGCCTCCGACCGTGGCGAGGCCTGGGTGCAGTATCAGCCGTTGGGCGTGGTGGGCATTCTCACGGCCTGGAACTTTCCGGGAAACATGGTCTTCAACGGTCTGGCTGGAGCCCTGGCCGCCGGCAATCGGGTGATGATCAAGGTATCGGAATACAACCCGAAAACCTCCGCGTTGCTGGCGCGGATCTTCCGCGAAGTCTATGCCGAAGATGAAGTGGCGATCATCACCGGTGGTCCGGACATCGGTCACGCTTTCAGCCAGCAACCGTTCGACCATCTGCTGTTTACCGGTGCCAGCAGCATCGGCAAGCATGTCATGCGCGCCGCCGCCGAAAATCTCGTACCGGTTACCCTGGAGCTGGGTGGCAAGTCGCCCACCATTATTTCGCGCTCCGCCGACCTCAAGGTCGCGGTCACTAAAATCATCACCGGCAAGCTGCATAACGCCGGGCAGATCTGCCTGGCACCGGACTATGTGTTTGTGCCCGAGGAAATGCAGGACGCATTCGTCGCAACGGCCCGGGAAGTGGTTGCCACATTGTTCCCGACCTTGCTCGACAACCCGGACTACACCTCAATAATCAATGCCCGCCACTTTGAACGTCTGCACGGTTGCCTGAATGAGGCGCGTGACGCAGGTGTCGAGCTGATTGAACTGAATCCGGCCAGCGAGGACTTCAGTGGCCAGCCGCACCACAAGATGGTGCCGACCCTGCTGCGCAATCCCGGTGAGGAATTGCTGGTGATGCAGGACGAAATCTTCGGCCCGTTGTTGCCGTTCAAAACCTACAACTCGTTCGCCGAAGTGGTCAGCTTCATCAATTCGCGCCCGCGTCCGCTGGGCCTGTACTACTTCGGCAACGACGCTGGCGAAGAGTCATTCGTACTCAATCGAACCACCTCTGGCGGCGTGACCCTCAACGACGTGCTGCGCCATGGCGGTATCGAGACGCTGCCTTTCGGTGGTGTGGGCCACAGCGGCATGGGCTGCTACCACGGTATCGACGGCTTCCGCACCTTCAGCCACGGCAAATCGGTACTGCGCGCTGTCGACGGGCCAGACGCGATGCGTCCTCCGTACAGCGAACAGGTGCGCCAGTTTGTCGGTTCGATGATCAAGCGCTGAGACAACCACTGGCATGACGGGTGCGCGCATCGCATTCGCCATCGCCACCCACTTCCTGCTTAAAAAGAGAATAAAAAATGAAAGCTGCCGTTCTGCACGCCCCCGGTTCGCCACTGATCATCGAAGAAGTCGGCATCAGCAAGCCCGGCCCACGGGAAGTGCTGGTGCGCACGGTTGCGGTGGGTGTTTGCCACTCCGACCTGCATTTCGTTGACGGAGCCTATCCGTACCCAATGCCGGTGGTCCTCGGTCACGAGGCGTCCGGGATTGTCGAGCAAGTGGGCTCCGAAGTACGCACGGTCAAGCCGGGCGATCACGTGGTGACTTGCCTGTCGGCCTATTGCGGCCACTGCGAACATTGCGTCACCGGGCATCTGTCGCTGTGCGTGTCCCCGGACACCAAGCGCCGTGTCGATGAAGAGTCGCGACTGACTTATGTGCAGAAGCCGATGACGCAGTTCATCAACCTGTCGGCCTACGCCGAGCAAATGCTGGTGCACGAGAACGCGCTGGTCTCGATTCGCCGTGACATGCCGCTAGATCGTGCGGCGCTGCTCGGTTGCGCGGTGACCACGGGCACCGGCGCAGTGTTCAACACGGCGAAGGTGCGTCCGGGTGAAACGGTAGCGGTGATCGGTTGCGGCGGCATCGGCTTGTCGACCATCAACGGCGCGGCGCTGGCCGGTGCCGGGCGCATTATTGCCATCGACATGCTCGACTCGAAACTGGAGCTGGCCAAACAGTTCGGCGCCACTGATGTGGTCAACGCCAAAGACGGCAGCGCAGTCGCGCAAGTGTTGGAATTGACCCGAGGTGGTGTGCATCACGCGTTCGAGTGCATCGGCCTCAAGCAAACCGCCGAGCAGGCGTTCAGCATGCTGGCCCGTGGCGGCACCGCGACCATCATCGGCATGATCAAACCCGGCGTGAAGCTGGAGCTGGACCCAATGGCCATGTTGCATGAGCGTCGTATCCAGGGCTCGTTCATGGGTTCCAACCGTTTCCCGGTCGACCTGCCGCGCCTGACCGACTTCTACATGCAAGGCCGACTCAAGCTCGATGAAATGATCTCCCAGCGCATCAAGCTGGAGCAGATCAATGAGGCCTTCGACGAACTGCGCCGTGGCGAGTTGGCACGTTCGGTCATCGTCTTCGATCAATGACGCTGCGTTGCCGTCGCCTGGTTCATGCCGGCGACGGCACACCTTCAAGTCGTCTACCCACAAGACCGGCCCCAGGCTGGCGACTCATCATTGAGGTATCAGATGGATATTCATTTCAGCGCCGAGGAAGTGGCGTTCCGCGAGCAAGTGCGCGCGTTTCTAAAGGCCAATTTGCCGCAAGACATCGCGGACAGGATCAATCAGGGCAAGTCCGTTTGCAAAGCTGACCAGGTGCTGTGGATGCGCACCCTGAATGACCAGGGCTGGCTGGCGGCGAGCTGGCCGGTAGAGCAGGGCGGCACCGGCTGGACTGCCGTGCAGAAGCATATTTTTGACGAAGAATGCTCGGTGGCCGGCGCGCCACGGATCGTACCGTTCGGCATCAACATGGTCGGCCCGGTGATCATCAAGTTCGGCACTGAAGAACAAAAGGCCCATTACCTGCCGCGCATCCTCAACTGCGACGACTGGTGGTGCCAGGGCTACTCCGAGCCGGGCGCTGGTTCCGACCTGGCCAGCCTGCGCACCCGAGCGGTGCGTGAGGGCGACGACTACATAGTCAACGGCCAGAAAACCTGGACCTCCACCGGGCATATGGCCGACTGGATGTTCTGCCTGGTGCGCACCGACGCCGAGGCGCAGCAGCAACGGGGCATTTCCTTCCTGCTGATCGATATGAAGACGCCTGGCATCACCGTGCGCCCGATCATCACCCTCGACGGTGGGCATTACGTCAACGAAGTGTTCCTCGATAACGTGCGTGTGCCGGTGAAGAATCTGGTCGGCCGCGAAAACGAGGGCTGGACCTGCGCCAAGTACCTGCTGACCCACGAACGGACGACGATCGCCGGGATCGGGATTGCCAAGGCCATGTTGTCGCGGCTCAAAGAGGTGGCCCGGGCAGAGCGTCGCAACGGCAAGCCATTGATCGAAGATCCGCACTTCCGAGCGCAGATCGCTGACGTGGAAATCCAGTTGATGGCCATCGGCATGAGTAATCTGCGCATCCTTGCCTCGGCCCAGGAAGGCGGCGTTCCCGGTTCGGAAAGTTCGATTCTGAAAATCAAGGGCACCGAGATTCGCCAGGCCATTACCTATCTGCTGACCAAAGCGGTGGGCGCCTATGCCAACCCGTACCTGAAGAACGAGTTGGGCTACGACCATGAAGGCGAACTGTTGCACAGCGAGTTCAGCAACTCATCCACCTGCCAGTACCTGGACATGCGCAAAGCCTCGGTCTACGGCGGTTCCACTGAAATCCAGAAGAACATCATCGCCAAGATGATTCTCGAACTCTAAGGGGCAGACCATGGACTTCAAACTTTCAGAAGAGCAGCAAATGCTGCAAGACACCGCCGCGCGCCTGGTGCGCGACACCTACACGTTCGAGCAACGCGAGCAGTTTCGCGACGGTGCCAAGGGCTTCAGTGGCGAGTTCTGGCAGCAGATGGGCGAACTGGGGCTGACGTCGGTGCCGTTCGCCGAGGACTTCGGCGGTTTCGCAGGCAATGGCGTGGATGTGATGCTGGTGGCCCAGGAACTCGGTCGCGGCCTGTGTCTTGAACCCTGGCTGCATTCGGTGATCTTTGCCGGCGGCCTGATCGATCAACTGGGTAACCCAACGCAAAAGAGTGAACTGTTGCCACAGGTGGCCAGTGCCGAGTTGCAACTGGCGGTGGCCGTCGAAGAGCCGCAGAGCCATTACCAGTTGCCCGATGTACAGACCCGCGCTGAAGCGGTCAGCGGTGGCTGGTCGCTCAATGGGCGCAAATCGGTGGTGGTGGGCGGGCAGTGCGCCGGTCTGATTCTGGTCTCGGCGCGAACGTCAGGAGATGTGCGTGACGAGGCGGGTATCAGCCTGTTCCTGGTCGATCCGGCCACCCCGGGCGTGAGTGTGCGCGAATACCCGACCATGGACGGCCGCCGGGCTTGCGACCTGTTCCTGGATAACGTGTTTGTCAGCAACGCTGCTGTGTTGGGCGAACACGGCAAGGCGCTGGATGCGTTGCTGTATCAGCAGGGCCGCGCCATCGCCGCACAGTGCGCCGAAGCCGTCGGCAGCCTGCAAGCCACCTGCGCGCTGACCCTGGATTACCTCAAGACCCGCAAGCAATTCGGCCAGGTCATCGGCAAATTCCAGGCCTTGCAGCACCGTATGGTCGACATGTACATCGAGCTCGATCAAGCGACTTCGATGACCCTGCTCGCCGCCTGCGTGGCAGACGAGCCGGACAGCGAAGAGCGCAGCCGCACCCTGGCCGCCGCCAAATACACCGTCTGCCGCGCGGCGCGTTATGTCGCCGACCAAGGCATCCAGTTGCATGGCGGTATCGGCCTGACCTGGGAATACGTGCTGTCTCACCACGCCAAACACCTGCTGATGATCGCCCGCCAGTTCGGTGACGACGACCATCACCTGCAGACCTACAGCGCGCTGATGCAGGACGCCTAGTACTCACTCGGCGCGCCTGTTTTCCCCGCCAGGCGCGCTCGATCCAGACAATAAAAACAAGGAGCAAGACATGATGACGAGATCATGGCGTTGGCTGCGCGACCTGAGCGTCGCTAGCACGTTGCTGGCCGTGTCGGTCTGCAGTTCTGCCGCCGACAAACCCAACGTGCTGGTCATCTTTGGCGATGACATCGGCATCTTCAATGTCAGTGCCTACAACCAGGGCATGATGGGCTATGAAACGCCCAGCATCGATCGCATCGCCAAGGAAGGCGTGCTGTTTACCCATGCCTATGGCGAGCAGTCCTGCACCGCTGGCCGCGCCGCTTTTGCCCTGGGCGAACACCCGTTCCGTACCGGCCTGCTGACCATTGGTATGCCCGGTTCCGAACACGGCATTCCCGATTGGGCGCCGACCATCGGCGATGCGATGAAACAACAGGGCTACACCACCGGCCAGTTCGGCAAGAACCACCTGGGCGATCGGGACAAACACCTGCCGACCAACCATGGCTTCGACGAGTTCTTCGGCAACCTGTACCACATGAACGCCGAGGAAGAACCGGAAACCTACTACTACCCCAAGGCCCCGGCGTTCAGGAAACAATACGGCCCGCGCGGTGTGATCCATTCCTATGCCGACGGCAAGATCGAAGATACCGGTCCCCTGACACGCAAACGCATGGAAACCATCGATGACGAGCTGGTGCAAGCCACCAACAACTTCATCGACAAGGCGCACAAGGCCGATAAGCCGTTCTTTGTCTGGTTCAACGCCACCCGCATGCACATCTGGACCCACCTCAAGCAAGAGTCCGAAGGCAAGACCGGCGTCGGCCTCTACCCCGACGGCATGGTCGAGCACGACGGGCAGGTCGGTCAGTTGCTCAAGAAGCTCGATGACCTGGGCATCGCCGACAACACGATCGTGATCTACACCACCGACAACGGCGCGGAGAAATTCAGCTGGCCCGATGGCGGCACGTCACCGTTCGCCGGCGAGAAGGGCACTTCCAACGAAGGTGGGCATCGCGTGCCGTTGCTGGTCAAGTGGCCGAAGGTACTTAAGCCCGGCACCCATATGAACAACCTGATTGCCCATAACGACTGGATGCCGACCCTGGCCGCGGCGGCGGGCGCACCTAATTTGGTGGCGGACCTGGCCAAAGGCACGCAGCTCAACGGCAAGCAGTTCCGCGTGCATCTAGACGGCTACAACTTCCTGCCGTTCTTCAAGGGCGAGGTCAAGGACAGTCCGCGCGAGGAGTATTTCTACTTCAGCATGGGCGGCGACCTGGATGCGATCCGCTGGCGGGAATGGCGCCTGGCGTTCGCGCAAATGACCGGAGATTTCGCCAGTGCTTCGCGCAAGGTCACCAATGTGCCGGTGTTGACCAACCTGCTGGCCGACCCTTTCCAGACCGCGCGCAAGGAATCGCCGATGGCCAAGCGCTGGGCGGCTGACCAGGCGTGGTTGCTGGTGCCGATCCAGGCCAAGGTCAAAGCCTTCCTGGCAACGCTCAGCCAGTACCCGTTCCAGGTAGGCGCCACGCTCAATCCCGGCAATATCAACTACCAGAGCCTGGCCGTGAAAAAAGCGCTGATGGGCATGCAAAAGCCGGCACCTGCGAACTGATCGCCGCTACCCACTGTGGGGGGGGCCTGCTTTGCGATGGCCGTTGATGATAACGCGTGATTTCTGATTCAACGCGTCGTCTTCAAGTGTTTCGTGAGCAGGCTTGCTCCTACAAAAAAGCTATCCATTTTTTGGAGTTATTTGATGAAAGTCCTCGTAGCCGTTAAGCGCGTGGTCGATTTCAACGTCAAGGTTCGCGTCAAGGCGGACCAGTCCGGCATCGACCTGGCCAACGTGAAAATGGCCCTTAATCCCTTCTGCGAAATTGCCGTGGAAGAAGCCGTACGCATGAAAGAGCAGGGCATTGCCACGGAAGTCGTGGTGGTCAGTGTCGGTCCGGTTGCCGCGCAGGAGCAGTTGCGCACGGCGCTGGCGCTGGGCGCCGACCGCGCCATCCTGGTCGAGAGTAATGACGAGCTGAGTTCGCTGCCGGTGGCCAAGCTGCTCAAGGCCGTGGTCGATCAGGAGCAACCGCAACTGGTGATCCTCGGCAAGCAAGCCATCGACAGCGACAACAACCAGACCGGGCAGATGCTTGCCGCACTCACCGGTTTCGCCCAGGGCACCTTCGCCTCCAATGTTGAGATCGTCGGCAATCAGGTGATCGTTGCCCGCGAAATCGACAGCGGGATGCAAACCGTCGCGCTGAAACTGCCGGCCATCGTCACCACCGACCTGCGCTTGAACGAGCCACGCTACGCCTCTTTGCCGAACATCATGAAGGCCAAGAAGAAGCCGCTCGAAACCGTGACGCCCGATGCCCTGGGTGTTTCCACGGCCTCCACTAACCAGACCGTGAAAGTCCAAGCGCCAGCCACACGCAGCGCCGGTATCAAGGTCAAGTCGGTGGCTGAACTGGTCGAAAAACTGAAAAACGAAGCGAAGGTGATCTAAATGGCAATCCTGGTAATCGCTGAGCACGACAACAAATCCATTGCCACGGCCACGCTGAACACCGTGGCGGCCGCTGCCAAAATCGGCGGCGACATCCATGTGCTGGTTGCAGGGCAGGGTATCGGCGCTGTGGCTGAAAGTGCTGCACAGATCAAAGGTATCGCCAAAGTGCTGCTGGCCGACAACCCGGCCTACGCCCATCAACTGCCGGAAAATGTCGCCCCGCTGGTGGTCAGTCAGGTGATTGAGCAACACACTATTTACAGTCACGTCCTGGCGCCGGCGACCTCCAGCGGCAAGAACATCCTGCCTCGAGTTGCGGCTGCGCTGGACGTCGACCAGATCTCCGAAATCATCTCGGTTGAAAGCGCGGACACCTTCAAGCGCCCGATCTACGCTGGCAACGCCATCGCCACTGTGCAATCGCGTGCCGTGGTCAAGGTGATCACCGTGCGTGCCACGGGTTTCGACCCGGTGGCCACCCAGGGTGGTAGCGCCGCGATTGAAGTTGTTGGAGCGGGGCATGACGCCGGCATTTCCTCTTTCGTCAGCGAAGAACTGGCCAAGTCCGATCGTCCGGAACTGACCGCCGCGAAGATCGTCGTGTCCGGCGGGCGTGGCATGCAAAACGGCGACAATTTCAAACACCTGTACAGCCTCGCCGACAAACTCGGCGCAGGGGTGGGGGCTTCCCGTGCAGCGGTCGACGCAGGGTTCGTGCCCAACGACATGCAGGTCGGCCAGACCGGCAAAATTGTCGCGCCGCAGTTGTACATTGCTGTCGGCATCAGCGGCGCGATCCAGCATCTGGCTGGCATGAAGGACTCAAAAATCATCGTCGCCATCAACAAGGACGAAGAGGCTCCGATTTTCCAGGTGGCGGACTACGGCCTGGTGGCTGACCTGTTCGAAGCGGTCCCGCAACTCGAACAAGCCCTCTAAAAGCACATAAATCCCCGTAGGAGCTGACGAGTGAAACGAGGCTGCGATCTTTTGATCTTGTTTTTTTAGGGCAAAGTCAAAAGATCGCAGCCTCGTTTCACTCGACAGCTCCTACACGGGACGAGTGTTCTCCCATGGAAAGGAGCGCCACATGAGCCACGCAGCGGAACACTATCTGCCAGCGACACCCGATTATTCCGTTCAGGAAACCCGTGCGGTTTACCGTAAGGTCATCCTGCGCTTGTTGCCGTACCTGGTCCTGGCCTACGCCATCAACACCATCGACCGGCTCAACGTATCCTTCGCCAAATTACGCATGGCCGAAGACATCGGGCTGACGGATGCCGCCTACGGCATTGGCGCCGGTATTTTCTACTTGGGCTACATCCTGTTCGAAGTACCGAGCAACATGTATCTGCAGCGCATCGGTGCGCGGGCCACGCTTACTCGCATCATGGTGCTGTGGGGCATGGTCACGGTGGCCACGGCATTTGTCACCACGGCGAACCAGTTGATTGTCGCGCGGTTTCTGCTGGGTGTGGCCGAGGCCGGTTTCTTCCCCGGCGTCATCCTGTACCTGACGTACTGGTTTCCGCCCGCACTGCGTGCGCGCATCACCGCGGTGTTCCTGATGGCGGCGATGGTTGCCGGCATCATCAGCGGGCCGCTCGCCGGGACCATCATGAGTCACTTCCATGGCTGGCTGGGCCTGCGCGACTGGCAGGTGCTGTTTGTACTCGAAGGCGTTCCGGCGATGCTGCTGGGGCTGTTCGGCTGGTTCTGGCTGGTGGATAAACCGGACGATGCACGCTGGCTCACACCGCAGGAAAAACACATGCTGGCGGCGGGCCTTGCCTTGGGGCGCCCGGCAGACATGCCTAACGCCAGCCTGGCGCAAGTACTGCGTAATCCCCGGGTGTACATCGCCGGCCTGGTGTTCTTTTGCATCTACAGTGGTTCCAATACGGTGTCTTACTGGATGCCTACATTGATTCGTGGATTCGGTGTGCATGATCTGAAAACCATCGGATTGCTGGCCAGCGTGCCTTATGCCGGAGCCTTGTTCGGCATGTACTGGCTGGCCCGCAGTTCCGACAAGCGCCTGGAACGTCGCTGGCATGTGAGCCTGACCCTGTTGCTCAGCGCAACCTGCTTCTTTCTGCTGGGCCCGGTTCAGGATCATCTGGTGCTGTCGCTGGTGTTCATGAGTATCGGTGCCGCCGCCGCAATGTCCGCGCTGTCGCTGTTCTGGAGTATTCCACCGGCCTTGCTGTCGCCTTCAGCGGCGGCGGTGGGGATTGCGGTCATCAGTTGCATCGGTGGCCTGGCCGGGGTCATCAGCCAGGTTGTGGTGGGCGCGATCAAGTCGGCGACCGGGGACTTGTACCTGGCGTTCGATGTGATTGCGGGTGTTTTGGTGGTGGGCGCGGTGGTGTTGCTGGTCGCCATTCCGGCCAGTCACCTCAAGGAACGCGCAACGCCGTAGCCGTCCTGATCGGCTCATCGCGGGCGACCCCGCGATGAGCGCTGATGCTTCAGGTGATCCAGCCCCGCGAACGGGCAATGGCCAGCGTTTCCGTGCGCCCGTTGGCTTCCAGTTTCGCGTAGATCTTCTGCAAGTGGGATTTGATCGTGAACTCGGAAAGAAACACCTTCTCGGCGATCTCGCGGTTACGGTGCCCGAGGGCCAGCAGTTGCAGGATCTGATACTCGCGCACCGTCAGCACTTCATGAGCGCCGTTGTCCTTGCGCGCATCTTCCATGTTGCCGTCGCTGACATCCAAACGTTGCATCAGCTTGTCGACGAATCCGCAGTCGATCCCCAGTTCCTTGCACCGTGCCTTACCGGTCGTGGCCCAGCGTTGCATGAGCCCGGCCATCCGCTCGCCTTCTTCTATGAACGTGGCAAGGAAGCCGTCATGGCTGGCCAGGCGAAGCGCTTCACTGAGTGCCTGAAAAGCCTCTTGCGGTTGCTGGATGCTGTCCAGCGCGAGCGCCAGAAGTATGTGCAGCTTCAGTTCGCGGCGGTGATGTTGCCAGTGCCGCGCCTGCTCGATCGCCGTGCGCAAGGCCTTGGCTGCCGCTGCACCTTCGCCCTGAGAAATGCGCAGGCGTTGTCGGGCGATACTCGGTGTATCCACGTCGTTGGCGATACGGATGAAATCGGGACGGTCCCATTCACCGACAAGGTCAGCTGAGTGCAGGGCTTGCATCGCCGTGTCCAGGCGCTGTTCGAGCAACGCCACGCGGGCACGCTCAAGCCAGGCAGAGCACTGGACCCGGTGCGAGCCGACTTGGCGGCCGATTTGCTCGAGCTCCACCAGGCATCGGGTCCAGATGGTGCGATCGCCCTGGCTGTAGGCGATACGTGCGGTCAGCACGTGCGTGATGATCTGGTTCTCGGGCGAACTGACCTGTTTGGCAAAAAACAGGCAGCGTGACAGATACTTTTGCGCCTCGGCAAAGTTGCCGTTTTCGTACAGCAGCAGGCCATGGAGGATATCCAGTGACAGCTTGGCTTCGTGAGGTTTGCCCTGGCCGCTGTTTTGGGTTCGCTCCGGCGTGCTGTGCATGCGCACCAGCGCATTGCTCAAGCGTCCCTGGATCAGATCCAGGGTGCTCTCGTTGACGCGGAAGATGTGGCGCAGAAAACTCGAATGAACCCGTGAGTCACGTTGCAATGCGCTGGACAACAGGTTGCGCGCCTCATCGTAGCGACCGCTGGCAACCATGTTCATCGCCACCGAGTTGGCCAGCACGATATACAGATGCACCTCATCGGCAGGCATGCACTCGAGCAGTTCGACGCCCTTGCGGCAACAGGCTTCGGCCTGATCGGTCACCCCAAGGCGCAGGCATTCCACGACTTTTGGAACATAGGCATAGGCAGGTCCTGATTGATGCGCCAGACGTTCGGCCACGTGCATCGCCTCTTTGAGGCGCGTCGTGCTTGCCAGCAGCCAGGCGTAGGCCTGGTTGAGTAGCGGATAGCGGTCGCGAGTCGCCTCTGGAATCCGGTCCAGCCAACGCAACAACAGCCGTGTGCGACCACTGCCGATCAGGGTATCGAGGTGACTGTTCAAACCTTCGGCGGCTTCATCGAGGAGCCCGGCACTGAAAAGATGCTCGACGCCGGGGATCGGTTGCCCGGCGTCGAAAAACCATTGCGCGGCGGTTTCATGAAGGGTCTGTGCCATGCCCGGGTACAGACGATCCAAAGCGTGGCGCAAGAAACTGGCGAACAGGTGGTGATAGCGGAACCATTGCTGCTGGCTGTCGACCGGGACCAGGAACAGGTTGGTGCGATCGAGATGGTCGATCATGGCGCGGCTGTCTTCGCGCCCGGTCACTGCTTCACACAGCGGTACGCAGAATTGCTCGAGGATACTGGTTTGCATCAGGAACACCCGGCAGTCCTCGGTCTGTCGCGCCAGGATGTCTTCGGTGAGGTATTCGGCCAGTTCCAGGTTGGAGCCGGAAAAAGACGAAATGAAGGCGCCGTGATCGTCCCGATCCTTGAGCGACAGACTGGCCAGATAAAGCCCGGCGATCCAGCCCTCGGTGCGCCTGTACAGCGTGGCCAGCTCATCGTCATGCAGCGGGATCTGCCGTTTGCCGCGAATGAACGCCATGGATTCTTCAAGCGTGAAACGCAGATCCTGTGGGCGGATTTCCAACAGTTGGCCACGGGCGCGAATCCGCCCCAGGCCGATGCCCGGCGTTGAGCGTGACGCCATGACCACGACGCTTCCGGAAGGCAGTTGCTCGATTATTTGCTGGAGAAATTCGAGCACTTCGGGATTCTGGATGACTTCGACTTCGTCGAGCAGGACGGCAAATGGCAAAGGGCTGCTGACCATGTGTTCCAGCAAATCCTCGGCGCAGGGCGGATCGTTGCTCGCAGAGTGCTCGTCGGCCATGGCTATCAAGCCACCGAGGCCCTTGTGCAACAGGTTGACGAAGCGTTGCAGGTCATTGTCGGCGGGCTCCAGGTTGATCCACAGCACACGTTTGCCGCTGGCCAGGCAGTGCTCGCGGTATTGCTGCATGAGCGTAGTTTTACCGAAACCTGCGGCTGCACGAATCAGGATCAGGCGGACGGCATCGGCGTCGGCCATTTGCTGGAGCAGGCGCGAACGTGACAAATGGCTGTCAGCCGATTTGGGACTGGCGAACTTGATAGAGCCACTTCTTGAGGCTGACGGCTCACTCGGGGCGGTAATGAGTGCAGGGCCGGCGGACCCGACCGTTGAATTATCCCAGTGAACTGGCATTGAAAGAACCTCCATACAGATCACTCGCCTTGCGAAACCGCCTGGCAACGTGACCTTTTATTCTTGTTAGTCCGGCCATATTGCCACGTCTGGCCGTTGCCCGAGACTTTGGTCTAACGCAACCCTCAGGGCGCACCGTTGAGCGGCTGCGTCATTCAATGAGCTTGCCCGATTATTGTGCACGCACAGCGTCTTGCAAACCCGCCCCCCCTGTGAGGGTGGCTCTCTACCAACCGGCTCCCATGCAACGATTGCCGAGACAAATTGGAACGGGGCAGCCCGTTTTACTCATGTAATCGGGCGATGGCCAAAGGTTCCGGATGGACGTTCAACGCACTCTCTACCGCGAAGACCATGAAATGTTTCGCACCGCCGTGCGACGCTTTCTTGAACGCGAATACTGGCCTCATCAGGCACGCCGGGAAGAGTCCGCCAGGTTTGAGCGGTCGCTCTGGCTGAAAGCCGGTCGTGAGGGGCTGTTGTGCGTGACATTGCCGGCCGAATTTGGTGGCGGAGGTGATTTTGGCCATGCCGCGGTGCTGCGCGAAGAGTTCGCTCGGGCGGATGTTTGCGACCGGGCGCTGTCTCTGCATTCGAACGTTATCGCACCCTGTATCGCCCAATTGGCTGACGACGAACAAAAGCGCCGCTGGCTACCGGGCGTTTGCAGCGGTGAAGTGCTGTTGGCCCTGGCTGTTTGCGAACCCGTTGGCAAGTTACGCAAGTCGCGCACCCGAGCCGTGCGCGACGGTGATGACTATGTGATCAACGGCAATAAAAGCCTCGTGGGCAATGGCACGTCCGGCAACCTGGTCCTGCTGGCTTGCGGCATAGACGGTGAGCCCGGCACGGGAATCAGCCTGATCATGGTCGAAACCGATCGCCCGGGTGTGCGGCGAACCGTCAGTGTGCAGACGAGCGAGCAACCCGGTGCCGCCGATTTCTGCTTCAGCAACGTACGTGTACCGGCAAGCAACCTGCTGGGCGAGGCGGGTAGAGGGCTGGATTACCTGAACCGTTCAGGGGAGGAGGAGCGCCTGTTGTCAGCGGTTTATGCGGCCAGTCGCCTTGAATACTTGCTGGACCTGACCCTCGTCGATCTGCGCCAGACCGACCCAGGCGGCCATAGTTCATGGCAGCTGCAATACACCCGCAACAAGATCGCCGAAATCAAATCCCGCGCCGTCGCCTTGCGGGTGCTGGTCGATCACTACCTGGACAGGCACATGCGCCATCCGTTGACCGCCGAACACACGGCGATCGCCTGGCTGTATGCCAGCGAAACCCTGCGCAAATGCTCCGAGGATCTGGCGCGCCTGCGCGCAACCCAAGGCCGCCTGCGCACTCATTCCATTGCCCATGCCACTGTCGATCACAGCGTAACCGGCAAGGCCATGCACGAAATCATCGCGCAAGCGCTGTGACACCCTCAAACCAGTAAGGACATCACCATGAGTCAGAACGCATTAGTAGCCGGGGTCGGCATGATCCCGTTCAGCAAGCCAGGCGCGAGCCCGAGTTACATCGACATGGGGGCCGAAGCGGTACGCCTGGCGCTCGCCGATGCCGGCCTGAGTTATGACCAGGTGCAGATGGCGTTTGCCGGCTACGTGTACGGTGACACCACTTGCGGCCAGGCCGTGTTGTACCGGGTGGGCCGCACGGCGATTCCGGTGTTCAACGTCAACAACGCCTGCGCCACTGGCTCCAGCGCCTTGTTCCTGGCGCGTGCCGCCGTAGAAAGCGGTCAGGTCGAATGTGCCCTGGCGGTAGGTTTCGAGCAGATGCGCCCGGGGCCGACCCGCTCCAATTTCGATGACCGGCCGTTGCCCCGTGGCGACTACTTGCCGATTCAGGATGAACTGTGTGGCGACGCCGGCGACATCCCTCGCAACTTGATTACCTTTGGCGGTGCCGGTCGCGAGCACATGCGCAAATATGGCACGCAAATGAGCACCTTCGCCGCAATCCGCGCCAAGGCCAGCCGCCATGCCGCCAACAACCCCTTGGCCTTGTTCAAGAAGATCGTCACCACCGAAGAGGTCATGAACGATCAGTTGATGTGGGAAGGGGTGATGACCCGAATGATGGCCTGTCCACCGACTTGTGGCGCCGCCGCCGCGATCATCTGCTCGCCGGCGTTCGCCAAAAAGCACGGCCTGCGCACTGACGTGGCGATCCTAGCCCAATCACTTGTCACCGACCCGGTGGAATCCTTCGAGCCGAAAACCATGATTGGTTTCGTCGGCGCGCACATGGCCGAACGGGCCGCCGGAGCAGTGTACGAAAAGGCCGGCGTCGGTCCCCAGGACGTTCGCGTGGTCGAGTTGCACGATTGTTTCGCTCACAACGAACTGTTGACCTATGAGGCCCTTGGCCTGTGCCCGGTGGGTGGCGCCGAGAAGTTCGTCCTCGACGGCGATAACACCTACGGCGGTCGCGTGGTCACCAACCCGTCCGGCGGCTTGCTGTGCAAAGGCCATCCGCTGGGCGCTACCGGTTTGGCGCAATGCTACGAGCTGACCCACCAGTTGCGCGGCACCGCCGGTGCGCGACAAGTCGAAGGTTTGCGCCATGGCTTGCAGCACAACCTCGGGCTGGGCGGCGCCTGCGTGGTCACGCTTTACGGCAAGAACTGAGTCTGAACGGCCGTGCCAGTCGCGGCTTACTCACCTGAAAACTACGGTCGGGAACTTGTCCCCGACCTGTTTCAAACGCTCTTGCGATGCAGCAAGAAGGAATTGAATGATGACCACCGAGCCCCTTGACTCGCCGACTCGCACACTGCTGCACACCCGCGAAATCATCTGCAAGGGCTATCAGCGCAGCGATGGCCTGTTCGACATCGAAGGACGCCTGCAGGACCTGACCAACGAACCGACCGACCTGCCATTCCACCGTGTCCCTCAGGGCGGAACGATCCATGACATGCGCCTGGTGATGACCATCGATGCCGACATGGTGATTCAGCACATCACAGCCGTGACGGCTACCGGTGCCAGTCAGTTCTGCGGTGAAGCGGCGGGTGCGTACTCAGGTTTGGTGGGGCTGAAGATTGCCGCAGGCTTCAAAAAGAACATGAAAGCCATCGTCGGTGGCGCCATCGGCTGCACCCACCTGACCGAACTGCTTGAGCGCATGGCCAACGTGGCGATGCAAACGCTGTTTTCTACTTACCGTGCCGAGGCTACTCGTCGTCGGGAAACCGGCGTGCAACAGGTCGTCGCGGTACGCCCATGGGTGATCGGCACCTGTCATGCCTATCGAGAAGAGGGGGATGCGGTGCGGCTGTTGTGGCCTGAGGGCTTGCCCAAGGCCTGATCAACACACTGTCCCCCTGTAGGCGCTGCCGGAGGCTGCGATCTTTTGACTATGACTTTTAAAAGCAAGATCAAAAGGTCGCAGCCTCGTTTCACTCGACAGCTCCTACAGGCGAGTGTGTTCACAAACAAAGCAAGTTCGGACGAAAGCCGTATCGGCAAATGACGCGCCAAGCCCTACAATGAGCTGCGAAATTTCATGCAGTCGGGATAGCCTTTGTCCCACATCGTTTGTCGTCTGGCTCGCCATTCCGGAAGTGTTCTCCCATGTCGTTACCCCCCCGCAAAGACACCGACTTTCGTTGCACGGCCAACGCTGATCAGTCCATCGCCGACACCAAGGTTGTGCCGCCGCGCGGGGCTCGTCGACTGGTGCCACGGGAGAGCCTGATGCTGCGCCTGCAGGAAGTCCGGCGCCAGCGTTGCGTAGTGATTCAGGGACCGGCCGGCTGTGGCAAGACCAGCACATTGCTGGCCTGGCGCCGGGAGCTGTTGGCGATGAATTTCGAGGTCGCGTGGTTGTCGCTCGCGGCCGAAGACGATGAACTCGGGCGTTTCTGTCATTGCCTGCAAGCCAGCCTGTCGGAAGTGCTGCCGGAGCAGGTCCGCGATGCTGGTGTTCTGCTTGGACGCGACAATCAGGAAATGGCCGTCGAACATTGGGTCATCACCCTGGTACAAGGCATTGCCCAGCATTCGCGTGAGCTGGTGTTGATGCTTGATGATATGCAGCACTTGCAAGACCCGCGAATCATCCAGGCACTGCAATGGTTGCTCGACTACGCACCGCCAAATCTGCATCTGGTGTTCGGCACGCGCTCGGCGTTGCCGATCCCGCTGGCGGGGTTGCGCGCACGCGGCCAGGTCAGCGAGTTCGACCTGCGCGACCTGCGTTTCAATCCCGCTGAATCGGAGCGTTTCCTGCGTGAGCACCTGGGCGCTATCGACCCACGCGACGCGGCGCAATTGCACGAACTGACCGACGGCTGGGTCGCCGGACTGCAACTGTTTGCGGTCGATCTCAAGGCCAAACAGGTGACCCGCGTCGACCAGGTGCAGATTCGCGACGCCGCTGCGTTCGCCGATTACTTCGAGCGCGAAGTGCTGGTGCGCCTGGAGCCTGAAGACCTGCGCCTGCTGACCTGCGTTTCGATCTGTGAGCGTTTTTGTGCCTCGTTGTGCGCGACCTTGCTCGGTCAACCGCAGGCCATCGCCGGCATGATGACCCAACTGGCACGGCTCGATGGCGACAATCTGTTTATCACTCAGGTCAAAAGTCACGACCGTGAAACCTGGTACCGACTGCACCCGCTGTTGGGCAGCGTGCTGCGTGCGCGGCTGGCGTCGCGACCGCAGCAGGAACAGGTGCTGCATGTCGTGGCCCGCGGCTGGTTCACTGAGCACGACCATCTTGATGAGGCCGTGCGCCATGCGGTCAAAGCGGGAGACGCGGAAGTAGCCGCCGATATCGTTGAAGCCTGTGCCTATGACCTGCTCGCCAAAGGCAATCTCAGCCAGATTGCGGGATTATTGAAAGGCTTGCCGGCAGAGCAGACCGCCGAACGTTTCGGGTTGCAGGTGGTGATGGCCCACTTGCAATTGTACTCGCGCAATTTTCAGGGGTTGCAGCAGACGCTCCAGCACCTGCAAAGCCACTACGAAAAACTCGACCGCCGACAGCGCCATTCACTGACGGTGCTAAAGGGTAGCCAGGCGATCCACCAGGATGACACGGCGGCGATGCTGGCGATCCTCCCGGAGTTGCTGGCGATACCCACCGATGCCGATGATTTCGCCTGGTCGGGACGGGGCAATACGCTGGCCTGGCTGTACATGTATCAAGGTGAATTCGAGAAAGCGCGCGAGATACTCGAGTGCGGCGAGCGGCCGTTCGGTTCCCCGCGCCGCAGTCTGCTAGGGCGCTGCATGAGTGGCATGAGCCTGGCACTCGAAGGGCGTGCCACCCAGGCTGAGCACCTGTACCGTGAAGTGCTGGAGGAGGCCGAAAAACACGGGGTGGCGTACCTGGTGGTCAGCACCATGGCAGCCGGCCTGCTCGGTACCGCGTTATACGAACAGGGCGATTATGAGGCAGCCTGCCATTTACTTGAGCGGCGAATGAAACTGTTGGAGCAGGTGGCGATCCCGGACACGGTGTTGCAGTGCATACAGACGCTGGCGATGGCGCACTGGCTGGCCGGGCGCCAGACCGAAGCCCTGAGCTGGCTCGACCGCCTGGAGCGATACGCCACTCGTTATGACCTGGGACGCTTGCTGGTCAGTGCGTTGGTGGTGCGTATGCGTTGGTTGCAACAGACGGGGGATGAAACGGGCGCTGAAAACGCTTTGCAACGCATCCTGCAAACAGCGCAACAACACGACGCACTGGAATCAGGGACGCCTTTGGAGGTGCGGACCATCGCTCGCCGCGCCACCCTGGAACGGCACCTGCACGCCAAGAGATTTTCGGAAGCAACCGAACTGTTACCGGCCCTGATCGAAGTTTCACAAAGTAATCGCCGTTGGCGGCGTGTCGTTGCCATGCGCGTGCAGATGGCGGTGGTTGAACAGGGCAGGGGACGTCCGGTCGACGCCCACGCGCAGTTTGTCGAAGCGTTGCGCCAGGGCCATCGCCTGGGGCTGGTTCGCAGTGTGCTGGACGCGTGGTCGGGTGTCCCATCGATGCTCGAAGCAACATTGGCCGACAACACCCTTGATCCGGTGCTGAGGTTTTATGCGCAACGTTTGCTCGATATTGCCGGCAGTACCGTCGCCGGAAACCAGCAGGACGCAAGCGCTGAGAGTGCCAGCATCCTCAGCGTTCGCGAACTGGATGTGCTCGGCCTGGTGGCCCAGGCGCTGCCGAACAAGAAGATCGCCCGAGTGCTGAACCTGTCGCCAGAAACCGTGAAGTGGCACATGAAGAACATTTTCTACAAGCTGGAAGTCACCGGGCGCGACGAGGCCATTGCCAAGGTGCGCGACCTCGAACTGAAGCTGCCCGGTCATCCGCCGGTTTGATCAAGCGTTGCGGTTCTTGCCATGCAGGCTTTGGCTATTGCCGATAAACGTCGCCTTGGCGCGCGCCACCAAACGTTCGCCATCGCGCAGGTCGAGACTGGCGTGGGACAGCGAACGCCCGACGCGATGAATCTGAACGTGGGCTTCAACCCATGAGCCGAGATTGGCCGGGCTCAGGTAGTCCATGCTCAGGTTGATGGTTGCGGGCGGTAGATCGGTCGCTGCCGCCAGTCTCAATGCGCGTCCGAAAGCGGTGTCGGCCAGGGTTGCAAGAAAACCGCCGTGAGCAATGCCCAACGGGTTCAAGTGTTCGGGGCGGATGCGCGCCGCCAGTACCGAGCGCTCTTCATGGACATATAGGCCGGTGCAATGCACCACGAAACCGACCCGCCCCATCGGCACGAATCCGGCGAGCGGTTTGTCCTCATGGGCGGCAGCTTCAAAGGGTTCAGGGATTGAATTCATTGGCATGTGCTCTGTGTGCGCGTGTAGTGATGAGTGCCGATCACCCAAGGCGCTGCTCACCTCAAATCCTGTGGGAGCGAGCCTGCTCGCGATAGCGGATTGTCAGGCAACACAAATGTTGACTGTGCAATCGTCTTCGCGAGCAGGCTCGCTCCCACAGTGTGTGCACCTTGGCTAACCGGTATCGGTTTACAACGTACGGGCAATCAGCTCTTTCATGACTTCGTTAGAGCCGCCGTAAATGCGCATCGGTCGGCTGTTGACGTACAGCCGAGCGATTGGATATTCCATCATGTAGCCATAGCCGCCGTGTAATTGCAGGCATTCGTCGATGATCTGGCAGGCTTGCGTGGAGGTCCACCACTTGGCCATGGCGGCCGTGGCCGGGTCCAGTTCGTGCTTGACCATCTTGTCCAGGCAATCGAAGACGAAGGTGCGGGCAATGGTCACGGTTGTCTGCATTTCCGCCAGTTTGAAGCGGGTGTTCTGCATGTCCAGCAACGGCTTGCCGAACAGCTTGCGGTCACTGGTGTAACGGATGGTTTCCTCGACCGCGCGCTCCATGGAACCCAGGGCGTTCATGGTGATGAACATGCGTTCTTCGGGCAGTTGTTGCATCAGCTGGACGAAGCCTTTGCCTTCTTCCGGACCCAGCAGATTGGTCACCGGCACGCGCACGTCATCGAAGAACAGCTCCGAGGTGTCCTGGCCTTTCTGGCCGATCTTGTCGAGGATGCGCCCACGGCGGAAGCCTGGCAGATCCTTGACCTCAAGGCCGATGATCGACATGCCCTTGGCACCCAGGGATGGGTCGGTTTTGCACACCAGTAGCACCAGGTCGGCGTGGAAGCCATTGGTGATGAAGGTCTTGGAGCCGTTGATGACGTAGTGATCGCCATCACGAATGGCCTTGGTCTTGATGTTCTGCAGGTCGGTGCCGGCACCGGGTTCGGTCATGGCAATGGCTGCGACCATTTCGCCGGTGGCCATTTTCGGCAGCCAGCGCTGTTTCTGCTCTTCACTGGCGTAACGCAGGATGTAGTGGGCACAGATTGCGCTGTGCACGTTGGTGCCCAGGCTGGTGGCGATCCCGCGAGCCAGTTCATAGCCGATGATTGCATTATGCGCATGGCTGCCACCGCCGCCGCCGTACTCCTCCGGAATGGCCGGGCACAACATGCCCATCTCGCCTGCTTTGAGCCACGTCTCGCGGTCGACGTGCTGCTGCTTGGCCCAACGCTCCTCATGTGGAACCAGTTCTTCGGCGACAAAACGGCGAACCGACTCCTGGAAAATCGCCAGGTCTTCGGTTAGCCACGCGGGTCTGTATTCGCTCATTTGAATCCTCGGTAAGTCAGGGACAGGGACTCTTGTAATGCTGGGCGTGGTGCATATTTTCAGCGAGCGCCGAAGGGATGATGCTGCGGAGTAGGCAGGGGATCGTTCGAAGGGATGTTTCGGGGGAGTAGAAGCTACTTTCCTGCGAGAGCGTTTGAATGCAAAACCTGCGGCCATCCGAAATCATTGTGGGAGCTGGCCTGCCAGCGATGGCGCCGGCACATCCAACATACATTTCGCCTGGCACACCGCCTTCGTGAGCAAGCCCGCTCCCACAGTTGACCGCATTCACCGCAAGCCCCTCAGGCATTACTCCCTCCACTCGTTCCTTGGAACGCCTCCCGCTACCTCCGCAACTTCATCCCTTCGACGGTCGTAGCAGCGCCGTGGGCAAACCTAGGATGAATCCCACAAGAACCTACCGGCCGGCAGGTACGACAACCGAACGTGTATGCCAAAAGGAAATTCATCCATGAGTGAAAAAGTCGTAGTCGCCGGGGTCGGCATGATCCCCTTCGCCAAACCGGGTGCCAGCCCCAGTTACACCGACATGGGCGCCGAAGCCGTGCGCCTGGCCCTGAAAGACGCCGGCATTGCATACGATAAGGTCCAGATGGCCTTCACCGGTTACGTGTTTGGCGACTCCACCTGTGGCCAGACCGCCCTGTATGAAGTGGGCCGCACCGGCATTCCGATCGTCAACGTCAACAACAATTGTTCCACGGGTTCCACTGCACTGTATCTGGCCCGCGCAGCCGTGCAGAGCGGCCAAGCGGAATGCGTGCTGGCCCTGGGTTTCGAGCAGATGCAGGCCGGCGCGCTCAAGTCGCACTGGGATGACCGTCCACAGACCCGGGCCAGTGTGGTCCATGTGCTGGAAGGCCTGACCCGCGACGTCGACTTGCCGCGTGCACTGAAAACTTTCGGCGGTGCCGGTCGCGAGCACATGCAGAAGTACGGCACCCGCATGGAAACCTTCGCCGCCATCCGCGCCAAGGCCAGCCGCCATGCCGCGAACAACCCGTTGGCGCTGTTCAAGAAAGTGCTGACCACCGAAGACGTGATGAATGACCAGGTGCTGTGGCCGGGCGTAATGACCCGCCTGATGGCTTGCCCACCGACCTGTGGCGCTGCGGCGGCGATCATCTGCTCGCCGGCCTTCGCCAAGAAACACGGCCTGCGCAGTGATGTGGTGATTCTCGCGCAGTCGATGGTCACCGACCCGGTGGAGTCCTTCGATCCACCGTCGATGATCGCTTATGCCGGTTTCCACATGACCCAGCGCGCCGCGCAACTGGTCTACGAGCAGGCCGGCGTTGGCCCGCAGGACGTGCGAGCCGTGGAGCTGCATGACTGCTTCGCGCACAACGAACTGCTGACCTACGAAGGCTTGGGCCTGTGTGCAGTCGGTGGCGGCGAACAGTTCGTCCTTGATGGCGACAACACCTTTGGCGGCCAGGTGGTGACCAACCCGTCCGGCGGTCTGCTTTCCAAAGGGCATCCATTGGGCGCCACCGGCCTGGCCCAGTGCTACGAGTTGACCCACCAGCTGCGCGGTACCGCCGACAAGCGTCAGGTCGAAGACCTGAACATCGCCCTGCAACACAACCTCGGCCTCGGCGGCGCCTGCGTCGTCACGATGTACGGGCGCAACTGAGCCTTTCTATAACAACAAGAGGAATGAGACACATGGCTGACAAGAGCCTGATCGGGCACAAGCTCAATAAATTCGCCGTCGACGTGGAGAAGGGCCGCCTGCGCTTCTTCGCCAAGGCGATCGGCGAAACCGACCCGGTCTACACCAACGAAGCCGCCGCTGCCGCCGCAGGCCACAAAGCCCTGCCGGTGCCGCCGACCTTTCTCAAGTGCCTGGAAGGGGAAGGTCGTGACCTGACCGCTTTCCTCAAGCTGGTCAACTTCGACCTCGGTCGCATCCTGCACGCCGAACAATCCTTCGTTTATCACGCCATGGCCTACGCCGGCGACGTGCTGACGTTCGACGCCGCCATCACCGATGTCTACGAGAAAAAGGGCGGGGCCCTGCAGTTCGTGGTCATGGAATCGCGCGTGACTAACCAGGACGGCGTGCATATCGCCGACGTCCGTTCGTCCCTCGTCCAGCGTTGAGGAAATGTTGATGAGTCTCACTAACACCACCCGCGTGCAGTTCTCGGATATCCAGATTGGCGACGTGATTCCGCTGCTGAAACTGCAACCGGTCAACCGCACCACACTGGCGCTGTATTGCGGCGCTTCAGGCGATCACAACCCGATCCATATCGATATCGATTTTGCGCGCAAATCGCGCATGCCCGATGTGTTTGCCCACGGCATGTTGTCGGCCGCCTACCTGGGTCGCCTGCTGACCCAATGGGTTCCGCAGCAGCAGGTCCGCAGCCTGTCGATCCGTTTCACCGGCATTACCCATCTGGGGCACCTCCCGACCTGCACCGGCACCATCACCGAAAAATTCGAAGAGAACGGTGAGAAACGCGTGCGTCTGCAGATCCGTTGCGGCAACCAGTACGGCGAAGAAAAGCTCGCTGGTGAAGCTGTCGTGGCCCTGGCCTGAACCCCTTAACCCCATTTCTCAGGAACGATAAAAATGAAAAAGCTTGAAGGCAAAGTTGCTCTGGTTACCGGCTCCGGCCGTGGCATTGGTCGTGAAGTCGCTCTGCAACTGGCCGCCTATGGCGCGAAGGTCGTGATTAACGATCTGGATGCTGAACCGGCTGACGAAGTGGTCGCCGAAATTCGCGCTGCCGGTGGTGAAGCCGTGGCCTGCGTGGGCAGCGTCACCGCGCCGGACTTCGCTGACCGTTTCGTGCAGACCGCCGTCAAGGCCTACGGCTCCATTGACATCATCGTCAACAACGCCGGTTTCACTTGGGACAACGTGATCCAGAAGATGAGCGACGAGCAGTGGTACGCAGTCATCGACTGCCACCTGACCGCGCCGTTCCGCATCCTGCGTGCCGCCCAGCCGATCATCAGCGCCCAGGCCAAGAAAGAAGCCGCCGAAGGCCGTGAAGTGCTGCGCAAGGTGGTGAACATTTCCTCCGGCGCCGCTGGTGGCAACGTGGGCCAGTCCAACTATTCCTCGGGCAAATCCGGGATTCTGGGCCTGACCAAGACCCTGTCCAAGGAGTGGGGCCGCCTGAAAGTCAACGTAAACGCCGTGGCTTTCGGCCTGATCGACACGCGCCTGACCCAGGCGCTGGCTGGCGATGACAGCAAGACCGTGAACATCGAAGGTCGCGAAATCAAGGTCGGCGTGCAGCAGGCGCGTCTCGACGGGGTGGCTGCCACCATCCCGTTGGGTCGTGTCGGCAAACCGGAAGAAGCCGCGGGTGCAGTGGTGATGTTCTGCCTGCCGGAGTCCAACTTCTGCTCTGGCCAGGTCATCTACTGCGGCGGTGGTCCAGGTTCCAACTTCTAAGACTGTTGCGGTGTGTGCCCTCGTGAACAGGGCCAATGATTCGTCGAGCTTGTTGCCCGCCCGCGGGTAACAAGCCCAAGAACTTGAGGTATTTGCAATGCTGAAAGATTACCGCTCCCCGTGGATGACCGAGGACCTGGAGTCGTTTAACGACGTGGTCATGCGCTTCGGCAAGGAATACATGGAGCCCAATGAACTGAAGTGGCGTGAGCAGCACTTCGCCGATCGTTCTGCATGGCTCAAGGCCGGCCAATTGGGTCTGATTCTTCCGGATGTCTCAGAGGAGTACGGCGGTGCGGGTGGCGACATCGGCCACTACGTGTGCGTGGTCAATGCGATGAGCACCTTCGGCGGCGGTCTGGGCCTTGGCCTGAGCCATATCGTTGCGCACTACATCCTTGAATCCGGTACCGAAGCGCAGAAAAAGCACTGGCTGCCGAAGATCGGTTCCGGCGAGATCATCTGTGCCATTGCCATGACTGAACCGGGTGCTGGTTCCGACCTGCAATCGGTGCGCACCCGTGCGGTGAAGAATGGTGACAAATACGTCATCAACGGTGCCAAGACATTCATCAGTAATGGCCAGACCTGCGACATGGTGCTGGTAATCGCCAAGACCGACATCACCCAGGGTGCCAAGGGCGTTTCGCTATTCATGGTCGACACCAACACCCCGGGTTTCCGTCGCGGCAAGCTGCTAAGCAAAGTCGGCATGCACGCCCAGGACACCTCGGAAATGTTCTTCGACGACGTCGAAGTGCCGGCTGACTGCCTGCTCGGTGAAGTGGAAGGGCAGGGCTTCTACACCCTGATGAGCCAGCTGCCTTACGAGCGCGCGCAAATCGGTGTCGGCGCCGTTGCGGTGATGGAGCGCGCCCTGCGCCTGACCGTGGAATACACCAAGGATCGCAAGGCCTTCGGCAAACCGGTGATCGACTTCCAGAACAGCCGCTTCGTGCTGGCGGACGCCAAGGCCACCGTGCTGGCGTCGCGGACCTTTGTCGACGTGATCATCCAGCGCTGGATCGACGGCACCCTCGACACCACGCTGGCGTCGATGGGCAAGTTCTGGCTCACCGAACGCCAGGGCGAAGTGCTCGATCGTTGCCTGCAACTGTTCGGTGGCTACGGCTACATGAACGAATACCCGATTGGCCGCATGTGGGCCGATGCCCGGGTTGCGCGCATCTACGGTGGCTCCAACGAGATTCAGCGCGAGGTCGTGGCGCGGTCGCTCTGACCGGCGAAGCACCGTGCGAGGCGTCGATAGTTCCAAATCGATTGAATAATAAAAAAGCAATTTGGAGTTTTCATGTACATCACTCAAGGGCTGCACCGTCATCTGCAGCAACGTCCCAATGCCGTGGCCATCCGTTCCGAGGGCCGCAGCATCACCTACGCCGAGTTCGGTGATCGCGTCGCACGCCTGGCCAGTGCATTGAAGGGCCTGAATGTCGGCAGTGGCGATCGCGTGGCCATGCTGTCATTCAACTCGCAACGCTTCATCGAGTATTACCAGGCTGTGCCGTGGGCCGATGCCGTGGTCAATCCGGTGAACTTTCGCTGGAGTCTGGCGGAGATCGTCTATTCGCTGGACGATTCCGAAACCACAGTGCTGATCGTCGACGATCACCACAAGGCACTCGGTGCCAAGGTGCGTGAACAGGCGAAAACCGTGCGTCTGGTGATCTACGCCGGTGACGGCGAAACACCACCCGGGATGCTCAACTACGAAACGCTGATCGAAATCAGTACGCCCGTGGAAGACGCGCGTCGCGGAGGGGATGCGTTGCTGGGCATCTTCTACACCGGCGGCACCACCGGCCAGCCTAAAGGCGTGATGCTCAGCCATAGCAACGTGGCGTTCTCGGCGATGAACTCCTTGATCGCCGGACGTTGCAAACCGGGGACGACATTCCTCCACGCGATGCCCATGTTTCATCTGGCGGACTTCGCAGCAATGTCCTCCTGTTTCATCAGTGGTGCGACTCACGCGGTCTTGCAGACGTTTACCGCGCAAGGCGTTCTGCATGCCATTGACCGAGAGAAAGCCAATGAGGTGCTGCTCGCGCCAACCATGATCCAGATGCTGCTGGACTGGCACCAGGAACACGGTCGGGATCTGGATCTGGGCTCACTCAATCGAATCATCTACGGTGCCTCCACCATTACCCCGGCCTTGCTGGATCGGGCACGTGCGGTGTTCACCGATGCCAATTTCTCCCAAGGCTATGGCATGACCGAGCTCTCCCCGGCAGCAGCGATCCTGGACAGCGAATATCACAGCGCCGAGCATCAGGCGAGCGGCAAGATGTATTCGGCCGGCCTGCCGGTGCACTGCGCGGAAATTCGAGTCGTTGACGCCGATGACAACGAAGTACCGCGCGGGACCGTGGGCGAAATCATCGTGCGCGGTCCGAACGTGATGCTCGGCTACTGGAAAAAGCCGGAGGCCACTGCCGAGGCGCTGCGCGGCGGCTGGATGCACACCGGTGACGGCGGCTATATGGACGAGGACGGCTTCATCTACATCTGCGACCGCCTCAAGGACATGGTGGTCAGTGGCGGCGAAAACGTCTACTGCGGTGAGGTTGAAGCGGCCATCGGCAGCCATCCCGCCGTGGCACAAAGCGCCGTGATCGGCATTCCGTGCCAGAGGTGGGGTGAGACCGTGCATGCGGTGATCATTCTCAAGCCTGGCAGCAAAGCCAGCAGCGAAGAAATCATTGCCCACTGCCGCGAGCGGATTGCCGGCTACAAGGTGCCGCGCAGTGTCGAGTTCCGAGATTCACTGCCGCTGACCAGCGTCGGCAAGGTGCTCAAGACCGAACTGCGCAAACCTTTCTGGGACAACCAGCAACGCGGAATCGCCTGAACCATCACTGTCGCGCGGTCGGTACGGCCGCGCATTTTCTAATACCCGAGTCCAAACCGCATCCCCGGGTGTGGTCGGGGCTCTCTTGCGCCAAACCATCGGAGGACGCATGAGCAATACGGGATTGCGTGGAGCTTTTTACCCACACCTGCTGGCAGTCGCCGTTGCAGCCGCCGTTACCCCACAGGCTTTTGCCAAGGATTTCAGCATCGGTGAAATCGAAGGGAGTTTCGATTCCGCGCTGTCGGTGGGTGCCAGTTGGGCGGTACGTGGGCCGGACCCGGATTTCATCTCCAACTTCAACTCGCAGGGCGTTCGGGGCAACGCCTCAGCCCGCACCAACGATGACGGTCGCTTGAACTTCAAGAAGGGTGAAACCTTCTCGAAGATTTTCAAGGGCGTGCATGACCTGGAGTTGAAATACGGCGACAGTGGCGCCTTCGTGCGTGGCAAATACTGGTACGACTTCGAGTTGATGGACGAGAGCCGTTCGTTCTATGACATCGACGATCATGGCCGCCAGCGTGCGGCCAAATCCTCAGGCGCGATGTTCCTCGACAGCTTTGTCTATCACAACTACACCCTCGACGATCTTCAGGGCAACGTACGTCTGGGCAAGCAAGTGGTGAGCTGGGGCGAAAGCACCTTCATCGGCAACTCGATCAACAGCATCAACCCGATCGACGTGGCGGCGCTGCGCCGTCCGGGGGCCGAGGTCAAGGAAGGTTTGATCCCGGTGAACATGCTGTACGTGTCTCAGGGGCTCTCGGAAAACATCACCGCCGAGGCGTTCTACCAGATCGAATGGGCGCCGTCGGTGATCGACAATTGCGGCACATTCTTCGGTAACGATGTGACGCCGGAAGGCTGCAACGACCGCGCCGTGCTGGCGGGGCTCGACCTGGCTCCGGGCGTGGCCAACAACACCGGGGCCCCTGGCCTTACGGATGACGCCTACATCCCGCGCACCAAGACCAAGGACGCCCGGGACAGCGGCCAGTTCGGCCTGGCCTTGCGCTGGTACGCGCCAGAACTCAACGACACCGAGTTCGGCGCCTACGCCATGAACTACCACAGCCGCAACCCCAGTCTGAACTTTACCCGCGCGACTAACGCCGCCAACGCGGTGACAGCGATTCGCAGCGCCAGCTACAACGTGGTCTATCCCGAAGATGTGCGCCTGTATGGCCTGAGCTTCGCCACTAACGCGATGGGTACTTCGCTGGGCGGCGAGGTGAGCTTCCGGCCGAACATGCCGCTGAACCTCAACGGCGCCGACATCAACCTGGCGGCCGTGGGCAATGCCGCTTCGCCACTGTTCGTCAGTGGCCAGTCCTCCAATGTCGCTGGGGCCAGCGTAGAGGGTTACAAGCGCATGCCGGTGCTGCAGGCGCAGATGAGTGCCACCCGATTCTTCGACCAGATCCTTGGCTCCGAGCGTCTGACCCTGGTGGGCGAGGTGGGCTACAACCACATCAACGGCCTTGGCTCCAGCGACGGCAGCGAGGAACGTTTCGGTCGCAACACTGCATTCGGCGCGGGCCAATTGGTTAATCAGGCGGTCTGCGCTGGCCAGGCCACACCGGTGCCCGGACAGCCCGGCGTTACCCGTCCGAGCAACCCGCAGCAGGAATGCAACAGCCACGGTTTCTATACCAGCGATTCCTGGGGCTACCGCCTGCGCGGCAAGCTCGAATACCCCAACGTGATTGCCGGCATCAACCTGTCGCCCAACATGGCGTGGTCCCACGACGTCAATGGCGTTGGCCCCAACTTCGAAGAAGGCGACAAGGCCATCAGCCTGGGCGTGGATGCCGACTACATGAACACCTACACCGCCAGCCTCAGTTACACCGATTACTTCGGCGGAAAGTGGAATACCAACACTGATCGCGACTACGTCGCCCTCAGCTTCGGCGTGAACTTCTGACACTGGTCAGACGGAGATAATAAAAATGCAATCCAGCACTCTGATTAAAGCCTGCACTTTGACCCTGAGCCTGATCGCTACCAGCGTGATGGCGGCCGTCTCCCCCCAGGAAGCGGCGCAACTGGGCGCCACGCTGACACCCTTGGGCGGCGAAAAGGCCGGTAATGCCAGCGGTACCATTCCCGCCTGGACCGGTGGCCTCAAGCCCGGCGCCGCGCCGATGACCAACGATTTTCTCGGCAACCCCTTCGAAGGAGAAAAGCCGCAGTTCGTGATCACCGCGGCCAATGCTGCGCAGTACAAGGCCAACCTGACTGCCGGGCAATTGGCGATGTTCCAGCGCTACCCGGACACCTACAAGATCCCGGTGTACAAGTCGCAGCGCACGGCGTCAGCGCCTCAGGCGGTCTACGACGCGGTGAAGAAAAGTGCGGTGACCACCGAGGCTAGCAATGACGGCTACTCGCTGAAGAACTTCGAACAGTCGCGTTACTACGCTTTTCCAATTCCGAAAACCGGTCTGGAAGTGGTATGGAACCACTTGACCCGTTCTCGGGGCACCAACTTCATCAGCCGTCAAATACAGGCCACGCCGCAGGTTAACGGTGACTACACGCCGGTGGAAATCGAGTTCGCCACGGGGCTGCCATGGAAAATGAGCGACGCCAAGCCTGAGGACAGCGCCAACATCCTGTTCTATACCAAGCAAACCGTGACCGCGCCGGCGCGTCTGGCCGGTGGCGTGCTGCTGATCCATGAAACCCTCGATCAGATCAAGGAACCACGCATGGCCTGGGCCTACAACGCCGGCCAGCGCCGGGTACGGCGTGCGCCTCAAGTGGCTTATGACGGCCCGGGCACTGCGGCCGACGGCATGCGCGTCGCCGACAACGCCGACATGTACAACGGCGCACCGGACCGCTACGACTGGAAGCTGATCGGCAAGAAAGAGGTGTACGTCCCTTACAACAACTATCTGCTGCAATCGCCGAAGTTGAAGTATGCCGACATCATCAAGCCCGGTCATATCAACCAGGACCTGACCCGCTACGAACTGCACCGCGTCTGGGAAGTGGAAGGCACCCTCAAGCCAGGCCAGCGCCATATCTACGCCAAGCGTCACATGTATTTCGACGAAGACACTTGGGCTGCCGTGGAAATCGACCAGTACGACGGTCGCGGTACGCTGTGGCGTGTCAGCGAAGGCTATCTGGTCAACGATTATCAGCAGGGCGTCGCTGTCTATGCCGCGATGGGTGTCTACGACTTGCTGGCCGGTCGCTACTTGGTATCGAATCTGGGTAACGAGAACAAGCGTGGCACCGACTACGCCTATCAGCCAACCATGAACGATTTCACCCCGGCAGCCCTGCGCAACGCTGGTATTCGCTAAGCCATTCCAGCTGTTCGTTCTCCCGCGAGGGCGAACGGCTGCCCCCTGTGCAACTGTCCGCTCACTGAATCTGGAGAAGAAACAATGTCGCAAAAACCTTACGTCGTCGGCGTGGGCATGATCCCGTTCGTCAAGCCCGGCACCAGCGGTACCTACATCGAAATGGGCTCGGAAGCGATTCGCCTGGCGCTTCAGGACGCGGGTGTGGACTACAAACTGGTACAGCAGGCCTATGCCGGCTACGTGTACGGCGATTCCACCAGCGGTCAAGCCGCGCTGTATGAAGTGGGCATGAGCGGCATCCCGGTGATCAACGTCAACAACAACTGCGCCACTGGTTCGAGCGCGCTGTTCCTGGCGCGCCAGGCGGTGGAGAGCGGGGCGGTGGAATGCGCCTTGGCCTTTGGTTTCGAACAGATGCAACCGGGTGCTCTCAAAGGCAACTGGGACGACCGTCCGCGTGCCACCACGCACATGACCCAGTCGGTGATCGACGAACTGACTTCTGATATCGAAATCCCGAGCGCGCTGCGGATGTTCGGTGGCGCCGGTCGCGAACACATGCAGAAATACGGTACTCAGATGAGCACTTTCGCGGCGATCCGCGCCAAGGCCAGCCGTCATGCCGCCAACAACCCGCTGGCGCTGTTTCGCAAGGTGGTCACCACCGAAGATGTGATGAACGACATGGTGATGTGGCCAGGCGTGATGACCCGCCTGATGGCTTGCCCGCCCACCTGTGGCGCCGCGGCAGCGATCATCTGCTCTGAAGCGTTCGCCAGAAAACATGGCCTGCGCACTGACGTGGTGATCCTTGCGCAATCGTTGACCACCGACAAACCGGTCTGCTTCGAATCGCGCTCGATGATCGAAGTGGTCGGTTTCGATATGGCCCAGCGTGCAGCCCGGGAAGTGTACGAGAAGGCCGGTGTCGACCCACTGGACATCCGCGCCGCCGAAATGCACGACTGCTTCGCCCATAACGAGTTGTTGACCTACGAATCGCTGGGGTTGTGCGATGTCGGGGGTGCCGAGAAATTTGTACTCGACGGCGACAACACCTACGGCGGCCAAGTGGTGACCAACCCGTCTGGCGGCTTGCTGTCGAAAGGACACCCATTGGGCGCTACCGGTTTGGCGCAGTGCTACGAGCTGACCCAACAACTGCGCGGCAACGCCGACAAGCGTCAGGTCGAAGGCGTGAATGTGGCATTGGCGCATAACCTGGGCCTGGGTGGCGCGTGTGTGGTGACGCTGTACGGTCGCGCCTGATACATCCGGCGGCGCATGCCGCCAAACCCGCAACAATGGGTGCACCCACTCTACTGTAGGAGCTGCCGCAGGCTGCGATCTTTTGATCTTGCTTGCAAAAAATCAAAGTCAAAAGATCGCAGCCTGCGGCAGCTCCTACGGGGGGGGGGCATGCGCGCAGGTTGTGTTCAGCGTGGATCTCTGTGGGAGCTGGCTTGCCAGCGATGAGGCCAACACAGCCACAGATGCGTGAACCAAAAAACGCCGGCCCTCAAGGAAAGGGCCGGCGTCGCTTGCTGAAGGTATGTGATGAGCGTCAACAACATCCCTTCATGGGCGCTTACTCGCTCTTGGCAACCTGATCCACTTTCTGCATGCGGCTGGTATCCATGAGCACCATGCCGAAGGCCATGCCGTACATGATCCGGCCTTGTTTATCGACTTTCATCGGCGCGTACATGCCATTGAAAACCGGGTCGCTGCCCGTGGCGATTTCCAGGACGGTCTTGCCGGTATCCAGGTCCATGCCGAGGTGATAACCCTCGCCCAAGCGATCGGCATAGAAGCCGTTGATCAGGGCCATGCGGCTGCCACCACTGATCATGGGTACGATCGAAATCGAGCCGACGTCAGTGCGCGTCCACAGGGTATTCCATTGGTCCTTGGCGTGGTCCCACTTGAACATCGCCACACCGCTTGGAGCCGGGCGGGTCATGCCATTGAGCATGGTCACGTAGTAGCCGGACTTGTGCAGAACCGGCTTTTCCACGGCGGGGATGTTGTTGACCACAAACGCATGGCCGTCATACACCGCCACCGATTGTTCCGATTGCACGGTTGGGATATCCGGCCCCAGGTCAACCTCACGCTGATCGGCCACGCGCGGCGACGAGGTACCGCGTTTCTGCTTCCAGCCAGCCGGAATCTTGTCGCGCCACATGGCGACGATGTTCATCTTTTTCGCGCCGTCGGTGAACACCACCAGTTTGTCTTCGTCCGGGCCGTAACCCATCAAGGTTGGGGTGGAGCCTGTGCCATCGGCGATTTTGATCGAAGTGAAGCGCGGGCCGCGCTCGTAAGGTGCTTTCCATGCGCCGCTGGCGTCGTCGGCGTGGATCTTGCCTTGCTTGTCGACGACCAGTCGGTACATGTTCTGGTTGGAAGCTACGTACACCGCGCCGCCGTCGACTTCCGGGCCCGTGGCGAAAGAGTTGAGGAACAACTCGTCGCTGCCTTCCACGCGGTAGCTGTCGATCAGTTTCAATGTGGTGCGGTCGAGGGTGGCAACTGTGCCGCCCATGGTATTGACCACCAGGAAGCCGTTCGGCGTCATGCCCATGCCGAAAGTCGTGTCCACCGGGATATTCATCCCGCGCCGGGTTTTTTCGTTGTCGAACAAGCTATCCGGAAGTTGCACTTCCTGGGTGAGCTTCATGCCCGAACCCGGGTCCTTGTGGTCGTTCTGGTCGATACGGAATACACGGCGTGCGCTGGCGCCGATAAAAGCGTCGTCGCGAGTCAGCAGCGAATAAATGGCCCCGCCCAACAGCTGATCTGTGGTGCCGGTGAGCATGCGGTTCGGTTGCGCACTCATGTAGTCGAGCAGACCCTTTTCATCCTTGGCCTCAAGGAACTTGCGGGTTTCGGCGGCTTGCTGCAAGCGTTGGTCGGCAGATCGACACGGGCCACTTCAGTGAACTTGAAGTCATCCTCGATCTTCACCTTGCGCAGCGAAAAACCGGCCCAGAACCAATACAGATCGGTGTCGCCAACTTTATCGGTGTACTGCACCAGGCTTGCCGATTCATTGGGCAGTATGCGGTAGGCATCCGGGGTCATCTTGTAGATCCCGCGTGGCACGGCGATGTCGGTGCTGTCCGACGCGCCGTCGTTCCAGTGCGTCTGGTTGTTGTAGGACTGCGCCAGATACAGGTTGACCGGCGCGCTCTGGCCGGCGATGGCCAATACCGGAACAGTCAGGCAGGTGGCCAGTAACGCCCAATGCGTACGTAAAGCAAACATGTCGTCTTCCTTTGTTTTGTTGTTATTACTAGCGGAGGAGAGGCCCAGAGTAGCCATGCAGATTTCGTCCTATAGCCCCCCATGGCGGGGGGCAGGTTTCGGGGTAGGTGCTCTGCTAGCGTATCGGCCATGTTTCGCGCATCGCGGGCGACTATCGCTCCGTCGCCAGCTCCCCCATGAATAAGGAAAAAAGCATGCTCTCGGGTATCAAAATCGTAGAAATCTGTGGCATCGGCCCGGGACCGTTCTGTGCCATGCACCTGGCCGACCTGGGCGCAGATGTCATCGCCGTGGAGCGCGCCGAGTCTGTCTCGATTACTGGCGAAGCCAACGCACCAGCCAACCCGCTGAACCGCGGCAAGCGCTCGGTGGTGGCAGATTTGAAAAGCCCTGAAGGGCGCGAAACGGTTTTGAAACTGATCGAAAGCGCAGACGTCCTGATCGAGGGCATGCGCCCCGGCGTCATGGAGCGTTTGGGCCTCGGACCGAATGAATGCCAGGCGCGCAACCCACACTTGGTCTACGGACGCATGACTGGTTGGGGCCAGAACGGGCCGATGGCCAGCGCCGCCGGCCACGACAACAATTACATCGCGCTGTCCGGTGCGCTGTATCACAGCGGCACCGCCGGTGAGGCACCTTCATCGCCCATCACGCTGATTGGCGATATCGGGGGGGGCGCGCTGTATTTGGCAGTCGGTGTATTGGCGGGCGTTCTCAATGCCCGACAGACCGGCAAAGGCACCGTGGTCGATGCGGCCATCGTCGACGGTTCGGCGCACATGATGCAGCTGATGATGTCGCTGTCACGCCGGGGTTTGCTGCAAGAACAACGCGGTAAAAGCGTGCATGACGGCTCGCATTTCTACGCCACGTATCGCTGTGCTGACGACCAGTATGTGGCGCTCGGCTCGATGGAGCCGCAGTTCTATGCGTTGCTGTTGAAAAAGCTCGGTTTGCAGGATGACCCACGTTTCGCCAGGCAATGGGACATGAAGCGTTGGGACGAACTGCGCGGGCTGCTGGCCGAGGTGTTTGCCGCTCAGCCGCGCGCGCACTGGTGCGACCTGCTCGAAGGCACCGATGTGTGTTTTGCGCCAGTGCTGAGTCCCCGCGAGGCCGCGCAACATCCACATATGATGGAGCGGGGCGTGTACTTCGAACGCGACGGCATGTTGCAAGCCAGTCCCGCGCCGCGATTCGATGGCCAGGTGGCGACGCCTGGGGCGATTCCGACACGGGGTGCGCACACCGCCGAAGTGCTGGCCGGTCTTGATGGTTACGACCTCAGCGCTGTCTGGCGGTCCTGATCTCTGGACATCAACGAAGCTTTGACGCAGGCCGACAGTCTGTTTGCCCTTGGGCGTTTCGATGAGGCAAGGCGTTGGCTGGCGCTGGCGACCAGGGCTGCTGCGCTGTCAGGTGCGGAAGACGTCAGCCCGGCGGTGACGGCGATGCAGAGTCTCATCGACTTGACGCAGGGCTCACTGGCAATGGCCAGAGTCCGTCTCGAGTGTTTTGCGGCAGTGACGGCGTCGCCACAACAAAGGGGCATGCCAGATGTCGTGCACGCGCTTGTGCTGTACGAGAGCGGTTCGCTGGACCAGGCACAACGACTGCTCAGCCAATCCCCATGTTCCACCACCGAAGACAGCTCGACGGACGCGCTGATACTTGGCCGTCTGCTTATGGCCAGGATTGCCTGGTCACAGGGCGAAGTGTCCAACAGTTTTCTTCACTTGGCCCTGCTTGAGCAAAGCGCCCGTGACCGCACATGCAGCCGCATCCACTGCGCTGTGTGGATTGAGCGTGCCCGGATTGCGACGCTACAGGGGCGAATTGACGAGGCGGTTCACGCCGTCGCTCAAGCGGAGCGACAGGGCGCCTTGGCACGTATGGACGTGCTGGGGCCATCCAATGAGGTGGAAACGCCAGGGCTCGCTCGGGTGCGTCTGCACATTGCACAAGGGCATTTTTCAGCGGCAGCTCAAGTATTGCGTCCAGCCATTGAACAGGCCCGGCAATGCGGTCGTTTGCGTCTAAAACTGAAGTTGAGCTTACTGTTGGCGGTGAGTTTCGAGGGCATGGGGAAACACGCGGCGGCGATGGCTGAACTGGATTCACTGTTGCCGTTTGCCGGCGAAGAAGGCTGGCGCAGCACGTTTGTCGAAGAGGGCGCCAGTGTGACCACATTGTTGCAACGCTGGATGCAAAGATTTCATAGCCGCGGCAGCGAGTCCAAAATCGTGCCGGAATTTGTCGGGGATCTGCTCAAGCGTCTGGATACTCGGGGCGCTGTCTCTTTCGCGGCCAGCGTTGTGCAGCCAGTACATGCCAGGCTCACCATGCGCGAGCATGAGGTCCTCAACCTGCTCGCGCATGGTCGTCAGAACGGCGTGATCGCCGCGAGCATGGGGCTTTCCAGCCACACGGTTAAGGCTCATCTGCGCAACATCTATCGCAAGTTGGGCGCCCACGGCCAGATCGAAGCCGTCGCCATCGCCAGGGCACTGGGGCTGCTGGACGAAACCGGTGAGCCCAAAGCAGCCCCTTCACAGCAGCGCGCCTGTCGCCCTGGCCCGCATCACCGCTTGGGCTCGCCGGGTCACCCCCAATTTGCTGTTGATGTGCTTGATGTGCGCCTTGACCGTATTGGTCGAAATGTACAGGCGCTCGCTGATCTCCCGGTTTGAGAAACCTTCGGCCAGCAACTCCAGCACGGCCATTTCACGCCCGGTGAGTTTTTCATGATGGGTCAAACTCATGGCCGGTTTGATGATTGGGGACGCCTTGGCTTCACTGATCAACAAATTGAAAGCACCGGAATTAGGCGATGGCTGTCGCGGTTGCGGCCGTTCTTGTACGGGTTGTGTGAGGCTTTCCAGCAAACCTGAAGCCTTCGCTTGAAGGCCGTGAAAATTCAGCCGCCGACATTCGTGCAATGCCATTTCCAGTCGCCTGGAAGATTCCCGCGTCAGTCCGTTACCGTGTTCGGCGATGGCAAGCAGTAATTGGCTGTGGACCGCCAACGATGGCACATGAATGCTGGTCAGCCGTGCGGCGGAGCCACGCAAGTATTGCTCGATCATCTGCGCCATGAGCAGCGCCTGTTTCCAGTTTTTCTGGTGAATAAGGACGCTCAGGGTTTGCAGGTTAAGTACGCCTCGATAGCTGCTTTCCTGGACATTGGCGCATTGCATTTTCCGTTCGGCGTCCTGCAGGCAAGCGAAGGCGCGCTGGAAATCACCCCGGCAGGCAGAGACTTCCGAGTGGCCCATCAGTGCTTGCAGCAGACACAGGGCATGATCGGGCATCAACTGCAGGGCCTGGCCGAGGGCACGCTCGCTATTGTCCAGTTCACCTCGTTGCAGATGCAGCTTGCCCTGCAACACCCGCAAGCGTCCGAGCAACATCACATGGCGATCACCATCAGCCCGCAGCAGCAACAGATTCTCTTGCAGCAGACGTTCGGCCAGATCGCTTTCCCCGCACAGAATCATCAGGCAGATACGCTGGATATTGGTCAGCACTTCCCTGACCAGGCTGCCCTGGCGACGGGCCTGTTCGAGGGAGAGCATCAGGATCTGCTGGGCATGAAGGGTCTCGCCCTTACTCATGGCCAGCCGCGCAAGGATGACCGTACAGACAAACGACACATGCTGATCATCTTCAGCCAGATGATCCAGCGCTGCGCGGCAGTGCTCCATGGCCTGCGTGTCATTGCCTAAAAGACCGTGAATCGTGCCCCACAACGCTTGCCATATCGCCAGCATGCGGCGGTTCTGTTCGGCTGAGGGTTGTGGCAGGAAGCGACTCAATTGCTCCATGCAAGTTTGCGCTTCATCCAGGCGGGTGTTCATCAATAAGGCGCAAGTATTGAGGACCACCAGTTGCGGCGTGCTTGTTTGCAAACTCCCGGGCAACTGATTGCGCCATTCGAGCAGGCGCGGCAGATTGCGCTCGGCCAGCAGCCAATCCGGATTCAAGGTGGTTATGTAGCTGGCCGCGACGTCCGGACGGTTGGCACTGAAGGCGAGGTCGATGGCATCCTCGATACATCCCGATGCACTCAACCCTCGGCAAGCGCGCAGGCGTAATTGGTTGAGTTCCCCAAGATCGTCCGGTCCCCGTAATGCCTGCGCCACGGCGGGTAGCATGCGGTGCCATTGTCCAGAACTGTCCAGTGGCTGGAAGAACCCCTGCCAGAGCAGCAATCGGCGCAATGACGCCTTGTCATCAGGGTCCTCCCAGAGGTCGGCGCACAGGTTTTCGCTGAACCGTGGCAGATAGGCCAGCCCTCGCAGCAAACGGCATTCCTGCGCATTCAAATGCGACAGCAGTTCACGCTCAAGGTAGTCGCTTAACATTCGCCCACCACCGTGTGTACTGCCAGGGGACGCCAGAAGCAAACGCAGGCCGGCACACCACCCATACGTCTGCCGCCACATCACCTCAAAACCCGCGTCCGACGTCGCCGGCGCGAGCAATCGCACAAGGTCATCTGATTCCTTGCGGGACAGCGCCAGTGCCTGGCTATCGAGTTCCAGCAACTCGCCTTCAAGCAACAGCCGCGGCAGGTTCCAGGCCGGACGTTGGCGACAGCTGACCCACAGTTGAACGGGGGCGGAGGAGTGCAGCAGCAGGTGGTCGATCCAGGTGTCGAGCTCGGGCGCGGCCGCGATGGGAAAGTCGTCCAGGATCAGCGTGCAAGGCGCTTTCAGTCTTTCCAGAAAAGCCAGCAACGCAGCGCCTGAATCGACGGGATCTGGTTGATCGCCAAACTGCTCGGCGATGCGCGTGCAGAACTGCGTCAGAGAAAGCTTTTGTCCGGCCAGTTTGATTTGCACGACACGTGACGGGGAAACGGACCGAGTCACGCATTGCCTGATCAACGCGGTTTTGCCAAAGCCGGCAGGCGCGCAGAGCAAGCACAGGCGTCGCGGTTTTTCGAGCATCAATGCCACAAGATCATCGCGTCCCAGGAATCGGGGCAAGGGGCAGGGCGTATCGTCGAGCGGCAGGCTGACCAGGTTGCCGGTCTGCAGAGCAACGGTTGAAAGAGACTGCGACATTTCACTCTCCCGTACCGCAGGGCAACGAGCCGGCGGCTCCCCCACAGCATGCTGGTCACTGAATGGTTCCTGCGCGCAAGAATCCGCAGGTCGGTCATGACAGGCAATACCCTTTTCGGTTGAAACGGTGACGCTTACCTCGAAAGCGCAGGTGGCGTTACTTCCTGTATCGGTAGCAGATGGCTAATCACCCGTACGGGTAATCCGAAATCACCCCATCAGGGAATGTCCCGACTGGCTGCTCGATCCCTACTGTTGGCGCTCCAACACAACCGTAGTTCGGGGAGCCGCATGACAAAAACAACAAAGTGCGCAGTTTTTCAACCGCATCTGCTGGCAGCAGCCGTTGCTCTGGGGATTAGCGCGCAGGCTTACGCTGTCAACTTCAGCATGGGTGAGATTGAGGGGAGTTTTGATTCATCGTTGTCGGTGGGCGCCAGTTGGGCCGTGCGCGCACCGGATCCGGATTTCATCTCTAACTTCAATTCCCAGGGCGTTCGGGGGGGCGCCTCGGCGCGGACCAACGATGACAATCGCCTGAATTTCAAGAAGGGCGAAACCTTCTCGAAGATCTTCAAGGGCGTGCACGACCTGGAATTGAAATACGGCGACAGCGGCGCCTTCGTGCGGGGCAAGTATTGGTATGACTTCGAACTGATGGACGAAAGCCGTTCGTTCTATGACATCGACGATCATGGCCGCCAGCGTGCGGCGAAATCGTCCGGGGCGATGTTCCTCGACAGCTTTGTCTACCACAACTACAACATCGACGAATTACAGGGCAACGTGCGTTTGGGCAAGCAAGTCGTAAGCTGGGGCGAAAGTACCTTCATCGGCAACTCGATCAACAGCATCAACCCGATCGACGTGGCGGCGCTGCGCCGTCCCGGGGCCGAGGTCAAGGAAGGTTTGATCCCGGTAAACATGCTGTACGTGTCTCAGGGGCTCTCGGAAAACATCACCGCCGAGGCGTTCTATCAGATCGAATGGGCGCCGTCGGTGATCGACAATTGCGGCACATTCTTCGGTAACGATGTGACGCCGGAAGGCTGCAACGACCGGGCAGTAATTGCCGGCCTTGACCTGCCGCCAGGGGGCGCGAGCAACAGCCGCTCGGGTCTGGCGGTAGCGGGTACGGGCGCGCAGGGTGGTGGTGTGGATGATGCCTACGTACCGCGTACCAAGACCAAGGATGCCCGCGACAGCGGACAATTTGGTCTCGCCTTGCGCTGGTTTGCCCCCGATTTGAACGACACCGAATTCGGTGCCTATTTCCTCAACTACCACAGCCGTAACCCGAACCTCGACTTCACCCGCGGGACCGTTACCGCCAATACTGGCGCTGGCGCCGCGACGGTACCTGGCGCGATCAACTCGATCCGTACCGCGAGCTACCACGTGGTCTATCCCGAGGACATCCGTCTTTACGGTCTGAGTTTCGCGACCAACATGGCGGGTACTTCATTGGGCGGCGAAATCAGCTTCCGGCCGAACATGCCATTGCAACTGAATGGCGCTGACTTGAACCTGGCGGCAACGGGTAACAAGAACGCACCGCTGTTTATCGCCGGTCAATCGCAAAACCTTCCGGGTGCGCCACTGCATGGTTATGAGCGGATGCCGGTACTGCAAACCCAACTCAGTGCTACGCGGTTCTTCGATCAAGTCATGGGCGCCAGTCGCCTGACGCTGGTGGGAGAGGTTGGTTACAACCGTATCAACGGCCTGGGCGACGCCGACGGCAGCGACCTGCGCTTTGGCCGCAGTACGATTTTCGGGGCCGGCGCGTTGGCGACTGGAGCGGGGCCGGGCGCAACCGGTCCACAGACTTGTGCCGGGGCACCGAGCCAGGTGCCAGGTGCCGCTGCCGGCGTCACTCGGCCCAGCAACCCGCAGCAGGAATGCAACAGCCACGGTTTCTACACCACCGACTCTTGGGGTTACCGGCTGCGTGGCCGGCTGGATTACCCGAATGTGTTCGCTGGCGTGAACCTGGCACCGAACATCGCCTGGTCCCATGACGTCGATGGCAACGGCCCGAACTTCGAAGAAGGCCTCAAAGCCGTAAGCGTGGGGCTGGATGCCGATTACGCCAACCTCTACACCGCCAACCTGAGCTACACGGATTTCTTCGGCGGCCATTTCAACACCAACGGCGACCGCGATTATGTGGCGCTCAGCCTTGGCGTGAACTTTTGATAGCCCAACAGCATAGGATCGAGAACATGAAAAAAATCATTCTTGTTGCATGCGGCACCCTGGCGCTGAACCTGCTCTCTGCCAGCATCATGGCCGCCGTCGCACCGGAGGAAGCGGCAAAACTGGGCACCACCCTTACACCCCTGGGCGGTGAAAAAGCCGGCAACGCCAGCGGTACCATTCCCGCCTGGACCGGTGGTCTCAAGCCCGGCGCCGCGCCGATGACCAACGACTTTCTTGGCAACCCGTTTGAAGGGGAGAAGCAACAGTTCGTGATCACTGCCGCCAATGTCGCGCAGTACAAGGACAAGCTGACACCGGGGCAGTTGGCGATGTTCACGCGCTATCCGGACACCTACAAAATCCCGGTGTACAAGACCCAGCGCACGGCGTCAGCGCCGCAGGAGGTTTACGACGCGGCGAAGAAAAGTGCATTGACTACCGAGGCGGTCAATGATGGCTATGCGCTGAAAAACTTCGAACAATCGCATTACTACGCTTTCCCGATTCCGAAAAACGGGCTTGAGGTAGTGTGGAACCACCTGACCCGCTCACGCGGCACCAACTTCATTAACCGCCAGGCCCAGGCCACGCCACAGGTCAACGGTTCTTACACCATCGTCGACATAGAAATTGCCGCCGGTTTGCCGTGGAAGATGGCGGACGCCAAGCCCGAGGACAGTGCCAATATCCTGTTTTTTGCCAAGCAGACGGTCACAGCTCCGGCGCGCATGGCCGGCAGCGTACTGCTGATCCACGAGACCCTTGACCAGGTCAAACAACCGCGCATGGCCTGGGCCTATAACGCCGGGCAGCGTCGCGTTCGCCGGGCGCCGCAAGTGGCCTACGACGGCCCGGGCACTGCCGCTGACGGCATGCGCGTCGCCGACAACGCCGACATGTACAACGGTGCACCGGATCGCTACGACTGGAAGCTGATCGGCAAGAAAGAAATCTACGTGCCCTACAACAACTATCAGCTGCAATCGCCGAAGTTGAAGTATGCGGACATCATCAAGCCTGGCCACATCAACCAGGACCTGACCCGCTACGAACTGCACCGGGTGTGGGAAGTGGAAGGCACACTCAAACCGGGAGAGCGGCACATCTACGCGAAACGCCACATGTACTTCGATGAAGACACCTGGGCAGCGGTGGAAATCGATCAGTACGACGGTCGTGGTGCACTGTGGCGCGTCAGTGAAGGTTACCTGGTCAACGATTACCAGCAGGGTGTCGCGGTGTACGGCGCGATTGGTATTTACGATTTGCTGGCCGGTCGTTACCTGGTGTCGAACCTGGGCAACGAAAACAAACGCGGTACCGACTACTCCTACCAGCCAACCATGGCTGACTTCACCCCGGCGGCCCTGCGCAACGCGGGCATCCGATAGGCTGCGTCCCCGGTCCTCCAGACCCTCGTGGCTGGAGGACCACACACGCCGGATCAATCCAGCCAGCCACGTTCACGGGCGATGGCCAGTGCCTGGATACGACAGCGGGCGCCGAGTTTGACGTTGATTTTGTGCAGGTGGCTTTTCACCGTGCATTCGCTGAGGAACATCTTTTGTGCGATAGCCCGGTTGCGCAGGCCAGCAGCCAGCAGTCGCAAGACCTGTGTTTCCCTCGCGGTTAATGGTGCGCAGCGATTGTCATCGTTTTCGGTTGTCTTCAATGTGCCCGTCACCATGCCGGGTTGTTGAAGCAGACGAGCGACAAATTCCGGATTGATTGCTTGATCAGTCTGCCCGGATCGAAGGCTGATCCAGCGTCGCAACAGCACTGCCAGAGGGGCACCTTCTTCGACAAACACCTGGTGGGCGTCTTCTTGTTCGGCCAGCCGCACTGCCTGATCAAGTGCCAACATGGCCAACCGTGTGCGCTTTTTTCCCTCCTGGGCCATGGCCAATAACACGAGCCATTTGATTTCGAGGTGTGGACGCCGAACAGCCTGTGCATTGCCGATGGCGGCAAGCAGGTCATTGATGGCAGCACTGAAGTTACCCTGGGCGATGTTCAAGCGTTGCCGGGCGATCAGCAGATTGTCGAGTTCGTCAATGGCCAACAAGCTGTCAGAGTGCGCGGGCCCACCCACACTGTGCGCAGATTGTAGGGCCAGTTGCGCCACGTCCAGGTGCTTGTGCAAGGTCGCCACCCGGACTCGCTCAAGCCAGGCTGTACGTTGTAGGCGGTCAGAGCCTGAACGTTGGCCGAACCGCTCGAGTTCCAGTACCAGGCGCAGCCAGGTTTCGCGCTCTCCACGCGCCAACGCAAGGCGCGCCTTCAATAGATGGGGGGTCTCTGACATGCCAATGACTCGGTAAATCCAGCCACCATCCTCGGTTTTTTACCGACCGGCGAGGAGCAAAAATCGCGAGGTCCAATGTCCTTCCGTCCTACGTTCCTTCGGACGTCAGGCGCATGCTCCGCCACTTCATACCTTCGACCGTCGATACGCCAGCGGACTGCCCATAGCATTGAAAGCAGCTCTGAACGTCATCTTCATTCAAGGTAAATCGCGCAATGAACCGTCGTATTTCCGCGCTAGCTGGAACAAGTCGAAGGCTTGATGGCGGCGTCATGTTCGGCAACACACCTCGCTCGCGTTGGTCTGACTGGATAAGTCCCGATCACGAAAACCAGATCCGGCTCGCGTCACGAGCCTTACTGGTGCAAGAGGGGCAGAAAAACATTCTGGTACTGGCCGGCAGTGAAGCACTCCTGGCACCGTTGCCACGCACATGCCGCTGTCAACAGCCCACCAAGGGGTTGCTTGATGCGCTAGCCCAGCACGGCTTGGGCGAGGACGACATTCATATCGTGGTGCTCGTTCACGTGCATGCTCGGCTCTCGTCGCGACTGCGCAGCGCCATCGCGGACGGTGAAACGCCGCGCCTGTTATTCCCCCACGCCCGTTACCTCGTGGGCGAGCGCCATTGGGACCGCGCGCGTCATCCCCATCCGCGTGATCGGGAGTTGTTTGTTTCCTCAATTCTCCACCGGCTGGAAGCGAGCGATCGTCTTTCTTTGCTCAAGGGGACTGCCAGCGAGCTGCTCGGCAGTGGTTGGCATTTCCATCTCAGCGACGGCTATACCCCCGGGCAATTGATGCCGGAAATCGCCATGCCGGGCGGGCCTGTGCTTTTCGCCGGCGACCTGATCCCCGGAAGCCATTGGCTGGAGTTGGCGGTCACCAGTGGTTATGACCGCAACCCCGAATGCCTGGTCGGTGAAAAAGAACGTTTGCTCGATCACCTCGTCAACGAACGCGGGCGAATTTTTTTCAGCCGCGATCCGGACGTGGCGATGGTCAAGGTGATGCGTGACAGGCAATCGCGTTACCTGGCGTTCGACCTGTATCGCGCACTCCATCAATTCGAACACTGAGTCAGGGTTCGCCACCCACCCTACGTGGGGAGTTCTGCGCGCGGCGCTAACACCTGAGCATGGTTCAAACGCTCCCTGACAGGATTTTTTGCATGACTTCGATGACCGATTCGCCCTATGCCGCCTGGATTGGACGTAGCGAGCAAACCACCGAGCAGTTGAGTGCCACCCTGGCCAGGCGGATTGCCGCGACGCTTGGAGAAAGTGCTCCTGTTACAGGACAGGCATTACC